>Ga0233425_10000872_pt1 | contig 72794 bp, 83 predicted proteins | sample Watercolumn_Towu_2_FD_181712 | JGI IMG/M metagenome (GOLD analysis project Ga0233425, IMG submission 181712) | Freshwater microbial communities from Lake Towuti, South Sulawesi, Indonesia - Watercolumn_Towuti2014_140_MG | ecosystem: Environmental > Aquatic > Freshwater > Lake | place... | reverse complement strand
CTCCGCACCCCGCACTCCGCCCTCCGCACTCCGCACTCCGCACTCCGCACTCCGCATTCCGCACTCCGCATTCCGCACTCCGCATTCCGCATTCCGCATTCCGCACTCCGCATTCCGCATTCCGCACTCCCCTACGCCCGCGGATGGGCCTGGCGGTAGATCTCCTTGAGGCGTTCGACGGTCACCTGCGTGTAGATCTGGGTGGTGGTGAGGCTGGCGTGGCCCAGCAGCTCCTGCACGCTGCGCAGGTCGGCGCCGGCGTCGAGCAGGTGGGTGGCGAACGAGTGGCGCAGCTTGTGGGGCGTGATTTCGGGCGGCAGGCCGGCGGCGGCCAGCCAGCGTTTCATGCCGCGTTCGATCGAGCGCGTCGTCAGCGGCCCGCCCTGCAGGTTCAGGAAGAGCGGAGCGGAAGGGCGCGCCGATTCGGGCCAGAGCATCTCGGCCACCTCCAGCGCCTTCTCCAGCGCCTCGATCGCCGGACGCCCGAGGGCGCACAACCGCTCCTTCTTCCCCTTCCCGCGCACGCGCGCCACGCCGGCGATCAGGTCCACGCGGCTGCGGGTCAGGTCGGCGGCCTCGCTCACGCGCGCCCCGGTGCTGTAAAGCAGCTCGAAGATCGCGGCGTCGCGCAGGGCCGCATAGGCAGCCGGCCCGCCGGCCGGACCGTCGGCGCGTTCCTTCTCCGCCAGGGCGGCGACCGGCGCGCCCAAGAGCGTCCGGACCTGGCCGACGGTAAGGATGCGCGGCAGGCGCCGCGGCAGGCGCGGACCGTGCAGCCCGCCGAAAGGATTGCGAGCCACGTGTTCCTCCCGCTCCAGGAAGCGGTAGAAGGTGCGCAGCGAGGCCAGCTTGCGGCGGGTGGTCGCAGCCGCGGCGCCGGCCTTCTGCGACTGCACGAGAAAGCCGCGCGCGGCAAAGCGGTCCGGCCGCAGCCAGTCGTAGGGCGGTTTGGCGTCCTTCCAGACGTACGCCACGAACTGGGCGAGGTCCTGCAGGTAGCCGGCGACGGTGTGCGCCGAGGCGTTGCGCTCAGCTTCGAGATGCTTCACGAAGTGCGCAACCCACGAATCGGCGCAAAGATGGGCGTGAGGGGTCATGCTCTTGTCCCTCGCGTCCCTCCTTTCCTATCCCTTCGTCACGCTCCCGCCGCCTCTTCCTTCTTCTTCCCCCGCCGCAGCCCCAGGCGCTGGACGGTGACCTCGAAGTCGGGGATCTGGTCCTTGTAGCGGAAGAGCATGCGCGCGAGCGCGGCGCGCTGGCGCGGCGTCAGGCTGCCGCGGCGGCGGAACTGGTCGGAGAGGCTGGTGAAGAAGGCGCGGTCGTCGAAGGTCTTGGCGCCGCGCGTGACCGGCTCGTGCCACTGCGTCACGCGGCCCATGACCTCGAGCAGCGGTCCGCTCTCGTGGTCGGGCGCGGCGTGCTCGTCGCCGGCCTGCACGCCGAGCTCGACGCGCAGGCGCTCGAAGTCGGGGATGACCTGGGCATGGCGCACCAGCGCGCGGTCGAGCGCGCGCATCTGGTTCGGCGACAGGCGCCGGCCGGCGCGCTGCTGCTGCTCGAGCGAGTCGAGGAAGCCGCGCTGGCGCTCGTCCATCTCGATCGGCCGCAGCAGGTCGAAGCGCCGCAGCACGATCTCGGCCGGCGGCGCGGCCTGCTCGGCGGCGAGCAGTTCGCCGAAGCCCAGGGTCCCGAGCCGGGCGTCGGCGTCGGCGATCTGGGCACGGTTGCGGATGGCGATGCGCGCGAGAGCCTCCAACTGGCGGTCGCTCACGGGCTTTTCGCCGCCGGCGAGCTGCTTGCGGACCGAGGCGACGAAGGTCTCGTCGCTCAGCGTGCGGCGGCCGCGCTTCACCGCCGGCGGCCAGGTGCGGACCTGTTCCAGCAGCGCCAGCACGCCGGCCACGCGGCCGGCGTCCGCCGGCGGCTCCTTGGCCTGCGCCATCCACGCACGGAAGCGGCCGTAGAACTCGTGGAGCATGCGGGTCCACTCCACGCCGCCCTCCTCGACCCTGTCCAGCGACTCCTCCATGCCGGCGGTGAAGCCGACGTCGAACAGCTCGCCGAGCTTGGCGACCAGCAGGTCGCTGACCTGGAACCCGAGCTCGGTCGGCGCCAACGTGCGCTTCTCGCGCGTGACGTAGGCGCGGTGCGCAAGCGTTTCGAGGATCGCCGCGTAGGTGCTGGGCCGGCCGACGCCGTTGGCCTCCAGCGCCTTGACCAGCGACGCCTCGGTGAAGCGCGGCGGCGGCTTGGTCTCCTTGCGGTCATGCAGCCACTCGACCAGGTTCAGCGCCTCGCCCTCCTGCAGCGGGGGCAGCCGCTCGACCTCGTCGCCCTCCTCCTCGTTCTCCTCGCCGCCCTCGCGGGTCCGGCGGACGTCCAGTTCCAGCACCTTGAGGAAGCCCGCGAACTCGACCTCCGACGCGGTGGCGGTGAACTCGCAGGCGTGCTGCTGCGGGGGCGGCGGCTCGCTGGCGACCACGGCGGTGCGCTGCGCGATCCGCGCGGGCGTCATCTGGCTGGCCACGAAGCGCTTCCAGATCAACTCGTAGAGCCGGAGTTCGGCGGGCGCCAGGCGGCCGGCGAGGGCCTCCGGCGTGCGCGCCACGTCCGTGGGCCGGATGGCTTCGTGCGCTTCCTGCGCGCCGGAACGGCTGCGGTAGACGTTGGGCGTTTCCGGGCAGAACGCCTCGCCGTACCGGGAGGCGATGAAGCTGCGGGCCGCGGCCTGCGCGTCGCGGGCGACGTTGACCGAGTCCGTGCGCATGTAGGTGATCAGGCCGACCGGTCCCTGGCCGAAGTCCTCGCCCTCGTACAGGCGCTGCGCCAGGCCCATGGTGCGGCCGGGCGAGAAGCCGCAGACGCTGGAGGCGGCCTGCTGGAGCGTGCTGGTGATGAAGGGCGGCAGCGGACGGCGCTGGACGGAGCGCAGGCGGATCTCGCGGACGCGCAGCGCGCGGCCGTCCAGGTCGGCCAGGATCGCGCGGGCGAGGTCCTCGGTGCGGACGTCGGCCCGGGCGCCGTCAACCTTGGCCAGCCGCAGCGTGAAGGGATCGGTCGGCGCGGCCTGCTTGCGCACGACGGCGCCCAGCACCCAGTAGGGCTCGGGCCGGAAGGCCTGGATGGCGCGCTCGCGCTCGCACACCAGCCGCAGGGCGACCGACTGCACGCGGCCGGCGCTCAGGCCGCGCTTCAGGCGGCGCCAGAGCAGCGGGCTGACCATGTAGCCGACGATGCGGTCCAGCACGCGGCGCGCCTGCTGCGCGTCCACGCGCCGCATGTCGATCGTGCCCGGCCGGGCGAACGCCTCGCGCACGGCGCGCGGCGTGATCTCGTTGTACTGCACGCGGTAAAAGGGCTTGCCCTTGGCGGCGCTCTTGAGCGCCTCCTGCAGGTGCCAGGCGATGGCCTCGCCCTCGCGGTCGGGATCGGGCGCCAGGTAGACCGCCTCGGCGGCCTTGGCGGCCTTGCGCAGCTCCTCCACGACCTTGGTCTTGTCGGGCGAGATCACGTACTTGGGCGCGAAGTCCTTCTCGATCTCCACGCCGAGGGTGCGCTCGGGGAGGTCGCGGATGTGGCCGACGGAGGCCTTGACGGCGTAGTCCGCGCCCAGCAGCTTGCCGATGGTCTTGGCCTTGGCGGGCGATTCGACGATCACGAGGTTTTTCGACATGTGACTCCTATGCGTAACGCCTGACCATGCCGCCGGGCAGCAGCCGGACGCGGCGGCGGATCTGCAGTCCCACCAGCAGCGCGTTGACCGTCCCGGCCGGCAGTCCGCTGTCGCGGATCACGGCATCGATGTGCAGCGGCTCGTCGCCGAGCAGACCCAGCACGCGGCGCTCCTCCGGCGTGGCCGGCGGCGCCGCGGCGGGCGGTGGCGCCGCCGCGTCGGGCGGCGCCGTGCCGGCGCGCCGCGGCGCGCCGGCCGGGATCAGCTCCTGCAGCTCCTCGATGACGTCGTCCGCGCCGGCCACGAGCCGCGCGCCGTTGCGGATCAGGCGGTGGCAGCCCTGCGAAGCCGGCGAATCGGCGCGGCCGGGAACGGCCATGACCGTGCGGCCCTGGTCGAGCGCCTGGTCCACGGTGATGAGCGTGCCGCTGTTGAGCGGCGCCTCGACGACCACGACGCCGCGCGACAGGCCGCTGACGATGCGGTTGCGCATGGGGAAGGTCTGGCGGTCCGGCTGCCGGCCGAACGGATACTCGGTGGCGACGGCGCCGCCGTTGGCGGCCATCTCCCGGGCCAGCCCCTCGTTCTCCTGCGGATAGAGGCAGTCGAGCGCGCCGCCCAGGACCGCCACGGTGCGGCCGCCGGCCTGCAGCGCGCCGCGGTGGGCCTCCGTGTCGATGCCGAACGCCAGGCCGCTGACCACGACGTAGCCGGCGCCGGCAAGCTGGAAGCCGAGTTTGCGCGCGGTTTCGCGTCCGTATACGGTCGGATGGCGGGTGCCGACCACGGCGATGGAGGGGCCGGACAGCGCCTCCACGGCGCCGGTGACATAGAGCACCAGCGAGGGATCGGCGATCTGCCGCAGAATGGCGGGATAGCCTGGATCGGCCCAGGTCAGCAGGTTCACGCCGAGCTGGTCGGCGCGCGCGAGTTCGTCGGCGAAGCCGACGCGGTCCATCTCCTCCCGGAAGCCGCGCGACCGTTCGGGGCCGATGCCCGGCACGCGGCGCAGCGCCGCCTCGTCGGCGCCGAAGATGGCGGCGGCCGAGCCGAACGCCTCGATCAGGCGCTTGACGGTGATGGCCCCGAGACCGGAGACGCGGTTCAGGGCGATGAAGGCTTCCCGTTCGGTCACGGCAGAAGTTCCCCGCGGCCACGCTTCCCGCCGCGGCGTGCGGTGAATAGCACATCCGGCGCACGGGACGCAAGCGCGAAGAGAGCGCCCAGTTGCACGCTGGATCGTGAATCCTCCGCGCGGTATACTGTCCGCCACGTTGCAGTCCCTTCTCTGAGCAGGCGTCCCGCGTGTCCGACAGTTCCACCAGTTCCCCCTCCCGCGCCCGTTCGCTGCGCCTGGTCTACTTCGCCTGGCTCTTCGGCGGCTTCTGGGCCGCGATCGCCGGCGGCGCGACGTTCAACCGCTTCGCGCGCAGCCTGCACGCGCCCGATGCGGCCTTCGGGCTGCTGGCCGCGATCCCGTACCTGGGGGCGGCGGTGCAGCTGCCGGTCAGCTTCCTGATCGAGCGCGGCAGCCGGCGCAAGCTCGTCTTCCTGATTGGCGGCCTGCTGGACCGCCTGGCGTGGGTGCTGATCGCCGCCGTGCCGTGGGTGCTGCCGGAAAGGTGGTGGTGGCCGGCCTTCCTGGCGGGGTACGCGCTGGCGGTGGTCGGACAGAACACCGACGGCCCCTGCTGGATCTCGTGGATGGCCGACTTCCTGCCGCAGCGCATCCGCGGCCGCTTCGTCTCGCGCCGCTCGCGCCTGGGGCAGATCATGCTCCTGCTGCTGCCCGTGCCGATCGGCTGGCTGCTCGACCGCGCGGCACTGCTGGGCGACTGGCACCTGCGCCTGGCCGCCTCCGGCCTGCTCGCGCTCGCGGGCCTGGTCGGCAGCGTGGACATCCTGATGCACCTCCCGGTGCCGGACAACGTGCGGCCGCCGCCGACGGCGATCGCGCACTTCGGCCGCCGCATCCTGCAGCCGCTGCGCGACCGCAGCTTCCTGCGTTTCCTGGGCTTCAACAGCACGCTGATCTTCGCCGTCGGCTTCCTGGGTCAGTACCTGTGGCTCTTCTGCTTCGACGTCCTGCACACCACCACCGTGCAGGCCACGCTCCTGCTGCTGATCTTCCCCATCGGCGTGTCGGTGGTCTGCACGGCGTTCTACGGACCGCTGATCGACAAGCTGGGCCGCAAGCCGGTGATGGTCATCGGCGCGGCGCTGATCATTCCCGGCGCCATCGGCTGGCTCTTCATGACGCCCGGCCACTGGTGGCCCGCCTACCTCTGCATCCTGGTTTCCATGACCGGCTGGCCGGCGGTGGAGACCGGGCGTTTCAACGTGCTGCTGGCGATGAGCGAGACGCGCGCCGGCCGCGGCGGCGGCATCACCTACCTGGCGGTCAACAGCGCCGTGTGCGCGCTGAGCGGCGCGCTCAGCGGGCTGGTGGGATCGTTCGTCGCCCGGACGCTCGGCCCCGCCTGGCGCGGCGACCTGCTCGGGCTGCCGCTCACCTACCACGGCGTGCTCTTCCTGGTCTCCACCCTGGCGCGCGTTGCGGCGCTGCTGTGGCTGCTGCGCTTCGAGGAACCGCGCGCCCACGCCACGCGCGAGGCGATCCGCCACGTGGCGCTGGCGGCGTTCGACAACGTGCAGACGGTGGTGACCCTCCCCTACCGCTTCCTGCGCCGCGTGGGCAGCGCGAGCTTCAAGATCCGCCCGCCGTGGGGCCGCGAGTGATCGTCCGGCACCGCAGCGCCCAACCGAGCGCCTGATTTGTTTTGACTCCTCAAATCAATTCGCGGTATCTTCTTCCGCGCGCGGAGGGAACCGCCGTATCATGACCGAACTTGCCCTGCTGCTCGACCGCGAGGCTGCCCCGGCCGTCGCGCCGCCCCTCGATCCCGGCTTCCGCCCCGCGGCCCTGTGGGTGCGCGCCTTCCGGAAGCGCGTCGTCGCCGCCAAGGCCCTGCCCGTCGGCCTGGCCGTCGGCCGCCCGGACGGCACCGTCTTCCGCCAGGACACCGCCATCCTGCCGTGGTCCGACCACACCGCCGAGGTCAACACCCGCCACGTCGAACGGTTCGTCAAGTACCTGCTGTGGCAGAAGGGCGGCTCCCGCGTGTGGGTCGCCGGCTGCCCGCCGCTGGCCGCCGCCTTGGCGCGCGACTACGCCCCGGGCGGGTCCCGCGCCTTTGACGCCGACCTGATGGGCGCCAAGGTGTTCGGCGAGCCGTTCCGCGTCACGGCCTGCGAGCCGGACGGTCTGCCGGCCGCGTCCGAGCCCACCGTGTCCATCGGCGGCAACTGGAAGGGCTGCCGCATCGGCTTCGACCTGGGCGGCAGCGACCGCAAGTGCGCGGCCGTGATCGACGGCCGGACGGTCTTCTCCGAGGAAACCGCCTGGGCGCCGGTCCGCGAGGCGGACTGGCGCTACCACTGGAACGGCATCGAGGAGTCGCTCCAGCGGGCCGCCGCGCACCTGCCGCGCGTGGAGGCCATCGGCGGCAGCGCGGCCGGCATCTACATCCACAACGAGGTGCGCGTGGCCTCGCTCTTCCGCGGCATCCCGGCGGCGGACTTCGACCGCCACGTGCGCACGATGTTCGTCGAACTCGGCCGCAAGTGGCGCGTGCCGCTGGTGGTGATGAACGACGGCGAGGTGACCGCCCTCGCCGGCGCCATGGGCCTGAACGACAAGCCCGTGCTCGGCATGGCCTTCGGCACGAGCCTGGCCGGCGGCTACTGCTCGCCGCGCGGCACGCTCACGAGCTGGCTCAACGAGCTGGCGTTCACGCCGCTCGACTACCGGCTGCAGGACGCGCCGCGCGACGAGTGGTCCGGCGACCTCGGCTGCGGCGCGCTCTACCTGTCGCAGCAGGCCGTCGGCCGCCTGGCGCCGGCCGCGGGCATGGCGTTCCCGGAGGGCCTCGGCCTGCCCGAACGGCTGGCCGAGACGCAGCAGCGCCTGCAGGCCGGCGACCCGGCGGCGCGACGCGTGTTCGTCTCCATCGGCCGCTACCTCGGGTACGCCGTGGCCCACGCGGCGAACTTCTACACCCTCAAGCGCGTGCTGATCCTCGGCCGCGTCACCTCCGGCGACGCCGGCGGCATCCTGATCGAGGAGGCGCGGCGCGTGTTGCAGAAGGAGTTCCCGGATCTCGCCGGCGCCGTGACGCTGAGCGTGCCCGGAGAGAAGGAGAAACGCCACGGCCAGGCGATGGTGGCCGCGAGTCTGCCATGAACTTCAGCCAGCCGACGGCCGATTTCTTCGTCCCCGACGGCGCGAGCGCGGCGGCCGCCCTCGCGCGCACGACCCATCTGGCCGTGGGCGCTCACCAGGACGACGTCGAGTTCATGGCCGTGCAGGGCGTGCTCGAGTGTTTTGGCAGGCCCGAGCGGCCGTTCGGCAGCGTCGTCGTGACCAACGGCGCCGGCTCGGCGCGCATCGGCCCCTATGCCGGCGTGTCCAACGAGGAGATGTGCCGCCTGCGCCGCCTCGAGCAGCGCGCCGCCGCCACGATCGGCCAGTACAGTTTCGCGGCCCAGCTCGACTTCACCTCGGCCGAGGCCAAGACGCCGGGCAGCCCCGCCGTGGTCGCCGACCTGCAGGCGCTTTTCCGCGCGGCCCGGGTGCGCACGGTCTACACGCACAACCTGGCCGACAAGCACGAGACGCACGTCGCCGTCGGCCTCGCCGTGATCGCGGCCCTGCGCGGGCTTCCCCGCGACCGGCGGCCGGAAAAACTGTACGGCTGCGAGGTGTGGCGCGACCTGGACTGGATGCCCGACAACGAGAAGGTCGTGTTCGACGTCAGCGCCCGCCAAAACCTGCAGGCGGCCCTCGGCGGCGTCTTCGACTCGCAGATCGCCGGCGGCAAGCGCTACGATCTCGCCTCCGCCGGCCGCCGCCGCGCCAACGCCACCTTCCTCGAATCGCACGCGGCCGACAAGACCGAGATGGCGGCCTTTGCCATGGATCTCACGCCGTTGATCGCGGATGACACCCTCGACATAATCGGATATGTTGCCGGGTGCATCCAGCGGTTCGAAGCCGATGTCCGCAGGAAGCTGGCGGCGCGTCTGGCCGGCGGGGCGGCGGCAGCGGGGCGGCCGGGCTGACGCCCGCCGCCGCGCGCAACACACCAGCGCACAACACGAGGAAAGGACGAGCGTTCATGAAGGTCGAATTCTACGGACACGTCAGGCAGTACCGGAACATCCAGGCGGAGATCGACGCCAACATCCAGAAGGTGCTTCTGAGCGGCCAGTACGTGCAGGGCCCCATGCTGAAGCAGTTCGAGGCGGAGTTCGCCGCCTTCACCGGCCACAAGCACTGCATCGGCGTCGGCAACGGCACGGACGCCCTCTGGCTCGTGCTCATGGCCCTCGGCATCGGCCCGGGCGACGAGGTCATCACCCATCCCAACACCTTCTTCGCCACGGCCGAGGCCGCCTGGATCGCCGGCTGCACGGTCGTGATGGTGGATTGCGACCCGAAGACGCGCTGCCTCGATCCGAAGAAGATCGAGGCCGCCATCACGCCGAAGACCAAGGCCATCCTCCCCGTGCACCTGTACGGCCAGTGCGCCGACATGCCGGCCATCTGGAAAATCGCCGAGCAGCGCGGCCTGAAGGTCATCGAGGACAACGCCCAGGCGATCGACGCCGACGGCGGCACGTTCAAGCAGGGCGACCGCTCCGCGGCGGTCTGCACGAGCTTCATCATCCAGAAGAACCTCGGCTGCTTCGGCGACGGCGGCGCGGTCTACACCAACGACTCCGCGATGGACGCGAAGATCCGCAAGTTGCGCAACCACGGCTCGGCCCAGCGCGACCACCACTCCTACGGCTTCAACAGCCGCCTCGACGACCTCCAGGCCGGCGTGCTCAGCGCCAAGCTGAAGCACCTGAAGGAGTACTCCGAGGCCCGCATGAAGTGGGCGGCGCGCTATACGGCCGGCCTGAAGGGCTGCCGGGCCATCACGCTGCCGACGGCAATGCCCGGCTACCGCCACGTCTGGCACCTCTACGCCGTCGAGACGAAGGACGCCGCCAAGCGCCAGTCGCTGCTCGACTTCCTCGTCGCCAACGGCGTGGACGCCAAGACGCACTACTCGATCCCGATCCACAAGCAGGAAGGCTACCCGTGGGGCAAGCCGGCCCGCATCGTCGGCTCGGTCGCCGAGGCCGAGAAGAACGCGGCCTCCGTCGTCACGCTGCCCATGTTCCCCGAACTGACCGCCGAGGAAGTGGACCACGTGATCGCCAAGGTCCTGGAGTGGGACCGGGCGAACGCGTAGTGTCACGACAGGCAACTGAATGACGCGAAGGCTTGATCGCAACCAGGTGGCCGGGCGGGACCGTGGCCCGAAAGTGACGGTTCTGGTCGCTCTCTCCCGGATTCGCTTTCGCGACGGGGAAGCGCTCCTGCGGACCGGCCAGCCGGAGAGGTTCGGCGCCGCGGTCTACATCGCTGGCTATGGCTTGGAGTGCGCGCTAAAGGCGCGGATCTGCGATGATACGCATACGCGCGATCTTCCACGCCAATTCTGGCATCACGATCTCCTGTCGCTTGCCCGGAACACAAGTCGATGGCCGGCGATAGCCGCCGACAGAAGCCTCCGCGAAAGGCTGCTGGCTCTGACTGCCGAATGGGATGTGCGGATGAGATACACGGCTGTTCGGTATGAGGCGCGAAGCGTGTTGCGTTTCATCACAAGGGCGAAAGAACTGGCGAAGGAGTTCGTGCCATGGCCGTAATCAAGAAGCGGGATACGATCCTGGACCCTGTTCTGGCGGAGGAGTTGTGCGACGGAATCGTTGAGGAAATGAACCGCCCAAACCGGACGCCGCGGCCACCCGGCAATCCCGCCGTCATTCAGGAAGAAAGTGGTGGAGTGCCCAAGTATTCGCATTGGTATGTCATATGGTGGCAATTTGCCGGGATTGATACGGATGCGCGTTCGCGTGTGATCCTGGATGCAGTTGAACGCAGGTTCGGAAGGAAGGAGGTGCTGCGAACGTCCATGGTTATGGGACTCACGCCCGACGAGCCTCTGGCCAAGGAGCTCTTTCCTGCGGAGTCGACCATGGCCGCCGCGCCGGATACTGCCGTTCGCGAAACGCGAGGGAAGTATGTCGTGCCGCGCTCTGCTTCGCCCAAACGGAAGACCTGAACGCGAGCTTACATCAGGGGAGACAACGGCCACATGAACCCGTACAAATACCGCGTCGTCGTCGTCGGCATGGGCAAGCGCGGCATGCACCACGCCGCCACCTTTGCCGCCAACCCGCGCTTCGAGGTCGCCGGCATCTGCGACATCGATGCCGCGCGCCTGGAGGCGGCCAGGACGAAGCTGGGCAGTCCGCAGACCGGCACCGACGCCGCGAAGCTGGCGGCCGCGCTCCGGCCCGACGTCTTCTGCTTCTGCACGCTGCCCGGACTGCGCCTGCCCATGATCGAGGCGGGCGTGAAGAGCGGTGCGAAGCTGATCGCGTTCGAGAAGCCGGTGGCGCTGACCAGCAGCGAGGCGTTCCGGATGAAGGCGCTGCTGGAAGGCGCCGGCGTCAAGGCCGTCGTCAGCCACCAGCACCGCTACGGCGTGCACTACCGCCAGGTGAAGGAGATCGCCGCCAGCGGCGCCCTGGGCCGCATCCACACCGTGTACGGCTCCGCCACCGGCTGGATGACCCACATGCTCAGCCACCTGATTGACTACGCCCGCTGGTACGCCGGCGAGCCGGAGGCGCAGTGGGCTCTGGCGCAGGCGGCCGGCCGCTTCAAGTTCGACGACGCCACCCGCCATCCCTCGCCCGACTACATCGCCGGCGTGGTGCAGTTCGCGGGCAACGTGCGCGGCGTCTTCGAGGCCGGCGCCGGCGCGCCCGACCAGCCCGAGGTCGCCAAATGGTGGGGCAAGAACCGCATCTGCGTGCAGGGCACCGATGGTTTTGCCGAGGTGCTGACCAACGGCGGCTGGCGCGCGGTCACGAAGAGCGGCGGCTTCCAGAGCGGCGACGGCGCCATGAACTACGATCTCGACATGCCGCCCTACGTGCAGGACATGGCCGATTGGCTCGACGGCAAGGCCGTGCACCCCTGCAACTTCGCCTCCGCGTACAAGGGGTTCGAGATCATGGCGGCCATGCAGCGCTCCGCGGCGCAGGGCGGCCAGGTCGCGCTGCCCCTCGGCGCCCCCGCCGACGAGCAGGCCCTGCTCAAGGCCGCCGTCCCCGAGCGGCCGGTGCTGGTCTCGGACCCGGTGAACGCGAAGGAGTACGGGTTGGCGTAGATGGAAGTCATCGTTCAGCCCACCGCGCAGGAGGCCGCGCGCATCGCGGCGGCGTTGGTGGCCAAGGCCGTCCGGCGCAAGCCGACCCTGGTGCTGGGGCTGGCGACCGGCGGCACGCCGCTGTGCCTCTATGACGAGCTCGTGCGCCTGCACCGCGAGCACGGGCTCGACCTGAGCCGCATCACCACGTTCAACCTCGACGAATACCTGAGCCTGCCGCCGGACCATCCGGCGTCGTACCGGCGCTTCATGCAGGAGCACCTCTTCGACCGCACGAACATCGATCCGCGCCGCACGTTCGTGCCGGACGGCCTGACGCGGGACATCCCGCGCCACTGCCGCGAATACGAGGAGTTGATCCGGTCCTGCGGCGGCATCGACATCCAGATCCTCGGCATCGGCGCGGACGGCCACATCGGCTTCAACGAGCCGACCTCGTCGCTCTCCTCCCGCACGCGCGAAAAGACCCTCGCCGAGCAGACGCGGCGCGACAACGCACGCTTCTTCGCCACGCCGGACGACGTGCCGCACCACTGCCTGACCATGGGCATCGGCACGATCCTGGACAGCCGCCTGTGCCTCCTGCTGGCATTCGGCGCGAACAAGTCCGGGGCGGTCGCCGCCGCCGTCGAGGGGCCGGTGACCTCCATGGTGCCGGCATCGGCGCTGCAACTGCACGCGGATGCCAAGGTGGTCGTGGACGAGGCGGCCGCCGCCGGGCTCAAGTTGCGCGCCTACTACGACTACGCCTTCGCCCACACGCCGGCGTAGGGACGCGGCGCGATGGGTCCCTCACACGCTGTGGCAGGTGTCGGCAAGCGCGCGCTCCAGGTGCGCGGCAACGCAGTCGGCGCCCAGCGCGTGCAGGCGGCCCTCGGCGTCCTGGATGCGTTCGGCCAGCGCGCAGACGCGGGCAAAGGGCGAGGCGCCGTCCCGCCACAGCCGCGCAGCCGTCTGGCGCAACCGGCCGCGGTTGTGGATCAGGTCCCAGCAGCGGGCGAAGCGCTGCAGGGCGGCGATCGCCGCGAAGTCGAGCGTGTCGCTCTGCAGCAGTTCGTACGGCGGATGGGGGCTGAAGACGAGTTGCGGGAACGACGCCGGGTCGGCGATCGGCGTGCCGGGCAGTCCCTTGAGCAGGTTCACCTGGAGTTCGGCCGGCGCGGCCTCGCGCACGATGCGGTCGAACCCCGCGGCGAACGACGCCGGGCCCTCGCCCGGCAGGCCGAAGATGAGATCCGCGTGCACGGCGGCGCCCGTGGACCGGGTCAGGAAGGCCAGCGTTTCCATGGCGGCGGCGGCGCTGCCGCCGCGCCCGGCGCGCGCGGCGACCGCGTCGTTCAGCGTCTGCACGCCGACTTCGAGGTGCAGACTGCCGGCCGGAAAGGCGGCCAGGCGCGCCCGCAGGGCGGGTCCCGGGAGCCGCGGCAGCAGTTCGAAGTGGAGCCGCATCTGTTCGGGGCGGCGCGCGAGGAAGAAGTCGAGCACGGCGCAGGCGTGCTCCTCGCCGGCGTTGAAACTGCGGTCCAGGAACCGCAGGCTGCGGCCGCCGCGGGCGAGCAGCCGCTCCAGCGCCGGCAGCAGGCGGTCGAGCGGCAGGCACCGCAGACCGGTTCCCGCCGAGGTGCAGTACAGGCAGCCGCACGGACAGCCGCGGGTGCTTTCGGCGTAGAGCGAGCGATGGCGGAGGTCGGCGCCGTCGTAGAGGTCGTACGGCAGTTCCAGCGCCGTCGGGTGCTCCGGACGCGCCACGTGCACGGCGGGCAGCCCGGCAGACGGTGGCGCGGCGCCGTCCAAGATCCCGGCGCACGCGTTGCGAAAGGCCGTTTCGCCTTCTCCCACGACGAGGATGTCGGCCAGCCCCTCCCAGGCCGGGGCGGCAGCGGTCGTGATTTCCGGGCCTCCGAGGACGACGTGCAGGCCGGGCGCCGCGCGCCGGAGGATGGCGAGCGCTTCGCGCACCAGCGTCGTATTCCAGAGGTAGACGGAGAAGCCGGCCACGCGCGGCTGGCGCGCCGCGACGTCGGCCGCGAGTTGGAAGGGAAGCGTGTCGGTGTCCGTCTCCAGCATCGCCGCGCGCGGCCGGAGCGGACCGAGGTTGGCCAGCAGGCTGCGGGCGGCGAAGGCGCAGTGGCTGTACCGCGCGTTGACGGCGATCAGCAGGATGTCGGCCATGGCTCGCATACCACACTTTGCAAAGTGTGGGACACCGGTTCTCAGGTTCCGATTGCCGCCCGCAACAGGCACCGGGACAGCGGATCGGAGGCTTCGGCGAGGCACCAGCCACGCGGCTGGCGCACCAGAAAGCCGCGGGATTCGAGCTTGTGCAGGTGGCGGGAGGTCGCGTTGACGCTGAAGCCGGTCGCCCGGACCAGGTCGGCGGCGCCGCAGGGCTGCCCACGGGCGACGGCCGCGAGCAGCGCCAGCCGGCGCGGATGCGTGCAGGCCGTCAGGATCCGGATCGCGGCGGCGCGGTCAGCCGGGCGGGACAGCGCGCTCTGCCGCAGGGCGGCGAGCAGCGCCCCGGCGTGGGCAACGCTGGCATCCGCGGCGGCCTCGTAGCGGACCCATCGGCTGACCCGTTCGGCGCGGAGCAGGCCCCGCGCCTGGATGTGCCGCAGGTAGAGACTTGCCACGGGCACCGAGACGCCGGCCGACCGGGCCACCCGTCCGACCGGCGCACCCGGGTTCTGCGCAACCGCGGCAAAGCAGCGCAACCGGGCGTCGTTCGCAAGGACCCGGCACGTCCGCCAGACTGTCGGCGCCAAAGCCACGGCTTACCCCACACTTTGCAAAGTGTGGTAAGCGTATCCCCCGGTCCGGATGACGTCCAGCACAAAGGAAAGGCGGCTGTATTGGGTCATTCCCATAGGGGCGGCCCGACCCCGGCGGCCTTGCGCCGCCGGTGAAGAAGTTCTGCGGGAAGGCGCGTTTCGCCAGCCTTCCCGCAGAACTCCGCGGTCCGGCGAGGCAAGCTCGCCGTGGCCGCCCCCATGGGAGCGACCCCTTGCAGGCAGCCAACAGGCAATCCGCGGGACTCCGCGCCCCCGCGGAACGGGGGGCACTGCCCGCTTGACGCCGCCGGGCCGGAGGCCGGACACTCGGGGCGTGAAGGACCGCCTCGACAACCTGCTCGTGCAGCGCGGCCTGGCCGAGAGCCGTGCGAAGGCGCAGCGCCTGGTGATGGCCGGCGCCGTGCGCGTGGCCGGGCAGCCGGCGGCCAAACCCGGCCACCGCTATCCGGACGACGCCCCCATCGAGGTGGCGGCGGCGCCGCGCTTCGTCGGCCGCGGCGGCGACAAGCTGGAGGGCGCCTTCGCCGCCTTCGGCCTCGACGTGACGGGGCTGGACTGCGCCGACATCGGTGCCTCGACCGGCGGCTTCACCGACTGCCTGCTCCAGCACGGCGCCGCGCGCGTGGCGGCGGTGGACGTGGGGCGCGGACAGCTGCACTGGAGGCTGCGCCAGGACGCGCGCGTGACCGTCCTCGAAGGGCTCAATGCCCGGCTGCTGACCGCGAACGACCTGCCCTTCCGGCCGCACTTCGCGGTTGTGGACGTGTCCTTCATCTCGCTAAGATTGGTCCTGCCGCCGCTGGTTGCGCTGCTGCCCGCCGGCGCCCAGGTCGTGACGCTGATCAAGCCGCAGTTCGAGGCCGGCCGCGGCGAGGCGCCGGGGGGCGTGGTGCGCGACCCGGCCGTGCACGCCGCGGTGGTGGACGCGATCCGCGTTTTCGGCGAGGGCACGGCCGGCCTGGCGTGGCTGGGCGTCGTGCGCTCGCCGCTGACCGGCCCGGAGGGCAACGTCGAGTTCCTGGCGCACTGGAAGAAGCCATGAAACGCATCGGACTGATCGTCAACCGCGGCAAGCCCGAGGCCGCCGACGTGGTGCGGCAGGTGGCGTCCCTGGCCCGGCGCCTCGGCCTCGCCTGGGTGGCGGACGAACCGGACGCGCGCCTCGCCCCCGGCGGCGAGCCCGCGGGCGCGGACGGCTTTGCCGGCCGCGTTGACGGCGTTGTCGTCCTCGGCGGCGACGGCACGATGCTGGCCGCCGCGCGGCGCCTCCAGGGCAGCGGTGTGCCGCTGATCGGCCTGAACCTCGGCGACCTCGGCTACCTCACGAGCATCGAGGCCACGCGCATCGAGGAGGCGCTGGAGTGCCTGCGGCACGAACGCTTCACGATCAGCCGGCGCGCCACCCTCGCCAGCCGGATCGTGCGCCGCGACGGCGCGCAGACGGCCACGCCCGACGCGCTCAACGACGTGGTGGTCAGCCGCGGCGCCTCGGGCCGCGCCGTGTGGCTGGAACTGGCGCTGGACGGCGTCTTCGTGACCACCTACCTCTGTGACGGCATCATCCTCTCGACGCCGACCGGCAGCACCGCCTATGCGCTTTCGGCCGGCGGCCCGATCCTCATGCCCGGCACGCCGGCCCTGTTGCTGGCCGCCATCTGCCCGCACACGCTCAGTTCGCGGCCGCTGGTGGTGCCCGACGCCACGGCGGTGACGATCCGCGTCGGCGAGGCGGCCGCCCCGCTGGTGGTTTCCGTGGACGGACAGGAGGATTTCACCCTCGCCCCGGACGACGGCATCGAGGTGCGGCGCAGTCCGCGCGACGTGCCGGTCATCCATCTGCCCGGCTACGACGGCTACGCGGTGCTCAACCGCAAGCTCGGATGGGGCGGCCACTGAGCCCGGAACGCTGTTCCCGCGCAACTTTTTTCGCGTACCCACTTGACAGTCGGCGCCAAGCAGTATATTAGCGCAACCAACGAAGGGGCCAGTAGGTCGCACCGTCCGTCGCTCGCCGGGGGTTTGCCGGGTGGGGCGCGGGTCGGAAGGCGTTCCCGGGGGAATGCGGCGACCGTGCATGAACTCGAAAACGACCACGAATCCAAAGGATGCGCCGCTCTGCCTGGTTGACCAGGAAGAGGAGCCTCCCAGTAGAATCTCGTCCTTCTTCACGGACTCCGCCGCGCCGGCTTTGCCGGTCATGCCGGCGGCACCGCTGCTTTTTCCGCGGTTGGCGGCCACGCCGCCGCGGCCGCGCGTGCTGCGGATGAATCCAAAGTCGCGCGCGTTCCGCTCGGTCGTCTTCCCCGACGCCACCGACGCGCAGTGGGCCGACTGGCACTGGCAGGTCGCCAACCGCATCCGCACGCCGGACCAGTTCCGCCGTCTGCTGACGCTCTCCGCCGCGGAGGAACAGGCGCTGGCGGCCAGCGGCGACCTGCTGCCCGCGGCGGTGACACCGCATTACATGGGCCTGGTCTCGCCGCACGACCCGGCCCAGCCCCTGCGCCGGACGGTCGTGCCCACGTCGCACGAGGCCGTGCGCGCCCCCGGCGAGGCCGACGATCCGCTCGGCGAGGAGCATCAGAGCCCCGTGCCGGGCCTGGTCCACCGCTATCCGGACCGGGTGCTGCTGCTGGCGACCAGCTTCTGCTCGACCTACTGCCGGTACTGCACGCGTTCGCGCGTGGTCGGCCAGGAGCGCATCGACCGCCACCGGCTCGAGGCGGCCTTCGACTACCTCCGGCGCGCGCGCGGCGTGCGCGACGTGCTCGTATCGGGCGGCGACCCGCTGACGCTGGAGGACGACGCCCTGGAGTGGATCCTGGCCAGCCTGCGCGCGATCCCCCACGTGGAAATCGTGCGCCTCGGCACCAAGGTGCCGGCCGTGCTGCCGCAGCGCGTCACGCCGCAGCTGGCGCGCCTGCTGCGCAAGTTCCACCCGCTGTGGCTCAGCCTGCATTTCACGCACCCGGACGAGTGCTGCCACGAGACGCAGCAGGCCTGCGAACGGCTGGCCGACGCCGGCATTCCGCTCGGCTCGCAGACCGTGCTGCTCAAGGGCATCAACGACGACCTGCCGACCATGAAGGCCCTGCTGCACGCCCTGCTGCGCATGCGCGTGCGTCCGTACTACCTCTACCAGTGCGATCCGATCACCGGCTCGCGCCATTTCCGCACCCCCATCGCGACCGGCCAGGAGATCGTCCGCGGCCTGCGCGGCCACACGACCGGCTATGCCGTGCCCACCTACGTCATCGACGCGCCCGGCGGCGGCGGCAAGATTCCGGTGATGCCGGACTACGTCGCCGGACGCGCGGAGGACGGCGGCGTCGAGCTGCGCAACTACGAGGGCAAGACCTTCCGGTATCCGGACGGCGCGGGCGAGTAGGCTCCCATGCGCGTCTGGATTCTCCACCAGGCCATCGCCACGGACGCCACGCCCGACGAGCAGGACGTGCTCCAGGAGGCCGAGGCGGTCGGCCAGGCGCTGACGCGGCTCGGACACCGCGTCGAGGTGCACGCCTGCACGCTCGATCTCGAGTCGCTCGACGCCGCGCTCAACACCGTCCAGTTCGACCTGGTCTTCAATCTTGTCGAGGCCGTGGCCGGCGCCGGCCGCCTGATCTACCTGCCCCCCGCCCTGCTCGACGCCCGCCGCCGGCCCTACACCGGCACGCCGGCCGAGGCGCTGTTCCTGACCTCGCACAAGCTCCTGGCCAAGGAGCGGATGCGCGCGGCCGACCTGCCCACGCCCTGGTGGGTGACGTCCCGCCACCACGACGCGCGGCCGCGCGCGGCCGCCGAGCCGCCGGCCGCGGAGCGTCCGGCCGCCGCCGCCGACCTCGCCAGCGGCCGGCGCCGCACCTGGCTGGTCAAGTCGGTCTGGGAGCACGCCTCGCTGGGCATGGACGACACCTGCCTCGTGCGCGCCGCCACGCCGGCCATGGTCGCGCACCGGTTGGGGCCGTTCGCCGACCGCATGGGCGGCCAGTGCTTCGCCGAGGAGTACATCGAGGGCCGCGAGTTCAACCTCGGGCTGCTGGCCGGGCCGGACGGGCCGCAGATCCTGCCGCCGGCCGAGATCGTCTTCGCCGACTACCCGGCGGACAAGCCGCGCATCATCGGCTACCGCGCCAAGTGGGCGACGGACTCCTTCGAGTTCCAGCACACCGGCCGGCGCTTCGACTTCGAGGCGCCGGACGGGCCGCTGCTGGACGAGATGAAGCGCCTCGCGCGCCAGTGCTGGGATCTGTTCGGACTGGCCGGCTATGCGCGCGTGGACTTCCGCGTGGACGCGGAAGGCAACCCGTGGATCCTCGAGATCAACGCCAACCCCTGCCTCTCGCCGGACGCCGGTTTCGCCGCCGCCGTGAAGCAGGCGGGGCTGACCTTCGACCAGGCCGTCGAGCGCATCCTGGCCGACGCCGTGGCGCGCGGCGCCGCCGTGCGCCGGCCGGCGGCGCGGCGCCGCGCGGCCCTGCCGCCGACGGTGGCGGAGTCCGGCAGGCCGGCGGCCGCCGATCTGCCGCCCGCCAACGGCATCGTGTTCCGCGACACGCTCGTGGATGGCGACCGCGACCGGATCCGCGCGCTGGCCGAGGCGACCGGTTTTTTCCACGCGCCCGAGATTGACATTGCCGTGGAGCTGGTCGGCGAGCGCCTGGCCAGGGGCGCGGCGTCCGGCTACGAATTCGTGCTGGCCGAACAGCGCGACGAACTGGTGGGCTATACATGCTTCGGACGGATTCCGGGCACGCAGAGCAGCTTCGACCTCTACTGGATCGCGGTGCATCCGGGCCAGCAGGGACGCGGCCTGGGCCGGCTGCTCGGCGCGGAGACCGAGCGCCGCATCCGCGCCATGGGCGGCACGCGCGTGTACGCCGAGACGTCGAGCCGGCCCCAGTACCTGAGCACGCGCGCCTTCTACGAGCGCGTCGGCTACAAGCTGGCCGAGGTGCTCGAGGATTTCTACGCCCCCGGCGACGGCCGGGCGACGTATCTGAAGGCGCTCACGCCGTAGCGCGCTCGAGCAGCAGGCGCAGGGCCGCGTCGCAGGCCTGGCGGCGGATGGCGTCGCGGTCGCCCTCGAACTGGTGGCGCACGACGGTCGTGCTGCGACCGTCGGCCACGGCGACGAAGACCAGCCCCACCGGCTTCCGCGGCGAGCCGCCGGAAGGCCCGGCGACGCCGGTGACGGCGGCGGCCAGGTCGGCGCGCAGGCGGCGCCGCGCGCCGCGCGCCATGGCGTGCGCCGTGGCGCTGCTCACCGCGCCCGCCGACGCCAGCGTGCGGGCCGGCACGCGCAGCAGGCGGCGCTTGGCCTCGTTGGCATAGGCCACCACCCCGCCCACGAAAACCCTGGACGCGCCCGGCACGGCCGTGATGCGGCCGGCGAGCAGGCCGCCGGTGCACGACTCGGCCACGGCCAGCGTCCGCCGCCGCGCCGAGAGGCGTTCGATCAGATCGGTCGCCAGCTTCACGTGCGGCCCGCGAGGCGCGTCTCCAGTTCCGCGACGCGCTCCTTGAGCTTCGCCACCGCGCGGGGCAAGGCGACGGCGGCGACGTATTCGCGCTTGGAGACGCCCGGCGAACCGATCACGAACTCTCCGGGCGGCACGTCCTTGGAGATGCCGGACTGCGGGCCGACCTGCGCGCGGTCGCCGACGACCAGGTGCCCGGCCACGCCGGCCTGCGCCCAGATCATCACGCCGGAGCCGATCTGCGAACTGCCGGCGATGCCGGCCTGCGCGACGATGCCGGTGCAGTCGCCGATGCGCACGTTGTGCGCAATCTGGACGAGGTTGTCGATCTTGACCTGGTTGCCGATGCGGGTGCGGCCGAAGCGCGCGCGGTCGACGGTGACGTTGGCGCCGAGCTCGACGTCGTCGCCGATCTCCACGATGCCGATCTGCGGGATCTTCACGACCGCCGGACGGCCGCCGCGCAGTTCGACGTTGTAGCCGAACCCGTCGCTGCCGACCACGGCGCCGCAGTGGGCGATGAAGCGGTCGCCCACGCGGCAACGCTCGCGGATGGCGACCTGCGGGTAGAGGTGGCCGTCGCAGCCGACGACGGCCTCGGGTCCGATGTAGCACTGGGCCTCGATGACGGTGCGGTCGCCGATGCGCGCACCCGCCTCGATCACGCTGCACGGGCCGACGTGCACGTCGCCGCCGAGCACGGCGGTCGGCGCGACGACGGCACTGGGGTGCACGCCGGGCGGCCGGACGACCGGCGGCGGCGCGAACAGCGCGGTGAGGGCGGCGAACGCCTTGTCCGGGTTGGCGCAGCGGATCAGGCAGCGGCAGGCATGGGCGCCCTGCCACTCCGGCGCGACGATCACGGCGGCCGCGCGCGAGGCCGCCATCAGGTGCTCGTAGCGCGGGTTGGCGAGGAAGGAGAGGTCGCCCGCCCCCGCCTCCGCGAGCGAGGCGAGGCCGCACACCTCGACCCCGCCGTCGCCCTCCGCGGCGCCGCCCGCCCGGGCGGCCAGGCTGGCAGCGGTCCAGCTCACTTCTCCGGCGCTCCGGCTTCGGACGCGGCGGGCTTGGGGGCCGGCGCGGGCCGGGCCGCCGCCGGGCGCGCCGCGGGCGTGTCGCCGCCCTCGGCGCCCGTCTCGGCGCCGGGCGGCGGGCGCTGGATGTTCATGCGCTTCATGACGGCGTCGGTGATGTCCAGCGCCTTGTCCTGGTAGAGCACGGCGGCCTGCGGGAGCACCAGCAGGACCTTGCGCTCGGCGGCGTACTTGCCGACAGCCTCGCGGATGTCCTCGGTGGTGGTCCGGACCATGCGCATCTGCTGCTCGGAGAGCATCTGCTGGCGGAGCTGCATCTTGTCGCGCGCCTGCCGGCTGGCGGCGGAGAGTTCCTCGCCCTTCCGGGCCGCGGACTCCTCGGCGACGCGGCGCGCCTTGTCGCTCAGCGCCGGGTCCTGCGCCTCCTTGCGGGCCTTCTCGAAATCCTCCTGGAGCGCCTCGATGCGGCGCTGCAGGTCCTCGCCTTCGGCCTTGTAGTCCTTGAGCGTCTGCTCCAGCACCTTCTTGTCGCGCGCGGTGTTGGGGTGCAGGCGGATGAGCTCCTCGAGGTCCACCACGGCCACGCTCACGCTCTGCGCGCGCAGCAGCGCCGCCGCGCACAACGTCAGGCAACCGATGGCGATTCCGGTCTTCGTACGCATGGTTCTTCCTTGGCCGTCGCCGGCCGTCTGTGTCCGCCAGCCGGCGGACGGTTTATTCGAATCCGACCCAGAACACGAAGCGTTCCGTGCGCGTCAGGTCGTCGTCCATCTCCAGGGGCCAGGCATAGTCGAAGCGAATCGGGAAGCCGGGGATGTCGATGCGCAGCCCCATGCCGGCCGTCCAGCAGTAGTGGTCGAGCATGTCGTCGTAGTCGGTGCTGCCGGGCCGCACGGAGCCGGCGTCGGTGAACGCGGCCACGCGCAGCGCCTCGAAGAGCGGCACGGTGTACTCGGCCGAGACCAGGGCCATGGAGTTGCCGCCCACGCTGTAGAAGTCGGTCCCGACGGGGTCGCCGACCTTGGAGCCCATGTCGCGGTAGCGCACGCCGCGAATCGTGCGGCCGCCGCCCAGGAAGATGCGGTCGTAGATCGGCACGTGGGTGTCGCCGTAGGCGTCCACGCTCTCCACGCGGCCGCGCAGGCTGAGGATGTGGCGCCACCACAGCGGGAACCACTCGCGGAACTGGGCGCCGGCGCGGTAGACGTCGTTGTCGCCGCCGAGCATCGAGCCCGCGACCGTGCCGTAGATCGAGGCCTGGATGCCGCGCGTGGGCACGAAGAGGCGGTCGCGCGTGTCGTAGGTCCAGTTCGCCTCCAGCGCGCTGTTGACCGCCGAGTCGGGCTCGTCGGCGAAGCGGAACGGCCGGGACGGGTCCGGCGCGCCGTTGTCGTCCGCGTAGTAGAGTACGTTGGTCAGCAGGCTGTCGAGCGTGATCTGTTCGAGCGTGTACTTGAGGCCGAAGCTGCCGATGCGCACCGGGTAGCTGACGCCCACGGCGCCGCCCAGGCGCACGATGTCGTACTGGTCGTAGGCGTTGGCGCGCCGGTACAGGTCCACGGTCAGCGCCAGCGGCCGGTCGAGGAACCACGGCTCGGTCCAGCTCACCTCGTAGGTCTGGTGGTTGGAGCCGATTTCCAGGCCCAGGCGCGCCTTCTGTCCGCCGCCGGTGAAGTTCGGCCAGTTCAGGATGTCGAAGTTGCCCTGCTGGAGCTGCAGGTAGCCCACGAGCTGGTCCACGCTCGAGTAGCCGCCGCCGATCATGAAGGTGCCGGTGCGGCCCTCCTTGACCTCGAAGACCAGGTCGCGGTTGGTCGAGGCCTCGGACGTGCCGGACTCGGTGTAGTGACGCACCTGGTCGAACAGGCCCAGGTTCCGGAGGCGGTTCTCGCTGCGCGCGATGCGGACCTCGTCCATGATCTGGCCGGGGCTGACCGGGATTTCGCGGCGGACGACCTTGTCCCGCGTGCGCTCGTTGCCGCGGATCAGGACGTTGCGCACGACGACCAGCGGCCCCTCGGCGATGTCGAAGCGGATCGTGGCGCGCGCGGGATCGGCGGCGTCGGGCACGGTGTTTGGCCGGACCTGGGTGTCCACGTAGCCGCGGGCGCCGTAGTAGTCGCGCAGGGCCTTGGCGCCGGCCTGGATGGCGCTGCGGGCGGCCACGGCGCCGGGCTGGAGGTCCGGGATCACGGCGCGCAGCGCGCTCTCGGGAAACAGCTTCGCGCCGGCGATGGCGACGCCCGCCACGCGGTACTGCATGCCTTCCTGGACTTCGAAGACCACGCTGGCGCGGCGGGGGTTGCCCGGCACGGGCACGAGGCGCGCCGGCGCGATTTTCGCGTCGAGATAGCCGGCCTCGAGGTAGGCCTCGCGGGCGTCCTGCTGCGCCTTGGCGAGCTGCTCCTCGCTGTAGGGGCTGGTGCTGAACCAGCCGCGCGGGTTCCACCAGGGGTGCTCGCCGAAGGTCTTGCGCAGTTCCTTGTCGGTGAGCGCCTGGTTGCCTTCGAAGACGTACTCGTCGGGCTTGAGGCGCGGCCCCTCGGCGATCGTCACGCGCACGCGGGCCAGGCCGCTCTTCGGCGCGGTCGGCTCCAGCACGGCCTTGACCTCGGTCTGCGGGAAATAGCGCTTCAGGTACTCGCGGCGCACGGCGTCGCACTTCACGGCCAGCACCTGCTCGTCGATGAAGGCGCCGTCCTGCAGATCGAGCAGTTCCTCGATCTTGCCGCGGCCGAAGTAGTCCTCGCCGGCGATGGCGGCCGGGCCGGCGAAGCGGTGGCGGCGCGTGACGACGTACACCAGCCGCACGCCCTCCTCGGGCCGCGCGGGATCGAGGGGTTCGACCACCACCGACGGCGCGGTGAACCGCTGGGACTCGATCAGCGCGCGGATGTCTCGGTCCTGGCGCGACACGTTGAGGGTGTCGCCGGCCTTGGTGCCGATCAGGGCCAGCACGTCGCCGGTGTCGGCGGAGAAGCCGTCCAGGGCCCGCACCTGGATCTGGCGGATTGTGTTTTCCGCGGCGCCGGCCCAGGCGGCCAGCAGCCCCGTCAGGATCGTATTCCGCAGCAGGCGTGCGTTCATGGCGCGTCGTCCCCTTTCACCCCTCGGTGCCGTCGCCGGCCTCGGCGTCGGCCGGCTCCAGGTTCCCCCCGCCCGTGGCCGCGTCGTCGGCGCGGTCGTGGAAGCGGGTCAGCGATTCGTCGAAGTTTAGCCGTACTTCCCCGGTCGGTCCATTGCGATGTTTGGCCACGTCGACGATCGCGAGGGTCTTGTCCTCGGCCTCGGGATCGCCCGGGTAGCGGCTGGGCCGGCGCAGGAGCAGGACGACGTCCGCGTCCTGCTCGATGGCGCCGGAGTCGCGCAGGTCGGAGAGCTTGGGCCGGGCGCTCTTGTCGCCGCGCTGCTCGGGCGCGCGGCTGAGCTGGCTGAGGACGATGACGGGGATGCGCAGCTCCTTGGCCATGGCCTTCAGGTTGCCGGAGATGGCGGCGGTCTCGAGCTGGCGGCCCTGGCGGGCGACCTCGCGGCAGTTCACGAGCTGGAGGTAGTCGACGATGATGACGGCGACGTCGTATTTCTTCTTCAGCCGCCGGGCGCGGGCGCGCATTTCGACCACGTCGATGCCGCCGGTGTCGTCCACGTAGAGCGGCGCCTTGCTGAGGTCGGAGGCGGCGCGGGTGAGTTTCTGCATCACGCCCTGCGGGTTGCCGTAGCCGCTGTCGATCTGGAACGCCGGGACGCCGGCGCGGCCGCAGAGCATGCGCAGGGCGAGGGCCTCGCCGGCCATCTCGAGGCTGAAGATCGCGACCGGCCGCGTCTTCGCGTCGCCCTTGAACGCCCGCCCCTCCATGTCCTTGCCGAGCGCGACGCACTCGGCGATGTTCATGGCCAGCGAGGTCTTGCCCATGGAGGGCCGCGCGGCGAGCACGGTGAGCTCGCCGGGGCGCAGGCCGCGCAGCTTGCGGTCGAGGTTGGCGAGCCCGGTGGGCACGCCGGCCACGCCGCCGGGGCCGAGCTGGAAGAGACGGTCCACGTGCCCCATGGCGCTGTCAATGGCCTGCGGCCAGGAGTAGAGCTGGCCGTGCTGGCGCTCGGTGATGTCGAGGAAGGACTGCTCGGCCTGGCCCAGGATGGCGTCGGCGCTCTGGTCGCTGGCGTAGCAGGTGCGCTCGGTGGCGCGGGCGCAGTCGATCACGCAGCGCAGCAGGTGCTTCTGCCGGACGATGTCGATGTAGTACTCGGCGTGCGCGGCGGTGGGGGTGGCGTCCACCAGCGCCTCGAGGAAGGCGGCGCCGCCGATGGCCTCGAGGCGGCCGGCGGTGCGCAGGCGGTCGGTGACGGTCAGCAGGTCCACCGCCGCGCCGGTCTTCTGCATGGCGGAGAGCTCGGCGTACAGGCGGCGGTGGGGCTCGAGGTGGAACGATTCCGGCACCAGCCCGGCGCTGTGGCAGAGGTCGAGGCAGCGCGAGGCGTCGAGCAGCGCGGATCCCAGCACGCCGCGCTCCGCTTCCACGCTGTGGGGCGGCAGGCGCAGGGCCGGCGTCGCGCCCCCGCCCGGGGATGTGCCCGTGTCTTCCATGCAGGGCGGCCGGGCGCGGGGCGCCCGGCTTACTCCTTGACGATCCAGACCTTGATCGTGACCGTCACGTCGGCGTGGAGCTTGACCGGCACGCCGAAGGCGCCGGTCTGCTTCAGGTGCTCGGGCAGGGCGATCTGGGAGCGGTCCAGGGTCACGCCCTGGCCCTTGAGCGCGTCGGCGATCTCGACCGCGGAGACCGAGCCGTAGAGCCTCTCGCCGTCCACGGTCTTGGCGCGGATCGTGACCGACAGGCCCTCCAGCTTGGCGGCCTTGGCATGGGCCTCGGCGAGCTGGATCTTGGCCAGTTCCTCGCGCTCCTTGCGCAGCTTCTCCAGCTTGCGCATGGAGGCGGGCGTCACGGCGGCGGCGAGGCCATGCGGCAGGAGGTAGTTGCGCGCGTAGCCGTCGGCGACCTTGACCACGGCGCCGGCCTTGCCCAGATCGGGCACATCGCTCATCAGCAGCACTTCGGTAGCCATCGAATTCCGTCCTTCCCGCCCGGCGGGGCTAGGCCAGCAGGCCGAGGTTGCGGGCGCGCCGCACGCCGCGCTTGATATCGCGCTGCTGCGCGGCGGTGACGCCCGTCAGGCGCGCCGGCACGATCTTGCCGTATTCGGTCACGAAGCGCCGGAGGAAGTCCACGTCGTTGACGTCGACCACGGCGTTGGGGTCCAGGTAGCGCGTACGGCGGCGCGGGCTGCCGCGCTCCTCGCGTTCGCGTCGCTCTCGTCTCATCATAGCCATGAGGTTCTTCCCGGTTGTTCGCTTTGCGTACTTCGAAGAGCGTCAGAACGGCAGGTCGTCGCTGTCGGCCGACTCGGCCGGCGCGGGTTCGGCGGCGGGCGCGCCCGGCGCCGGGGCGGCGGCGGCAGCCGGCGCGGCGGCGCGCGGAGCGGCGGCGGGCGGAGCGGCGGCGGGCGCGCCCGGCACGGCGCCGTCCTGCGCCTCCGCGCGCTTGGGCGGAGCGCCGAGGAACTGCACGCGCTCCCCGCGCACGCGGAGCTTGCTGCGCGTCTCGCCCTGGGGCGTCTTCCACTCGTCGTAGTTGAGGCGGCCCTCCACGAGGATCGGCCGGCCCTTGGAGAGGTACTGCTGGCAGAGGTCGGCCTGGCGTCCCCAGACGACCACGTCCACGAAGCAGGTGACCTCCTTGAGCTGCTGCGTCTGGCGGTCGCGGTAGCTCTCGGAAACGGCCAGGCGCAGTTCGGCCACGGAGTCGCCGGAAGGCGCCTTGCGCACCTCGGGGTCGCGGGTGAGGTTGCCCATCAGGATGACGCGGTTGAATGCTGCCATGGCCGCTCCTCCGCGCCGGCCTACGGGCCGGCGCCTGCCGGCATCAGGCCTCCGTCGCGGGCGCCGTCTCGGCGCGCGCCGCCTCGGCGGCCTCGCGCGCGCGGCGCTTGGCCGTCTGCTCGGCGACGACCGCCTCGCGGCGCTCGTCGACCGCCAGAACCTGGACGCGGAACAGATCCTCGATCAGGTGGTATCGGTCGCGCAGGGTCGCGACCTGGGCCGGATCGATCTCGAAGCGCACGCGCACGTAGACGCCGTGGTCGCGCTTCTGCATCGTCCGGGCGAAGTTGCGGCGCCCCGGCACGTCGGTGCCGAGCACGGCGCCGCCGAGGCGCGTGATTTCGCCCCGCATCCGCTCGATCAGCTTCTCCAGCACATCGTCCTTCGCCCCGCCGGCGAAGATATAGATCGCGTCGTACTTTCTCGCCATACGTCCACCCGCCTCATTTCTCGTCCGGCTCCGCGGGCGCCTCGGCCCGCCAGCCGTTGTACCGGTTCATCGCCTCGTCCACGCCTCGTTCCGCCAGAAGTTCCACGGCGTCCGCCGCCGCCTCCACCGTCCGCCGCGCCAGCGCCCGCTGCGCCGGCCCGAACCGGCCCAGCACGTGCCCGACCAGGCCGTCCGCCGCGGCGTCGCGGCCGATGCCCAGCCGCACGCGCGCGAAGTCCGGCGTGCCCAGCGCCTCGATCACCGACTCCAGCCCGCGGTGGCCGCCGCTGCTGCCGGAGGCCCGGATGCGCAGGCGGCCGGCCGGCAGGTCGGCGTCGTCCAGCACCACCACCAGGTCGCCCGGGCCGCAGCCGTGGTAGCGCAGCACCGGCGCCACGCACTGGCCGCTCAGGTTCATGAACGTCTGCGGCTGCACCAGCAGCCATCCGCCGCCCGGGCCCTCGATGCGCGCCAGCCGCGCCTCGAAGCGCCGGCTGCGCCGCCAAGTCCCGTGCCGCCGCCCGGCCAGCCGCTCCACCACCTCGAATCCGACGTTGTGGGGCGTGTCCGCGTATTCGGCGCCGGGATTGCCCAGTCCCGCGATGACCTTCACGTCCTGCCTTCGGGCTACTTCTTCTTCGCGCCTTTCTCCTCGGGCTTGGCGGCGGCCGCGGGCTTGGCCGCCTCCTTGGCGCCCGGCTTGGCAGCCGCCGCGCCCTTGGCGCCTTCCTTCTTCGCGCCCGCGCCGGCGGCCGGGGCGGCCTCGCCCTCGGCGCCTTCCTCGCCCTCTTCCTTCTTGCCCTTGGCGATCACCTCGGGCTCGGCCGCCGCGGCGCCTTCGACCGCCGCCGCCTCCGGCGCCACTTCCTCCTCCTCGGCCGCCGCCACGATCGTCGCCACGGCGACGTCGCCGCCGGTCACGAGCGTGTATGGCGCGCCGAGCTGCAGGTCGCGCACGGCCAGCGACTGGCCGAGCTTCAGGTGGCTCACGTCCACCGTGAAGCTGGCGACGATGTCGGACGGCAGGCATTCGACCTCCACCTGCCGCAGCGTCTGCTCCAGGATGCCGCCCTCGGTGCGCACGCCTTCCGGCTCGCCGGTGACGCGCAGCGCGATGGACACGCGCAGCTTCTCGGTGAGGGAGATTTCGCCGAAGTCGGCGTGGATCACGTGGCCGTCCATGACGTCGGTCTGGATCTCGCGCAGCAGCGTCGGCAGCGGCTGGCCGTCCAGTTCCAGCGTCACCAGCACCTGGTTGCTGGCCTGATGGCGCAGCACCTTCTCGAGCTCGTGGGCGTTGATCTGCAGCGTCTGCGAAGCGCCGTCGCGGCGGTTGATCGCCGCCGGCACGTAGCCGGCGCGGCGCAGGCGGCGCGCCGGGGCCGAGCCGTGCTCGGTGCGTCGTTCCGCCTTGATCCTGATTTCGGTGGCCATGGTGTCTTTCCCGTCCGCCGGTGTGCCGGCCGCTTACACGAGCCGGAACAGCGAGCTGACCGACTTGTCGTTGTGAATCCGGTTGATCGCCTCGCCCAGCAATTCGGCCACGGAGAGCACCGTCACCGGGAAGCCCTCCGGGTCGATCGGCGGGACGGTGTCGGTCACCACCAGCTCGACGATCGGCGAAGCCTTGAGCCGCTGCAGGCCCTTGTCCGTCAGCAGCCCGTGCGAGACCGCCCCGCGCACGCTGGCGGCGCCGCGGTCCATGAGGATGCGCGCCGCGGCGCACAGGGTGCCGCAGGTGGTGGTGAGGTCGTCCACCATGATGGCGTCGCTGCCGGCGACGTTGCCGATCACGTTGTAGGCGTCGACCTCCGTCGGGCCCAGGCGCTCCTTGGCGACGATGGCCAGGCCGGTGCCGAGCATCTGCGAGTAGGCGTAGGCGGCCTTGACGCCGCCGGTGTCGGGCGAGACCACCAGCGGCCGCTTGAGTTCCAGGTCGCGCAGGTACTTGACCATCACCGGCGCGGCGTAGAGGTGGTCCACGGGGATGTCGAAGAATCCCTGGATCTGCTGGGCGTGCAGGTCCATGGTGAGCACGCGGTTGGCGCCGGCGGCGACGAGGAGGTTGGCGACCAGCTTGGCGGTGATGGGTACGCGCGGCTGGTCCTTGCGGTCCTGGCGCGCGTAGCCGAAGTAGGGCAGCACGGCGGTGATGCGCGCGACCGAGGCGCGGCGCATGGCGTCAATCATGATCAGCAGCTCCATCAGCATCTCGTTGGGCTGCCGGCAGATGGACTGCACGATGAAAACGTCGCCGCCGCGGATGTTGTCGCGGATCTTGACGAACAATTCGCCGTCCGGAAAACGCTGGATGTCGACCGCGCCGAGCTCGACGCCCAGCGTGGCCGCAATCCTCGCGGACAGCGCCGGATGCGACGTGCCCGCGAACAGCTTGATGCCCGAGTTGTCTGCCACTGCCACTGCCACCTGCTTCCGGCGGCGCGCCGCCGTCCGGTCGTCCTGGCTGCCCGACTTGGATTTGAACCAAGACTCAGGGCTCCAAAGGCCCGTGTGCTGCCATTACACCATCGGGCAGCGTTGTTGTCAGCACGCTCCACACGCCGGCGCCCAACTGTCGGCGCACGGCTTCCCCGTGGGCCTCGTCCCGGACCAGCGCGAACACCGACGCACCGCTCCCGCACAGCAAAACGCCCAGGCCGCCCGCGTCCTTCAGACGCGCGGCCAACCGGGCCGTCTCGGGGTAGGCAGCAAATACCCCGCGTTCCAGTCCGTTGTGCAGGGCCGCCGCGGCGCGGTGAACGTCGCCACTGCGGACCGAAGAGTGGATAGTATTATAGGTATTCGGGTCTGGCGTCAAGCCCCCCGCGTACATCTGGTAGGCGTGGCAGGTGGGCACGCAGATGCCGGGGTTGGCGATGACGACGTGGAACCCGGGGGCGGTGCCGGCGCCGGCCGGCAGCAGGGGTGTGACGCGCTCCCCCCGCCCTTCCATCAGCACGGCGCCGCCGTGCAGGAGCGCCGGCACGTCGCTGCCGAGTTCGGCGCCCAGGGCCATGAGCGCGCCCGTTCCCAGGCGCAGGCCGGCAAGGCGGTCGAGCGCCAGCAGCACGGCGGCGGCGTCGGCGCTGCCGCCGCCCAGCCCGCCGCCCACGGGGATGCGCTTGCGGATGGCGAGGCGGATGCCGGCCGGCAGGCCGGGGCGCAGGGCGCGGAGCCGCTGCGCCGCGCGCACGGCCAGATTGTCGGCCGCCAGCCCCAGGCGCGACAGGTCGATGCCGGGGTCGGCCGTCACCTCCAGCGTCACGTCGCGGCCGCCGTCGAACGCCACCTCCAGCCGGTCCGCGAGCGCCACGGGCACGACCACGCTGCGCAGCTCGTGGTAGCCGTCGGCCCGCCGGCCCAGCACCTCCAGCAGGAGGTTGATCTTGGCGTGGGCGGCGATCGTGCAGGCGCGGGTTCCGGCGGACATGCGCGGCGGTATAGCACACGGCCGGCGAGAGGGTCAAGACGCCCGGCGCCCGCGAACTGGCGCCCGCGAACCCGCGAACCCGGCACTCTCGGCTTGCGCCCGCCGGCCGGGCTTCATACACTGTCCGGGAAACGTGCTTCTTCGAACCCGACGGCAGGCCGGCGCGCCGGTTGCCGAGGAGCGTGGGGTATGAGAGGAATGCGAGTCCCGTTCGTCCTTCTGCTGGCCGTGCTGCTCGTCCCGCTGTGTCTGTTCGCGCCCGGCTGCCGGCGCAAGCCGCGTCCGCCGTCGGCGCCCACGCCCGAGGAGCAGCAGGCCGCGGCGCAGCGGCTGATGTCCGAGTTGAACCAGGTCCTGCAGGGCGCCGAGGCCGCGCTGGCCGAGGGCCGCACCAACGGCGTCTTCAACGGCATCGAGGCCGCGCTCACCGACGCCCGCTTCGCCGCCTACCGTGCCGAGCTTTTCGACCGCCTGCTGCGCCTGATGATCCGCGCCGGCGACCTGGACGCCGTGCGGCAGCGCGCCCTGCGCGCCTGCGACGATCCGGTGCTGGCAGAGGGCGCCGGCAGTACGGTCTACAACCACTACCGCGACAGCGGCGATGCCGCCGGCCGGGAGGCCTGGTCGGCCGAGCTTCTCGCCCTCCCCCGCCTGCCCGCCACCGTGCGGCGCGCGGCGTTCGACTGGAACATCGCCGACAACATCGCGCTCGACCGCGACGCCGCCGCCCTCTCCGCGCTCGGCGAATCCCTGCGCGTGCTGGCGCCGCCCGAGGCGGCCGGCCTGACCGAGCACGCGGTGGCCGCGTTCTTCGACGCCGGCCGCCACGACAGCGTCGAGCAGGCGCTCGCCGTCGCCGCCCGCCTCCAGCCCGCGCCTCCCGCCATCACCCATCTGGCCACGGCCACGCGCGTGCGCCTGCGCATCGCACGCGGCGAATGGCCCGCGCTGACCAACGATTTCGCGGCCGCCGCGGCTTCGCTGCCCGACGACGCCCTCGCCCGCCTGCTCCGCACGGTCGGCGCCGCCATGCAGAAGGCCGGCCGCCGCCCGCTTCTCGATGCGTGCGCGGAGACGGTGCTCTTTGCGCCCTCCGCGCGCAGCAACGCCAGCGCCACGACCGTCGCCGCCTCGCTCTGGGTCGAAAACGCCTTCGCCGCCGACACCGCCACCGTGCCCGTCCGGATCGACGCCCTCCTGCGCGCCCAGATTCCCGCCGGGCAGGTCGTCCCGCTCTTCCTGCGCTACTTCTACAAGTTTTCCGAGGATGCCGTCACGCTCCAGGCGCTGCTGCCGGTCGGCGAGCGCCTGGCGCCGCTGGCGCCGGACGCCGAGACGCGCAACGAGATCCGCACCAGGCTTCTCGACGGCTGCTTCCTGGTCAAGGACTACGACCGCGCCATCGCCATGCTGGAGGCGGGCGTGCCCGGTCCCGGCCACGACGAGCAGTGGCACAAGACGGCGATCGTCAAGCTCAAGGCGCACCGCGCGCTCGAGCGCCGCGAGCCGCGCGAGGCCGTGCAGCACTTCCGCGAATTCATGAAGCTCCTCGAGGCGTCGAAGGACACGGAGATGCCGGATCCGGTCACGAGCGCCACCTATCCGAAGGAGATGGTCCTGGGCCGCAATGCCAGGCGGATCGGCGACATCCTGGCGGCGATTCCTGACGCGGCCGCCGCCGCTGCGGCCTATGAGGAGGCGCGCGGCCTCTACGCGCAGGCGCTCGAAAAGGCCCGGGATGCCGGCGCGCGCAAGGTCATCGAGGTCGAGCGGTCCCAGGTGCCGCCCAGGTAGCGCCCGCCGGCCGCCTCAGCCGTCCGCCTTCGCCTCTTCCCACCAGGCGTCCATCTCGGCCATGGTGCAGTCCCGCAGGTCGCGCCCGGCCGCGGCCGCCCGCCGCTCCACCCCGCGGAAGCGGCGGCTGAACCGGGCATTGGCGGCCTGCAGCGCCTCTTCCGCGTCCACCTGCAGGAAGCGGCAGAGGTTGACCACCGTGAAGAGCAGATCGCCGGCCTCGTGCCGCACGGCCTCGGCGTCGTCGGCGGCCCGCGCCGCCGCCAGTTCGGCCTGCTCCTCCTGCAGCTTGGCCTCGACGCCCTCCGCGTCCGGCCAGTCGAATCCGCGGCGCGCGGCCTTGCCCTGCAGGCGCTGCGCCCGCGCCAGCGCCGGCAGCGCGGCGGGCACGCCGTCCATCGCCGATCGCGGGCCGGACGCGCCGCCGGCCGGTTTCTCCGCCCGCTTGATCGCCTCCCAATTGCGCAGCGCGGCCGCGCTGTCCGGGGCGCACGCACCGCCGAAGACATGCGGATGGCGGCGCACAAGCTTGTCGGCCAGCCGGTGCGCGACGTCGTCGAGGCCGGAGTCGCCGCGCTCCTCGCGCAGCCGCGCCTGGAAAACCACCTGGAGCAGGACGTCGCCGAGCTCCTCGGCATGCGCCTCCGGATCGCCGCCGTCCATGGCCTCGAGGAGCTCGTAGGTCTCTTCGAGCAGGTGGGACTTGAGCGTGCGCAGCGTCTGCTCGCGGTCCCACGGACAGCCGCCCGGACCGCGCAGCCGCGCCAGGATCGCGCACAGCCGCGCGACACCGCCGCCGGTCCTGCGCGCGAGGCAGGCGTCGTCGGCTGGGTCCGTGCCGGCCACGGCCGCGCCTCAGTCCATGCGCAGCAGCGCCAGGGTCGTCGCGCGCGCCGCGGCGTCGAACGTCTCGGTCAGCAGGTCGGCGCCGCCGCAGTCCGCGTGTTCCTGCGCCGGGTCGGCGATGGCAACGACGCGCATGGACGCCGCCAGCGCGCCGCGCACCGAACCCGGCACGGCGATGGCCACGCACAGCCGTTCGCGGATCTGCAGCTTGTGGGACGCGCGGCGCCAGCTTTCCCAGCCGTGCACGCAGGCGATCGCCGCCGTGTCCGGGAGGATGTGCACGCCCTCCGCGATGCCGTCGGCAAAGCACTCGCGCGCCGCCTCCTCGGGAAGCTGCGTGATCAGTCCCACCTTCACGCCCCGGCCGGCGACGTTCTTCGACATCGCCAGGATGGCGTCCCGCGCCTTTCCGGCCGCGCCCTGCAGCGCCTCCGCGTACTTGGCGGCAATCTCGCCGGCGACCTCGCCGGCGCTCGACGTGCTCTTGCCCTGCCGGTCGAGCAGCGCCTCGACGCCCTTCGTGAGCGGCCGTCCGAAAATGCACCGCACGAACAGGTCGCGGTCCAGCTTCACGCCGGCGTGCGACAGCGGCGCCTTGCACGCCGCCATCATCAGATCCGTGCCCGGCAGGACTGCCAGGTCGGCCTCGATCAACAGGCCCCGCTGCAACTGCGCGGCTGCCGTTCCCGTGCGTGTCTCCATGTCCGCCACCTCTCCGGCCGCGCCCCGCGCGGCCTCGTGTTTCCTGTTCGTCCGAAAGCCGTGCTACCATATCCGGCCCGCCCCTCCCGGTCAAGCGCGGGCCGGCGGACAGGGCCGGCGGACAGGGCCGGCCGGCAAACGGGATGACAGCGCGGGCGCGTTCGGCTAAGCTCTCCGCGTTCGCTGGGCGCCCGCTCGCGCCGCGAACGGGGCACCTATGGCCGACACCGTGATCTTCCCGAAGCTGGGCCAGACGATGGAGGAAGGTGCCATCGTCAAGTGGCTCAAGCGTGAAGGCGACAAGGTCGCCAAGGGCGACATCCTGTTCGAGATCGAAACCGACAAGGCCAACCTCGAGGTCGAAAGCTTCTTCGAGGGCACGCTGCTCAAGATCGTGGTCGCCGAGGGCGTCACCGTGCCGGTCAACACGGTCGTCGGCTTCATCGGCACCCCGGGGGAGACGATCCCGGCCGTACCGGTGCCGGTGCCGGTGCCGGTGCCGAGTGCGGAGTGCGGAGTGCGGAGTGCGGAGCGCGGAGCGCGGAGTCCGGAGTCCGGAGTGCGGAGTGCGGAGTGCGGAGTGCGGAGTCCGGAGAGCGGAGTCCGGGACCCGGGACCCGGGCGCGCGACGCCGGACACCCGGCCCCCGGCGCCAGCCGCCAGTGCTCCCGCTGCGCACTCCGCATGCCGCGCTCCGCCGGCGGCGCCCGTCTCGCCCCGCGCCCGCGCACTCTGCCGCGAATGCGCCATCGATCCCGCGCCGATCCGCGGCAGCGGGCCCAACGGCCGCGTGGTCGAGAAGGACGTGCGCGACTACCTGGCGTCACGCCACTATGACCGCCTCCGCGTCTCGCCCGCCGCGCTGCGCCTGGCGCGGCAGAAGGGCGTGGACCTGCTCGCCGTCCGCGGCACCGGGCAGGCCGGCCGCATCATGACCGCCGACATCGCGCGCGCGCTGGAATGCCGGCCCAGACCCATGAGCCGCATGCGCCAGACGATCGCGCGCCGCCTGGCCGAAAGCAAGCAGACGATCCCCCATTTCTATGCCACGGTCACGGCCGACGTCACCGCGCTCTTCGCCCTGCGTGCCCGCCTGAAGAAGCGCGGCACGGTCTTCAGCATCAACGATTTCGTGCTCGCCGCCACTGCGCGCGCGCTGGACGAGCTCCCGGCGGTCAACAGCCGCCTCGACCCCCAGGGCGTCGCCTGGCGCGGCGAGGTTGACCTCGGCATGGCCGTGGACGTGCCCGGCGGACTGGTCGTGCCCGTGATCCGTTCCGCCCAGCGGCTGTCGCTCGCCGAACTGCACGACCGCGCGGCCGCACTGGCCGAAAGGGCCCGCGCCGGACGGCTCGAACCGGACGAGATGACCGGCAGCGGCTTCACCGTCTCCAACATGGGCATGCTTGGCGTCGACCATTTTGCCGCGATCGTCAACCCCGGCGAATCGGGCATCCTGGCCGTCGGCAGCGCGCGCGAGGAAGCCGTGGCCGTGAAGGGCCGCGTGGCGGTCCGCACGCGCATGGCCCTCACGCTCTCGGCCGACCACCGCCTCGTGGACGGCGCACTCGGCGCCCGCTTCCTCAACGCCGTCAAGACCCGCCTGGAAGATGTCGGGGCGTGGCAACGGGTGGCCTGAGGAAGGAACCCGCAGATTCCGGGAGCGGCCATGCCTGCCAGGGAACGAGTGCTCACCACCTTGGCGCGGCGCGGGGGCGCGTGCGGCCGGGGCATCCTGATCTGCTCGACGGGCATCGGCCTGTCCATCGCCGCCAACAAGGTCCGCGGCAGATGATCCCCCGAGGGGTTTTGCAAGAGCCTCCCCCCTCTCTCCTTGCCACTGCGGATGCCTCCCGGTATTCTTTTCCCATGAATTCCTTCGATGTTCTGGTGATCGGCGCCGGGCCGGCCGGCTATCCGGCCGCCATCCGCGCCGCGCAGCTCGGCAAACGCGTGGCCGTCGTCGAGCGCGAGGCCCTGGGCGGCACCTGCCTCAACTGGGGCTGCATTCCCACCAAGGCCCTGCTGGCGGCCGCCGACCTCTTTCACCGCGCCGCCACCAGCGCGGACCTGGGCATCGCCGCGCCGGGCATCGCCTGCGACTACGCCCGCCTCTGCGGCCGCAAGAACGAGGTCGTCGGCCGCCTCACCCGCGGCGTGCGTTCGCTCCTCGATGCCAACGGCGTCACCGTCCTCGCCGGCACGGCGCGCTTTCTCGACGCCGGCCGCGTGTCGGTGCGCTCCGCCGGCGTCCCGGCGCGGCAGGTGTCGGCCAGCCGCATCATCGTCGCCACCGGCAGCGTCTCGGCCATGCCCGGCTTCCTCCCGAAGCACCCGCGCGTCGTCGAAAGCCGCGGCTTCCTCGACCTGCCGGCCCTGCCCCGCGACCTGATCGTGCTCGGCGGCGGAATCATCGGCTGCGAGTTCGCCTGCCTGTGCGCGCATCTCGGCACGCGCGTCACGATCGTCGAGCTGCTGGAGGACATCGTGCCCATGCTCGACCGCGACGTCCGCCGCGTGCTGCGCCGGCGTCTCGAGGCCCTCGGCGTGACCGTTCTGGCCGGCGCGCCCATGACCGACATCCGGGCCGACGACCGCCAGGTCTCGGGACGGGTGGGCGACCGGACGATCGGCGCCGAACTGCTGCTGGCCGCCGTCGGCCGCCAGGCGGACACCTCCGGCCTGCAGGCCGAGCGCGCCGGCCTGGCCGTGGACGACAAAGGCCGGATCGCGGTGGACGAAAACTGCCGCACGAACGTGGCGACGATCTTCGCCGCCGGCGACGTCGTCGCCGGCAGCACGCAACTCGCGCATGCCGGCACGGCGCAGGGCATCGCGGCGGCGGAGAACGCGTGCGGGCGGCGCACCCGCTGCGAGACGCTCGTGCCGGCCTGCATTTTCACGACGCCCGAAATCGCGGCCGTGGGCCTGACCGCGGCGCAGGCGCAGGCTGCCGGCCGCAGCGTGAAGACCGGCCTGTTCCCCTTCAGCGCGCTGGGCAAGGCCATGGCCGCGGCCGAGACCGAGGGCTTTGTGCGCTGGGTGGCGGACGCGGAGACCGACTGCCTGCTGGGCGCGCAGGTTGTCGGCGCGCACGCCACCGAACTGATCGCCGAGGCCACGCTCGCCATCCGCGCCGAGATCACGGCGTCCGAACTGGCGCGCACCATCCACTGCCATCCCACGTTCTCGGAGGCCTGGATGGAGGCGGCGCACGCCCTGCACGGCACATGCACGCACCTGCCGCCCCCGACCGGCCGCCGGTGACTCGCGGCCTCTACCTGCCCGCGAGCCCCTTCAGGAACTCCAGCCACGCCTCCATCCCCTCGCCCGTGCGGGCGCTGAGCTGCAGGATGCGCAGTCCGGGGTGGGCCGTGCGCAGCGCGGCCAGGCACGCCTCGCGGTCCCACTCCAGGTGCGGGATCAGGTCGGTCTTGGTGATCACCGCGGCCGAGGCGTTCAGGAAGAGCGCCGGGTACTTGAGCGGCTTGTCCTCGCCTTCGGTCACGGAGAGCAGCGCGATCTTGAGCGTCTCGCCCAGGTCGAAGGCCGCCGGGCAGACCAGGTTGCCCACGTTCTCGATGAACAGCAGGCGCGTGTCGGGCCGGACGACCTCGCGCAGCACGTCGCCCACGCGCACGGCGTCGAGGTGGCAGGCGCTGCCGGTCTCAATCTGCACCACCGGCGCGCCGCGCCCGCGCAGGCGCTGCGCGTCGCGGTCGGTCTCCTGGTCGCCGGCGATCACGGCGCAGCCGATCGTGCCGGAGAGCGCCGTCAGCGTCTGCTCCAGCAGCCGGGTCTTGCCGGTGCCCGGCGAGGAGATCAGATTGATCGCCACCACGCCGCGCTGCGTGAGCCACAGGCGGTTTTCGGCGGCGTGGGCGTTGTTGTGGGCCAGGATCGCACGCTCGACCTGCAGCGTGCGGTGTTCGCCCGCGTGCCCGTGCCCGTGGCCGTGATCGTGCGCGCCGCATCCGCATCTATCGCACATGGCCAGGCTCCTCCGGCGCCGCGGCCGGCTCTTCGTACTCGATGTTCACCAGGCTCATCTCGCGCCCCTCGGCCAGGGTCGTCTCCGAACTCCCGCACGCGGCGCAGACCGTCCCCGGCCATTTCGGCTGCGTGGTACGACCGCAGGCCTGGCAGCGCACCTCGGGGTCCACGCGCTCGATGCGCAGTTCCGCGCCGGCCACCGGCGTGCCCGCCGCGGCCACCGGGAAGGCGAACGACAGCGCCTCGGGGTCGACCCCCGACAGCGCGCCGATCCGCACGGTGATCCGGTCCACGTGCGCCACGGCGCGGCCTGCCAGCGCCTCCTGCGCCTGCCCCACCAGCGCCATCGCGATCGACAGCTCGTGCACGTCCCTGTTTCCGTCCTTCCGCTCTTCCGTCGCTCAGCAGATGCGCGGCAGCAACTCGCCCTCCGGCACGTCCAGGATCCGCTCGCCACCGGCCACCGTCGCCAGCACCACGCGGCCCGTGCGGCCGCGCGCGACCTCGCCGATCCGCGCCGCGCCGCGTCCCTCGGGCAGGCGCCGCCAGCGCGCCAGGATCGCGTCGGCCGCGCCCGCCCGGCAGAAGAGCGCCAGCCGCCCCTCGGAGGCCACGCTGAACAGGTCCAGCCCGAGCAGGCCGGCCACCGCGCGCGCGCCGGCGGAAAACGGCACGGCCGCCTCGTCCAGCCGCACCTCGCGGCGCGCCGCCCGCGCGGCCTCGTTGAGCACCGCCGCCAGCCCGCCGCGCGTGGGGTCGCGCAGGAACGCCGCCTGCCCCGCCAGTTCGCCGAGCGCGGCCACGAGGCGGTGGACGGGCCCCGTGTCGCTCCGCGGCGCGCCCGCGATGCCGATCCCCTCCCGCGCCGCCATCACCGCCACGCCGTGGTCGCCCAGCGGGCCGTTCACCAGGATCGCGTCGCCGGGCCGGATGCGCGGCGGCCCGAGCCGGAACCCGGGCAGCGCCTCGCCGATGCCGGCCGTGCAGAGCGCCAGCCGGTCGCACGCGCCGCGCGGCACGACCTTGGTGTCGCCGGTGACGACCGCCACGCCGCAGTCCGCCGCCGCCGCCTGCACGCCGTCCAGCACCCGCCGCAGCAGCGCCAGCGGCAGTCCCTCCTCCAGGATCATCGCCAGGCTCAGCCAGCGCGGCCGCGCGCCGCAGACGGCCAGGTCGTTGACCGTTCCGTGCACGGCGAGGTGGCCGATGTTGCCGCCCGGAAACTCCGGCGGCTGCACGACGTAGGCGTCGGTCGTGAAGACCAGCCGCCGCATCCGGCTTGTCAGCGAGGCGCCGTCGGGCAGGCCGGCCAGCGGCCCCCTGCCGAACCGCGGCAGGATCTCGGCCTCGATCAGCTCGCGGCTCAGCCGCCCGCCGCCGCCGTGATCCAGCAGGATGGCTTCGCCCTTCACCGTTTCTGCCTTCCGTTCTTCCGTCTTCCCGTTCTTCCGTTGTGCGACGGCGCCCCGTCCGCCGGCGCGCGGTCGTACCGATACCGCGCCGCGCAACTGCCCTCGGCGCTGACCATGCAGGGGCCGACGGGGCTCGCCGGCGTGCACGCGCGGCCGAAGAGCGCGCACTCGCCGGGATCCAGCCTGCCGCGCAGCACGTCGCCGCAGCGGCAGCCGGCGGCCGGCTTGCCCGGCCGCACCTCGATCCCGTGCCTGACGCGGGCATCCCAGGCCGCGAACGCCGGCCGCAGCCGCAGTCCGCTGCCTGGCAGGACGCCCAGTCCGCGCCAGGCGGCGTCCTCCGGCTCCAGGTGCGCGCGGACCAGGGCCTGCGCCACGGGGTTGCCGTTCTCGTGCACGACGCGCGTGTAGCGGTTCTCGACCTCGCCCGCGCCGCGCCCGGCCTGCGCCAGCACGGCATCGATGCCGTCCAGGATGTCCAGCGGCTCGAACCCGGCCACGACCAGCGGGCGCCGATAGGCGGCCGCCAGCGGCCGGTAGGCCGCGGCGCCGATGATCGCGCTGACGTGGGGCGGACAGAGGAAGCCATCCACCGTCACGTCCGGCGCGCGCAGCAGCGCGTCCAGCGCGGCCGGCATGGTCTTGCACGCCGTCAGCAGCGACAGGTTGCGCACGCCCTCGGCCGCCGCGCGCGCCACCACGGCCGCGAGCGGCGCGGTGGTGGTCTCGAAGCCGACGGCGATCAGCACGACTTCGCGGCCGGGCTCGCCCCGCGCCCACTCCAGGGCGGCGAGCGGCGAGAGGCAGACGCGCACGTCGCCGCCGGCCGCGCGCGCCTCGGCCAGACTGCCGGCGGTGCCGGGCACGCGCAGCATGTCGCCGAACGTCGCCAGCACCATGCCGCGCCGGGCCAGTTCGCAGGCGGCGTCAATGAAGCCGGCGTCGGTGACGCACACCGGGCAGCCGGGCCCGCTCACCAGGCGCACGGCCGGCGGCAGCAGGCGGCGCAGGCCGAAGCGCGCGATGGCCACGGTGTGCGTGCCGCACACCTCCATCAGCGTGAGGGGCGTGCGCGGCAGCCGCGAGGCGCGTTCGGCGATGCGCCGCTGCAGCGCCGCGGCCAGCCGCCGGTCGCGGAAGCCGTCAAGCAGGTCGGGCCGGTTCATCCTTCTCCATCAGGCCGGCGATCTCCTCGAAAAGCGCAAGCTGCGCCCTGGCCTCCTCCCGATCCAGCCGCTCGATCGCGAAACCGGTGTGGACGATGACGTACTCGCCGACGCGCGGCTGGTCCAGGAGGGAAAGGTCCACATTCACGCGCGCTCCGGCGCTCTCGCACACGCCGCGCCCGCCGGCCTCGATCCGCGTGATCTTCATGGGAATCGCCAGACACATACTGCCGTCGTTCCGTCCTTCCGTTCTACCGTCTCTCCGCGCCCTGGGCCAGCGGCATCCGACCGGCCCAGACCGCCTGCCCCGCCGACACGCAGCCGTCGTTCGGCGGCAGCGCGGCATGGACCTTCGGCCGGAAGCCGCGACGCGCCAGCTCGCGTTCGAGCCGCGCGAGCAGGATGCCGTTCATGAACGTCCCGCCCGAGAGCGCCACGTCGCGCAACGCGCACCGTCCGGCTGCATATCTTATCATTTCCACGGCGGCGCGGGCCACGGAATGATGGAAGGCCAGCGCCCACGCCGCCGCGTCCGCCGCGCCCCGCGGCCGGCGCTCCGTGAGGCGCGCGATGGCCGGCGACCAGTCCACGAGCAGGCGGCCCGCCTCCTCGCGCGTCGCGAAGGGCAGATCGCGGCCGCCGGGCTGCGTCGCCCGGCGTGCCAGCGTTTCGAGGCGGATCGCGGCCTGGCCGTCGTAGGAGACCTCGGCGGGCGCCGCGCCCAGCAGCACGGCGACGGCATCGAAAAGCCGTCCGGCGGCATGCGACCGCGGCGCATGCAGACTCCCCCGGCACATCCGCGCCCACACGGCGGCCGCCTCCGGCGACACGCCCAGTTCGGCGAGCCGTCGCGGCGGCGGCTCGATGCCGGCCCCGCACCAGCGCCCCACGAGCTGGCGGGCCGGGCAGCGCACGGCCGCGTCGCCGCCGGGCAGCATCGCCGGCGCGAAGGTCGCGCGGCGGGTGCAGGCATCCCGGCGGATTTCGAGGCACTCCGCGCCCCAGATCGCGCCGTCATCTCCCAAGCCCGCGCCGTCGAAGACCAGCGCCAGTCCCTCCTCCAGCCCGTGCTCGGCCAGGCACGCCACGCCGTGCGCCAGATGGTGCTGCACGGCCGTCACCGGCAGGCCGCGCTCCCGCGCCCAGGCGCGGCCCAGTCGCGTCGCGGCGTAGTCCGGATGCAGGTCCACGGCCACGCGCTGCGGCCGGCGCCCGAGGAAGCGCGTGAGCGACGCGACCTGGTCCTCCCAGCCGGCGCACGCGGCGGGCGTCTCCAGATCGCCCACGTGCGGCGAGACGACCGCCTCCTGCCCGCCGGCCAGCGCGATCGTGTTGCGGTGGTGCGTCCCGGCGGCGAGCGTGCAGGCGCGCAGGCGTTCCGCGAGGCGCAGCGGCTGGGGGGCGAATCCGCGCGCGCGGCGCCAGACCTGCGGCCGGCCGCCGCGCACGGCTCCCACCGAGTCGTCGCAGCGGTGCGCGATGGGGCGGTCGTGCAGCAGAAAGGCGTCGGCCAGGCCGGCCAGACGTTCGAGCGCCTCGGCGTTGTCGAGACAGATCGGCTCATCGTGGCGGTTGCCGCTGGTCATCAGCAGCAACGGCGCGGGCGCCGGCTCGGGCAGGCCCGGCAGCGGCGCGGCGAGCAGGACGTGCAGCGGCGCGGAGGGCAGCATGATGCCGAGCGTGGCGGTGTCGGGGGCGAGCAGGTCGAGCGGCAGCGCCGGCCGCGTGCCGGCGCGCGCGTCCAGGATGGCGATCGGCGCGGCGGCCGACGACAGCCAGGCCGCCTCGGCGGGCGAGACGCGCGCGAATCGGCGGGCGGTCGCGAGGTCGAGCGCCAGCAGGGCGAACGGCTTGCCCGGCCGCGCCTTGTCCCGCCGCAGGCGGGCGACGGCCGTGCGGTTGAACGGGTCGGCAGCGAGCAGAAAGCCGCCGATCCCGCGCACGGCCACGACGGCGCCGGCCGCCAGCATGCGCCGCGTCTCCGCGAGCGGGTCGCCGGGCACGGGTCGGCCGCCGGCGCGGCAGAGGCGGAGGCGCGGACCGCAGCGCGGGCAGGCGATCGTCTCGGCATGGAAGCGCCGGTCGGCCGGGTCGCGGTACTCGGCGGCGCAGGCCGCGCAGAGCCGGAAGCGCGCCATCGTTGTGCGCCGGCGGTCGTACGGCATGCCGGTCAGGAGCGTGTAGCGCGGGCCGCAGTCGGTGCAGGTCGTGAAGGCGTAGCGGTGGCGGCGGCCGGACGGATCGAGGATCTCGGCGCGGCAGGCCGCGCAGACGGCCAGGTCCGACGGCACGACCACCTGCCGCGCGCCGCGGGAGGCGCTGGACGCGATCGCGAAGGGCCGAGCGGAAGCGGCAGCCGCTTCGCGCAGCAGCGTCACCTCGCGCACCACGGCCTGCGGCGGCGCAAGCCGCGGCAGGTCGCGCACGAAGCGCGTCACGGCCGCGGCGGGGCCGGTCAGCGTCAGTTCCACCGACCCGGGCGCGTTGCGGACGCCACCGCCGAGCCCGGCCGCGACGGCCGCGCGGCAGACGGCCGGGCGGAAGCCCACGCCCTGCACGGTGCCGCGCACGGCATACACCCGCCGCACGAGCGGCGCAGGCGCGGAACTGACGGCGTCCGGTCGGAGGCGTTTCACGACGTTGCCTATCGCTGCGACTGAAGGGAGCAACGCCTATTCCTGCGCCTGCCTGGCGGCGGGGTAGCGTTTCCTGAGGTCGGCGCGGTAGACGGCGGCCTTGGCGGCGTCGCCGGCGGCTTCCCACGTCTTGGCGATCATGGCAAGCGCCTCGGGTTTGAGTTCCTCGTAGGCGTAGAGGATGTCCACCTTCAGGAATGCCTTGGCGGCGTCGTCCCACTTCTTCTGCGCGTACAGGCAGTAGCCCTCGCCCAGCAGCGCCTGGGCGGCGTCCACGGTCTCGGTGGCCCTGGCGACGGCGCGATAGTCTCCGACGGCCTCGTCGAGCCGTTCGAGCGCCCGGCGGGCGTGGCCGCGTCCCAGCAGCGCCTGCACATGGCACTCGCCCTGCTGCCACCTGGCGAGCACCTGCCCGTACGCGGCCTCGGCTGCGGCGTTCCGGCCGAGGCTGCGGAGGCATTCGGCGCCGAAGAAAGCCGCGTGTTCGGCGAAGGGACCGCCGGTGACGGCCGCGAACGCGGCGGCCGCCTCGTCGAATTTCCCCTGCGCCTGCCGGATCCTGCCGGCGCGATAGCGGGCTTCGGGCGCCAGGTCGCTCTGCGGGTGTTCCTTCGCCAGCCGCTCGTAGGCGGCCAGCGCGGCGTCGTCCTGCTTCTGCCGCTCGCGGGTCCAGCCGAGCTTGTAGAGCGCCTTGTCGCGGAAGGGCACGTCGGCCGCGGCCGCCACCGCCTCGTACGCGGTCCCCGCGGCGGCGAAATCCTCCTTCTCGTAGGCGATCTCGGCGGCGCGGAAGCGCGCGTCCGGCGCCAGCGCGTGCTGCGGATGCTTCCCGGCGAACGCCTCGAACTGCCGGCGGGCGTCGTCCTTGCGGCCGGCGTCCAGCGCGATCCAGGCGAGGTCGTAGAGCGCGTTGGCGGCGAAGGGCGAGGCGCCGCGGTTGTCGAGCACGGCCTGGTAGAGCCTGGCCGCGTCGTCCTGCTTGCGCTGCCAGGCGCACCAGGCCTGGCGGTAGGCGGCCTCGTCGGCGCGGGGGCCGGCCGGCTTCGCCTGCGCGCAGGCGGCATAGCGCGCGCCGGCCTCGTCGAGGCGGCCGGCGTCCTCCAGCGAGCGCGCCTGCCAGAAGGCGGCATCGGCGGCGTAGGACGACGCGCCGGCCGCGAGGACGCCGAAGGCGTCGGCCGCCTCGGCCGGCCGCGCCAGCCTGCGCAGCGCCCAGGCGGCGCCGTAGGCCGCGGAGGCGGCGGTGGCGGCGTCCCCCGCCCCGTCGACGGCGCGGTAGGCCTGCAGCGCCTCGCCGGGCCGCGCGAGTTCGAGCAGCGCCTCGCCGCGATAGAGCTGCGCGCGCGGCCTGGCGGCCCCTTCGCGGTGGGCCGCGAGAAACGCGTCCGCCGCGGCCAGGGCGGCGTCGTGGCGCTTGGCTGCCAGGTCGAGGCGAATCAGTTCGACGGCGGCGCGCTGGCTGCTGTCGTTGTCCTTGCCGAGCCGCACGGCGTCGGTGTAGTTGCTGGCGGCGGCGGGCGCGTCGCCGGCCTCCTCGGCGGCGCGGCCGGCCATGTAGGCGGCGTCGGCGGCCAGCGGACTGGCGGCATAGCGGACGGCGACGCTCGCGAACAGGACGCGCGCCTGGCTGGTGTTGCGCAGGTGCCAGCGGGCAAGCGCCGCCTTGTGCAGGGCGGCGGCGGCGAACTCGTTGGTCGGGTGGTCGCAGGCAAAACTTTCCAGCACCGGCGCGGCCTCGGCGTAGCGGCCCTGCCGGTAGCGGTATTCGCCGGTCAGGAAGCGCATGGACTCGGCCTGGCTGCCGGCGGGGAACTGCCGCCCATAGGCGGCGGCGGCGGCTTCGGCGGCCGGCAGGTCGCCGGCCTTTTCGAGCGCCAGCACGCGGCCGGCGGCGGCGCCGGCGGCCAGCGGATGCGCGGGGAAGTCCCGGAGGACGGCGGCATACAACGCGGCCGCCTCGGCGGCCTTGCCGCCGGCGGCCTGGGCCTCGGCCAGCAGCACGGCAGACTCGGCGGCCAGGTCGGCGGGCGGCGCGGGTCGGCGCAGTTCCTCCAGCAGCGGGACGGCCTCCTGCGGCCGGCCGGCGCGCACGAGGCACAGTGCCTGCCAGTAGAGCGACGGACGGGCGAGGTCGCCGGCGGGGAGGTCGCGGCCGACCTGTGCAAAGAGCGCGGCGGCCTCGCCGAACCGGCGCAGCTCGAAGGCCGCGTTGCCGGCGTTGAAGACGCAGGCGGCGGCGCGCGCGTCCGTGCCGAGGGCCCGGGCGGCCTCGCGGAAGGCGTCCAGGGCGGCGGCAAACTCCCTCCGGCCGTAGAGCGTCCAGGCGCGGCCGGAGAGCGCCTCGGCCGCCAGGCGGCCGCCGCCGGCGCGGACCTGTTCGTAAAGCGGGAGCGCCTCTTCGAGGCGGCCGGACAGACGCAGGCTGTCGGCGGCCTTCAGGCGGCACTCGGCGGCCAGGTCGTTGGTCGGAAACTTCTGGACGAAGGCGAGGAAATCCTGCGCCGCGGCGGCGGCGTCGCCGGACTGCAGGAGCGACCACGCCCGCGAGTAGAGCGCCTGGGGCGCGTAGCGGCCGCCGGCGTATTTCTGCAGGACGGCACCGTAGGCGGCGGCGGCGTTGGTCCAGTCGGATGCCTGGTAGAGCGCCTCGGCGCGGCCGAAGCAGGCGGGCTCGGCGAGCGGGCTGTCGGCGGCCACGGCGGCGTAGTGCGCGGCGGCGGCGCGCGGGTCGCGGGCGGCGAGCAGCTGGCCCAGCATGTAGCGGCCGGAGGGAACGCGCTCGGACCTGGGAAAATCGCGCAGCAGACGCTCGAAGGCGGCCTGACTGCCGTTGGTGTCGCCGGCCTTCTGGAGCGCCTCGCCGAGGCGGTAGCAGGCGACGTCGGCCTGGGCGAAGGGCGGCTGGCGGTCGAGGAGTTTGCGGAACTCCTCGGCGGCGAGGCGCGGCTCGTTCCGGATCAGCAGGCCGGTGGCGAAGTTGAACTGGTCCGCGGCCTCGTCGGCGCGCGCGGCGGCGAGAACCAGCAGCGGCAGGCAGCGGAGGAAGACGCGCGGGGCATGCCTCATGGCAGTCACCGTGGGTTGATGCGTGGTCACAGGGCGCTCGTGTACGTCCCCGGCACTCGCAAAACCCGTCACGGTCGCCGGTCTACGCCTTGCCGGTGGCGACGGCCTTCTTCTCGTCGGGCAGATCGGCGGTCTTGGCGGCGGCGGCCCTGGGCGGCGGCGGTGCGATGGCCGGCGGGACGGAGGCGACCCATTCGAGGAGCGCCATCTCGGCGTTGTCGCCGCGGCGCTGGACGGTCTTGATCACGCGGGTATAGCCGCCGTTGCGGCCGGCAAAGGCGGGCACGACCTTGTCGAACAGGTGGGCCACGGCCGGCGGGCTGCGCAGGCGGGCGGCCGCGAGCCGGCGCGCGGCCAGCGTGCCCTTGCGGGCGAGCGTGACCATCTTCTCGGCGTCGCGCCGGGCCTGTTTGGCCTTGGGCAGCGTGGTCCGGATGCGGCTGCGCAGGATGAGGTGGGACACCAGCGAGGCCATGAGCTCCTCGCGGTGGGCCTTGGACCGGCCGAACTTCTTGGCGACTCTACCGTGACGCATGGCGGGGACGCTCCCTTGGGCGGCTCTACTCGGCGGGTTCCTCGGTCTTCTGGCGGGTCGCTTCCATGGCCTCGATCATCTCGGCGTCGAACTTGTAGCCGAGCGAGAGGCCGAGCTCGGCCAGCTTCTCCTTGATCTCGTTGAGCGACTTCTTGCCGAAGTTGCGGTACTTCAGCATGTCCGCCTCGCTCTTCAACGCCAGCTCGCCGACGGTGGTGATGTTGGCGTTGTTGAGGCAGTTGGCGGCGCGGACGCTGAGCTCGATCTCGTTGACGCTCATGTTGAGCACCTTGCGGATGCGCTCGCGCTCCTCATCCACCTTGCGCTCGGCCTCCTCGAACTCCACGACCTCCTCGCTGTAGTCCACGAAGACGTCGAGGTGGTGGCGCAGGATGGCGGCGGAGGTCTTGAGGGCGTCGTCCGGCGTGACGCGTCCGTCGGTCCAGACCTCGAGGATCAGCTTCTCGTAGTCGGTCCGCTGGCCGACGCGGGTGTTCTCGACGGCGAAGTTGACGCGCGCGACGGGCGAGAAGATGCTGTCCACCGGGATGCGGCCGATCTCCTGCTCGGCGGTCTTGTTCCACTCCGCGGGGTAGAAGCCGCGGCCGGTGCGGATCTCGGCCTCCAGGTCGAGCTCGCCGTCGCTGTCGAGGGTGGCGATGACCTGGGTGGGGTTGAGCACCTCGACGCTGTTGTCGAGCTCGAAGTCGGCCGCCGTGACCGTGCAGGCGCCCTTGCGCTTGAGGCTGATCCAGCGCGGCGAGCGGTTGTAGCTCCGGAGCAGCACGCGCTTGAGGTTCAGGATGATGTCGGTGACGTCCTCGCTCACGCCGGGCAGCGCGCAGAACTCGTGGCCGGCGCCCTTGATGCGCACGGAGGTGATGGCCACGCCCTCGATGGAGGAGAGCAGCACGCGGCGCAGGGAGTTGCCGATCGTGCGCGCGTAGCCGACCTCGAACGGTTCGGCGACGAACCGGGCGAAGGTGGCGGTGGCGTTGGTCTCGTCCTTGACCACGCGCTTGGGCATCTCGAAACGGGTGAGTCGAATGGGCATGTTGTCCGTCCTTTCGGCGCGCGGGGGCGTGCGCCGGCCGCGGTCCTCTAGCGCGAGTACAATTCGACGATGGCCTGCTCGTCCACGATGGGCGCGATCTGTTCGCGGGTCGGCACGGCGAGAATCTCGCCGCGGAACGCCTGCTTGTCCAGCGACAGCCACGCGGGCGCCTGCTGGGTGGTGGCGGCCTCGATCGAGCGGGTGGCGAGGTCGCGGCTGCGCGGCCGGTTGCGCACCTCGATCACGTCGCCGCTCTTGAGCACGATGGACGGCACGTCGATCGTGCGGCCGTTGACGGCGACGTGTCCGTGCAGCACGAACTGGCGGGCGGACTTGCGCGAGGAGGCGAACCCGAGGCGGTAGGCGACGTTGTCCAGGCGCAGCTCGAGCATCTGCAGCAGGATCTCGCCGGTGACGCCCTTGCGGCGCAGGGATTCGCGGAAGAAGCGCCGGAACTGGACCTCCTGCATGCCGTACTGGTGCCGCAGCCGCTGCTTCTCGCGGAGCTGCGAACCGTACTCGGACATCTTGCGCGCGCGGCGCGCGCCGTGCATGCCGGGGGGCGGGTGTCCCTGATCGATCGGGCACTTGGCCATGTAGCAGCGCGCGCCCTTGAGGAACAGCTTCATGCCCTCGCGGCGGCACCGCCGGCAGACCGGACCTGTGTAGCGGCCCATTAGACTCTCCTCCTCTTGCGCGGGCGGCAGCCGTTGTGCGGGATCGGCGTGCAGTCCTTGACGACGCTGATGTGGATGCCGGCGCTCTGGATCGCGCGCACGGCCGACTCGCGGCCGGCGCCGGCGCCCTGGATGCGGACCTCGACCTCGTGCATGCCCTTGGCGACGGCCTGGCGGGCGGCGTCCTGCGCGACCATGGTGGCGGCGAAGGCCGTGCACTTGCGGGAACCGCGGAAGCCGGCCTTGCCGGCCGAGCTCCAGGCGATCACGCCCCCGCGCGCGTCGGCGAAGGAGACCATGGTGTTGTTGAAGGACGCGCGCACGAAGGCGATGCCGGCCGGGATGGCCTTGACCTTGGCCTTGCGGGCCTTGGCGTCGGCCGCGGCCTTCTGGGCGTCGCCCTCGTTCAGGATGGCGGCGGCCTCGCTCGTCGCCGGCGCGGCCTCCGCGGCGGGCGCCGCGGGTCCGGCGGCGCCGGGGGCGGCGGCCGGGGCGTCGGGCGCGGCCGGTTCTTTTCGGTTCGCTTCTTCGCTCATGCGTCAGCCTCGGTGCATGCGCCGCGGCGGCCGCGTCGGCGGCCGCGCGCGGGCGTTACGCTTTCTTGATGTCGGTCTTGATCGCCTGGCGCGCGGCCTTGTCGCGCACGGCGCCCACGGTCTTCTTGACGCCCTTGCGCGTGCGCGCGTTGGTGCGCGTGCGCTGGCCGCGCACCGGCAGGCCGCGCTTGTGGCGCAGGCCGCGGTACGAGCCGATGCTGATCAGGCGGCGGATGTTCTGCGACACCTCGCGCCGAAGGTCGCCCTCCACGCGGTAGTGCTCCTGGATGAAGGCGGTAATGTGGCGGATCTCGTCCGGCGTCAGGTCGGCGGCCTTCTTGGCCGGATCGATCTTGCACTGCGCCACGGCCTCGCGGCCGCGCCGCGGCCCGACGCCGTGGATGTACCGCAGCGCGAACTCGACGCGCTTGCGGTCCGGAATATCCACCCCCAGCAATCTCGGCATGACAACGTTCTCCCGGATCAGCCCTGGCGCTGCTTGTGGCGCGGGTTGGTGCAGATGATGCGCACGACGCCGCGACGCCGCACGATGCGGCAGCGCTCGCACATCCGACGCACGGAACTGCGAACTTTCATGATTCCGAATCCTTGTCCAAAAAGACGACTAAAATAACCAACTCCGGCCCCGTCCGTCCACCGAAAAAAGTCAGGCCCTGGTCAGCACCTCGGCCCCGTCGGGCAGAACGGCCACGGTGTGCTCGAAATGGGCGGAGGGCTTGCCGTCGCGGCTGACCACGGTCCAGCCGTCGGCGAGCACGTCCACGCCGCCGTCGCCCAGGTTGACCATGGGCTCGATGCAGAAGGTCACGCCGGGGGCGAGCAGCGGCCCGCGGCCGGGCCGGCCGTAGTTGGGCACCTGCGGCTCCTCGTGCAGTTCGCGGCCGACGCCGTGGCCGACGAAGGCGCGCACGACGTTGCAGCCGCCGGCGCGGACCGCGCTCTCGACGGCGTGGGAGACGTCGGAGAGGCGGGCGCCGGCGCGCACGGCGGCGATGCCGGCCTCCAGCGCGCGCTGGGCGGCGGCGACCAGGCGCACGCGGTCGGGATCGGCGACGCCGACCATCACCGTCGTGGCGGTGTCGCCGACGAATCCCTCGTAGCGCACGCCGACGTCGAGGCTGACGAGGTCGCCGGGGGCGATGCGGCGCGGGCCGGGGATGCCGTGGATGACCTCCTCGTTGACCGAGACGCAGATGGCGCCGGGGAACCCCCGGTAGCCGAGGAAGGCGCTGCTGGCGCCGCGCGCGCGGAGCAGCTCGCGCGCCAGCGCGTCGAGATCGGCCGTGGTGACGCCGGGGGCGACGGCGGCGGCGAGGCGGGCGAGGACGCCGGCGGCCAGCCTGCCGCTGGCGCGCATGGCGTCGAGTTCGCCGGCGGTCTTGGGGACGATCATTGCAGCGCGCGGAGGATGAGCCGCGTCACGTCGTCGGCCTGGCCGGCGCCGTTTACGCGCACCAGCGCCCGGCGCGACTCGTACCACGCCACGAGCGGCGCGGTGCGTTCCTGGTAGACGGCGAGCCGGTTGCGGACGGTCTCCGGGGTGTCGTCGCTGCGTTGGACGAGTTCGGCGCCGCAGGCGTCGCAGACGCCGGGCACCTTGGGCGGCAGGTTGCGCACGTGGTAGCCGGCGTTGCACTTCGGGCAGAGGCGGCGGCCGGCGAGGCGGTCCACGAGAATCTCCTCGGGCGCGTCGAGCAGGATGGCGGCGCGGATCGTGCCGCCGCCGGCGCTGACCACGCGGTCGAGCATTTCGGCCTGGGCGACGGTGCGCGGGAAGCCGTCGAGCAGGTAGCGGGCGTCGGCGCCGCCGGCGGCGAGCCGGTCGGCGATGATGCGGCCGATGAGTTCGTCCGGCACGAGTTCCCCGCGCCGCATGTAGCCGTCGGCCTCGCGGCCGGCGGCCGTGCCCAGGCGGACGGCGTCGCGCAGCAGGTCGCCGCTCGAGACGTGGACCACGCCGAGCTTGGCCACGAGCCGGGCCGCGGCCGTGCCCTTGCCGGAGCCGGGGGCGCCCAACAGGATGATGGCTTCCATAGGAGGGTCCAGGGTTCAGGGTTCAGGGTTCAGGCGCGCCGGGGCTCATCGGACCTGGGCGCCCGGGTCTTCCCGGGCCTGCACCCCGAACCCTGAACCCTGACACCTCTACCGCCGCGAACGCAGGCGCCCGTACTTGAGGAACCCGTCGTAGTTGCGCATCAGGAGGTGCGACTCCATCTGGCGCAGCGTGTCCAGCGCCACGCCGACGATGATCAGCAGGCTCGATCCGCCGAAGAAGGAGGACATCTCCCAGGGGATCCGCAGGAAGCCGCGCAGGGCCTGCGGCACGATGGCGACGACCACGAGGCCGAGGGCGCCCATGAAGGTGACGCGGGTCATGATCATGTCGAGGTGCTCGGCGGTGGCCAGGCCGGGCCGGATGCCGGGCACGTAGGAGCCGTTGCGCTTGAGGTCGTCGGCGATGCGCACGGCGTTGAACTGCGTGGCGACCCAGAAGAACGAGAAGAAGAAGATCAGGACGCCGTAGACGGCGATGTGCACGGGGTTGGCCAGGTCGTTGAGGTTCTCGCCGAACTGCTGGAGCCAGGCGAGCCAGGGCATGCGCTCGACGTTGATGCGCTTGAGGACGGCGCCGGTGAACTGGATCAGCGGCTGGGCGAAGATGATGGGCATGACGCCGGAGTAGTTGACGCGCAGCGGCATGTAGGTGTTCTGGCCGCCGTAGGTCTTGTTGCCGACCACGCGGCGCGTGGAGTGGATCGGGATCTTACGCAGGCCCTGGGTGAGCATGACCGTGCCCATGACCACGCCGAAGCCGAGCAGCAGCAGCAGCAGCAGCTCGAAGATGCTCTGGCCGCCGGTGGCGAAGTAGCGCTGCCAGGCCTCGAAGATGGCGGCCGGCAGGCGGCTGCAGATGTTGACCATGATGACCACCGAGCTGCCGTTGCCGATGCCGCGCAGCGTGATCTGGTCGCCCAGCCAGACGATGAACATCGTGGAGGTGGTCATCGTCAGCACGGTGAGCAGGCGGAAGCCCAGGCCGCCGTGGTCCACGAGCTGGATGCCGCCCAGGCCGAGGGTTTCGGGGCGTTCGAGGGCCGCGGCCAGGAAGTAGGACTGGAAGACGCAGATCGCGAGCGTGAGGTAGCGCGCGTACTGGTTCATCTTCTGGCGGCCGACGTCGCCCTCGCGCGCCAGGCGTTCGAGGGCCGGCACGACGGCGGTCATGAGCTGGATGACGATCGTGGCGCTGATGTAGGGCCAGATGCTGAGGAAGCCGACGGAGCACTGGCTCATGGCGCCGCCGCTGAAGACGTCGAACCATCCCATCAGGCCGCCGCCGCTGGTGCTCTCGCGGATGCGGCGCAGGGCCTCCTCGAGCGCGTGCCAGTTGACCCCGGGCGTGGGCACCATGGACACGAGGCGGCAGATGAAGATCAGGCCGATCGTGAACAGGATCCGCTTGCGGAGGTCCGGGATGCGGAAAGTGTTGGCGAAGGCGGCGAGCATGGTGGCGCCCTCAGATCACCGTGCAGGAACCGCCGGCGGCCTCGATGGCGGCCCGGGCGCCGGCGCTGAAGGCGTGGGCCTGGACGGCCAGTTTGCGGCTGCAGGTGCCGCCGCCGAGAATCTTGACGCGCCAGGGATCGCGGGGGGCGAGGCCGGCGGCGCGGAGGGTGGCGGGCGTGATTTCGTCGCCGGCGACGCGCGCCAGCGCCGCGAGGCTGACGGGCGCGAAGGCGGCGCGGGCGGGGTTCTTGAACCCGCGCTTGGGCAGGCGGCGCAGCAGCGGCATCTTGCCGCCCTCGAAGCCGGCCTTGAACTTGTGGCCCTTGCGGGCGTACTGGCCCTTGTGGCCCTTGCCGGACTGGCGGCCGTGGCCGGAGGCGGTGCCGCGGCCGACGCGCTTGCGGCGGTGGCGGGAACCGGGGGTGTTGGTGAGGCTCGCGAGGTCCATGGTGTCGGGTTCCGGTTCTAGGGTTCAGGGTTCAGGGTTCAGGGTTCAGGCGCGCGCGGCCGCGATCTGCTCGGGCGAGCGCAGCCGGCGCAGGGCGTCGAGGGTGGCCTTGACGACGTTCAGGCGGTTCTTGCTGCCGAGCGACTTGCCGATCACGTCGCGCACGCCGGCGGCCTCGAGCACGGGGCGCATGCCGCCGCCGGCGATGACGCCGGAGCCGTCGGGCGCGGGCTTGAGCAGCACGCGTCCGCCGTCGCAGGCGCCGAAGACCTCGTGGGGGATGGTCTTGCCGCGCATGGTGACGCCGATCATGCTCTTGCGCGCCGCCTCGCCGCCCTTGCGGATGGCGTCGCTGACCTCGTTGGCCTTGCCGAAGCCGTAGCCCACGCGGCCCTCACGGTCGCCGACGACGACCACGGCGCTGAAGCTGAAGCGGCGGCCGCCCTTGACCACCTTGGCGCAGCGGTTCACGAAGACCACGCGCTCGTCCATGCCATCGCCCGGCGCTCCGCCCGGGCCGGATCGTTCCATCGCTCTCACGCCTTCTCCTCCGCCGCCTGGGCGGCATTCCCGCCGGTCGCAAGGCCGGCGGCAACCGCGGCCTCGACCAGCTGCTTCACGCGGCCGTGGTACTTGAACCCGCCGCGGTCGACGACCACCTGCCGGATCCCCTTCTCCATGGCGGCGGCGGCGGCCAGTTCGCCGATGCGCTTGGCGGCCGCGAGGTTGCAGCCGGGCACGTCCTGGCGCGAGCCGGTGGCGGCGAGCGTGCGGCCGGCGTCGTCGTCGATGAACTGCACGTACAGGTGCTTGTTCGAGATGAAGATCGCCATGCGCGGCCGGGCGGCGGACCCGCGCACGCGCTGGCGCAGGCGCAGATGCCGGCGCCCGCGCTGTTCCTTGCGATTGAAGCTCATGGTGCTGCGCTCCGCTGGCCGCCTAGGCGACGGTCTTGCCCTGCTTGCGGCGGATCTGTTCGCCGACGTACTTGATGCCCTTGCCCTTGTACGGCTCGGCCGGGAAGAAGCCGCGGATCCGGGCGGTGGTGTCGCCGACCAGTTCCTTGTCCGCGCCCTCGATCGTGAGCTGGACGCCCTGCTTCTCGACGATCTTGATCCCGGCCGGGATCGCGAAGTCCTTGGGCGCGGCGTAGCCGAGCCAGAGCTGGAGCTTCTGGCCGGCGACGGCCGCCTTGAAGCCCGTGCCCTCGATGGTCAGCTCCTTGCGGTAGCCGCTGGTGACGCCCGCGATCATGTTGACGATCAGCGTGCGCGAGAGGCCGTGGCGGCTGCGCTGGCCGCGGGAGTCGTCCGACCGGGCCACCTGGATCCTGCCGTCGGCCAGTGCCGCGGTGATGCCCGCAGGCAGGTCGCGCTGCAGTTCGCCCCGCGGCCCCTTGACCGTCACGTGTCCGCCGCTGGCCGTCACCGTGACGCCGGCCGGGATGGCGACGGGTAGTTCGCCGATTCTCGACATCGTGTTCTCCTCACCAGACGCTCAGGATCCACTCGCCGCCCAGCTTGCGCTGGCGGGCCTCGCGGCCGTTCATCACGCCGCCGGGCGTACTCAGCACCACCGAGCCCATGCCGCCCAGCACGCGGGGGATGTCACCGCTGCCGCAGTAGCGGCGCAGGCCGGGCTTGCTCTCGCGCTTGAGGCCGCGGATGGCGGGCACGCCGTCGGCGGCGTACTTCAGGTCCACGCGCAGCAGCCGCTGGGCGCCGGGGGCCAGGGTGTAGCCGGCGATGAAACCGTCGGCCAGCAGCACGCGGGCGATCTCGCTCTTGAGGCGCGATCCCGGCATGGTGACCGACGGCTGCGCGGCCTTCTGGCCGTTGCGGATGCGCGTCAGCATGTCCGAAATGGGGTCCGACCAGCTCATCGTTCCTTCCTCACCAGCTTGCCTTGGTCACGCCCGGGATCTGTCCGGTGACAGCCAGCTCGCGGAAGCAGATGCGGCAGAGCTGGAACTTGCGCATGAAGGCGCGCGGCCGCCCGCAGCGCGTGCAGCGGGTGTACTTGCGCGTCGAGAACTTGGGCGCGCGCTTCGCCTTCTCCATCAGGCAGGTTTTGGCCACGGTGTGCTTCTCCTTACCGTCCGGCGAACGGCATGCCCAGGTGGGCGAGCAGTTCGCGCGTTTCCTGATCGTTGCGGGCGGTGGTCACGAAGGTGACGTCCATGCCCTGCTCGCTGCCGCCGTGGCGGGCGGCGTCGATCTCGGGGAAGATCGCCTGCTCCTTCAGCCCGAGGGTGTAGTTGCCGCGGCCGTCGCCGCCGCGCGCCGAAATGCCGCGGAAGTCGCGGATGCGCGGCAGCGCGGCGCTGATCAGGCGGTCCACGAACTCGTACATGCGGTCCCCGCGCAGGGTCACCTTGGCGCCGATGACCATGCCCTCGCGCAGCTTGAAGTTCGAGATGCTTTTGCGGGCCTTGCAGGGCACCGCCTGCTGGCCGGTGATGGCGGCCAGATCCTGCAGCAGGGCCTTCTGCACGTCCTTTTCGACGATGCCGAAGCCCATGTTGACCACGACCTTGACCAGGCGCGGCACAAGCATGGGGTTCTGCAGGCCGAGCTTGGTCTTCAGCGCGGGCACGATCTCCTGGCGGTATCTGTCCTTGAGTCGCGGCATGGCTTACTCCAGCAGGCGGCCGGAACGCTTCGAGCGGCGCGCGAAGCGGTCGCCCTCGCGCACGCGGGCGATGCGCGTGCCCTGCTTCTTGTCCGGGTCGTAGGGCATGAGGTTGGAGAGGTCGATGGGCGCCTCGCGGTTGACGAAGCCGCCCTGCGGCGAGGTCTGGGAGCGGCGCACGGCCTTGCGCCGCAGGTTGAAGCCCTCGACGACGGCCCGGCCCTTGTCGGCCAGGACGCGCATGACCTTGCCGGTCTGGCCGGCGTAGGCGCCGGCGATGGCGATGACCGTGTCGTTCTTGCGGATTCGTGCCACGCTCATGACGTCACACCACCTCCGGGGCCAGCGAGATCACCTTCATGTAGTCGCGGTCGCGCAGTTCGCGCGCGACCGGCCCGAAGATGCGGGTGCCCAGCGGGCTGAGCTTGGGGTCCACGATCACGCAGGCGTTCTGGTCGAAGCGCACGTAGGAGCCGTCGGGCCGGCGGATGGGCTGGCCGGTGCGCACGACAACCGCCAGGCAGACCTGGCCCTTCTTGACGGCGCCCGTGGGCAGGGCCTCCTTGACGGCGACCTTGATCACGTCGCCGATGTGGGCGTAGCGCTTGCGCTGCCGCAGGATGCGGAAGCACATGGCGCGCTTGGCGCCGGTGTTGTCGGCCACCACCAGTTCGGTGCCTTCCTGGATCATGCGGGCTGCGCTCCTTCGGCGGCCTTCTGCGTCACCGCCACCAGCCGCCAGCGCTTCAGGCGGCTGAGGGGGCGGCACTCGACGATCTCCACGGTGTCGCCGACGCGGGCGGCGTCGGCCTCGTCGTGGGCATGGCAGCGGCGGAACTCGCGCAGCACCTTGCCGTACTTGGGGTGCGGGCGGCGGCGCTCGCAGCGCACGACGATGCTCTTGGCGCCGCTCTTGCTCACGACCACGCCCCGCCGCACCTTGCGGCGGTGGCGGGTGTCGGCCTCGGCGGCGGGCGCGGCGCCCGGCGCCGCGGCGGTCTGGGTGGTCTCGTCCATTACGTGCCGGCCTTTCTCTCAGCCTGGATCGTGAGCAAGCGCGCGACGTCCCGGCGCAGCGTGCGGATGCGCACCGGCTTGTCGGCGCCCTCGCCGGTGCGGTGCTTCAGCCGCAGGCCGCGCAGCTCCTGCGCGGTGTCGCGGAGGCGCTGGTCGAGCTCCTCCGGCTTCAGGTCCCTGATTTCCCGTGCCTTCATGGCCATTCCTTCGCGCGGGCTACTTGCGCGTCACGAGCTGCGTGCGCAGCCCCAGCTTGGTGTCGGCGAGGCGCAGGCTTTCGCGCGCCACGGCGTCCGGCACGCCGCCGATCTCGAAGATCATCTTGCCGGGCAGCACCACCGCCACCCAGAACTCCGGGTTGCCCTTGCCCTTGCCCATGCGCACCTCGATGGGCTTGCGGGTGACGGGCTTGTCGGGGAACACGCGGATCCAGAGCTTGCCCTTGCGCTTCATGAAGCGGTTGATGGCCACGCGGCAGGCCTCGATCTGGGTGCTCTTGAGCCAGCCGCGCTCGAGCGACTTCAGGCCGTACTCGCCGTAGGCCAGGCCGGCGCCCGAGGTGGCGAACCCGCTGCGGTTGCCCTTGGACTGCTTGCGGTACTTCACCCGCTTAGGCATGAGGGGCATGCGTGCGTCTCCTGGCGGCGGTGCGCGCCGGCTGGAAGTCTTCCTTCTTGCAGATCCACACCTTGACGCCGATCAGTCCGGCGGTGGTGTGCGCCTCGGCGAAGCCGTAGTCGATGTTGGCGCGCAGGGTGTGCAGCGGCACCTTGCCCTGCTTGCTCCACTCGACGCGGGCGAGTTCGGCGTTGTTGATGCGGCCGCAGCAGCGGATCTTGATGCCGTCCACGCCCATGTCCATGGCGACCTTCTCGGCGCGCTTGATGGCGCGCTTGATCGCCACGCGCCGCTCGACCTGCTGCGCGATGCTCTCGGCCACGAGCTGCGCGTTGGCGTCCGGGTCGCGCACCTCGTGGATCTCGATGTAGATCTCCTTGCCGGTGCGCTTGGCCAGGTCGGCGCGGACCTTGTCGATGTCCTGCCCCTTGCGGCCGATGACGATGCCCGGCCGGGCGGTGTGGATGTTGACGCGCACGCGGTTGGCGTAGCGCTCGATGACGATCCGGGCCACGGCCGCGCTGGCCAGCGCCCTGGCGACGGTCTCCCGGATCAGCAGATCCTCGGCGAGCAGCGCGCCGAAGTGCTTCTTGCCGCTATACCAGCGCGACCGCCACTGCTTGTCGACGGCCACCCGGAACCCGATCGGATTGACTTTCTGGCCCAACGTCCCGCTCCTTCCGTAGCTACGCGCCGGCGGCCTCCCGGCCGTCGGTCAGGACCACCTTGACATGACACAGGCGCCGCGAGATCGGGCTGGCGCTGCCGCGCGCCCGCGCCCAGTGCCGGCGCAGCCGCGCGCCCTCGTCGAACACCGCCAGCTTGACGCGCAGGCGGTCGACGTCCACGCCCTCCTTCGCCTTGGCGTTGGCCAAGGCGGACTTGAGCGTCTTGCCGAGCGCGAGCGCGGCCTTCTGGGGGCTGAAGCCGGCGACCTGCAGGGCGCGGTCCACCGGCAGCCCCCGGACCTCGCGGGCCAGGGGGCGGCCCTTCTGCGCCGAGAGGCGCACGTTGCGCGTGATGGCGGTGATGTCCATGGCTGCTCGGCTCCTACCGCGCGATGACCTTGTCGGTGTGGGTGCCGTGGGCCTTGAAGATGCGCGTGGCCGCGAACTCGCCCAGGCGGTGCCCCACCATGTTCTCGGTGATGAAGATCGGGATGTGCTGCTTGCCGTTGTGGATGGCGAAGGTGTGGCCGACGAAGTCGGGCACGATCATGGACCGGCGCGACCAGGTGCGGATCGGCATCTTCCGGCCGGACTTGTTCATCAGCTCCACCTTGCGCAGGAGCTTCGGCTCCACGTAGGGGCCCTTCTTGATCGACCGCGACATGGCTTACTTTCTCCGCTTGACGATGAAGGCGTTGGTGGGGTTGCGGCGCTGGCGCGTCTTGCCGCCCTTGGCGAGCTGGCCCCACGGCGAGCGCGGGTGGCCGCCGCCCGAGGTGCGGCCCTCGCCGCCGCCCATGGGGTGGTCCACCGGGTTCATGGCCACGCCGCGCACCGTCGGGCGCACGCCCATCCAGCGCTTGCGGCCGGCCTTGCCCAGCTTCACCCCGCTCCACTCGAGGTTGCCCACCTGGCCGACCGTGGCCAGGCAGCGCACGCTCACGCGCCGCACCTCGCCCGAGGGCAGCCGCAGGGTGGCGAAGCCGCCCTCGCGCGCCATGAGCTGGCAGCTGTTGCCGGCCGAGCGCGCCAGCACGCCGCCCTGCCCCGGCACCAGCTCGATGTTGTGCACGAAGATTCCCAGCGGGATCTTGTCCAGCGGCAGCGCGTTGCCCACGGCGGGCTCGGCGTCGGGTCCGGCCAGGACCAGCGCGCCCACGGCCAGGCCCTCGGGCGCGAGGATGTAGCGCTTCTCGCCGTCCACGTAGTGCAGCAGGGCGACGTTCGCCGAGCGGTTGGCGTCGTACGACAGCGCCGCCACGCGCGCCGGGATGCCGATCTTGTCGCGCCGGAAGTCCACCTGCAGGTAGCGCCGCTTCGCCCCGCCGCCGTGGTGGCGGGTGGTGATGCGGCCGGCGTTGTTGCGGCCGGCCGTGTGGCGCAGCGCCTCGGTCAGCCGCCGCACCGGGCGGCCGTCCGACAGCTCCGCGAACGTCTGGGCGACGCGGAAGCGCTGGCCCTGCGTGCGCGCGTTGAACGTCTTGAGACCCATCGCTCGCTCCTTCGTCCCCTTACACCGCCTCGACGCGCTCGCCGGGCCGCAGCGTGACGATCGCGCGCTTCCAGTCGCCGTCGCGCACCGCGCGGCGGTTGCGCAGCACGCGCGTGCCGCCGCGGTGGTTCTGCGTGTTCACCGCCAGCACGTGCACGCCGAACTGCTTCTCGACCGCCTGGCGGATCTCGAGCTTGTTGGCCTCCGGCGCGACTTCGAGGACGAACTGGTGGCGCTCCGCGAGGGCCGTGCCCTTCTCGGTCACCTGGATTCTCCGGATGATGCCGGCGTGCTTCATGCCGCGACCTCCGCCTGGCCCGCCAGGCGCGCCGTCAGCGCGTCCAGCCCGGCGCGCGTGGCCAGGACCGTGCGGTGGCGAATCAATTCATATACACCAATTTCGGCGGCGGTGACAACTGCAACCTTGGGCAGGTTCCGCGCGGCGCGCGCCAGGGAGGCGTCGGGTTTGTCCACCACGATCAGGCAGCCGCGCTCGATCCCGAGCCGGCCGAGCAGCGCCGCCAGCGTCTTCGTCTTGGCGTCGGCCACTTCGAGGCGCTCGACCGCGCGCAGGCCGCCGTCCAGGATGCGTTCGCTCAGGGCGCGGCGGAACGCGAGCTGCGCCACCTTGCGGTTGACCTTCTGCGCGTAGGAGCGCGGGTGCGGGCCGAAAGCCACGCCGCCGCCGCGCCACACGGGCGACTGGCGCAGGCCGGCGCGGGCGCGGCCGGTGCCCTTCTGGCGCCACGGCTTCTTGTTGCTGCCGGCCACCTCGCCCTTCGCCAGCGTGTCGGCCGTGCCGCGGCGGCGGGCGTTGAGGGCCGCCACCACCGTGTCGCGCACCGCCTGGCCGCCGCGGTCGCGCACGAGCAGGTCGTCCGCCACCGCCACCTCGCCCGCCGCCTCGCCGGCGGCGCTGAAAAGCTTGATCGTGCTCATCGCCTGCCTAGTCCTTCCTCAGGGCCTTGCGCACCGTCACCATCGCGCCGTCCGGGCCGGGAACCGCGCCCTGCACGAGCAGGAGGTTGTCGTCCTTGCGCACCTGCACCAGCGCCAGGTTGCGCGCCGTGCGCGCCGCCGCGCCCATGTGCCCGGGCATGCGCTTGCCCTTGTGCACCCAGCCCGGCAGGTCGCGCGCGCCGATGCCGCCGATGCGGCGCTTGGAGTGGCCGCCGTGCGTCAGCGGACCGCCGGCCATGCCGTGCCGCCGCACCACGCCGGCGAAGCCGCGGCCGCGCGTCGTGCCGCTCACGTCCACGTACTTCACGCCCTCGAACGCCGCCACGGTCACCTGGTCGCCCGGCTTCACGGCCTCGTCCTTGTCCAGCCGGAACTCGCGCAGCACGCGGCACGGCGGGATGCCCGCCTTCTCGTACCGCGCCGCCAGCGCCTTGGGCAGGCGCGACGCCTTCTGGCTGCCGAACCCGAGCTGCGCCGCGGCGTAGCCCTCCTTGCCCGGCGCCTTCACCTGCACCACCGGGCACGGGCCGGCCTCGATGACCGTCACCGCCACGCGGCGGCCCTGGCCGTCCCAGACCTGCGTCATGCCCACCTTCTTGCCGATCAAGCCTTGCATGGTCGCCTCGCTCGCGCTAGATGCGGATCGTGATGTCCACGCCCGCGGGCAGGTTCAGTTTCTTCAGCTCGTCCACGGTCTTGGCCGTGGGGCTGACGATGTCCAGCAGCCGCTTGTGCGTGCGCATCTCGAACTGGTCCATCGACTTCTTGTCCGCGTGCGGGCTGCGGTTCACCGTGAACCGCTCGATGCGCGTGGGCAGCGGGATCGGGCCCACCACCTGCGCCCCGGTGCCGCGGGCCGTGTCGATGATGTCCGTCACCGCCTGGTCGAGCACCCTGTGGTCGAACCCCTGCAACCGAATGCGTATGCGCTGACTTTGCATGCTCGCGTCACCTGTTCAGTAGTTGTTCCCTGACCGTTCCGGGCACCACGTCGAACTCATCCGGCTCCATCGTGTACGTCGCGCGGCCGCGCGTGAGCGACCGGATCGCCCCCGCATAGCCGAAGAGCTCCGCCAGCGGCACGCGCGCGCGGATGGTCTGCATCGCGCCCCGCATGGTCATCTCGCGCACCTGCCCGCGCCGGCCGTTCACGTCGCCGATCACCTCGCCGACGTGCTCCGGCGGCGTGACGATATCCAGCGACATGATCGGCTCCAGCATCTCCGGCTTCGCCGCCGCCGCCGCCTCGCGGAAGGCCATCACCGCCGCCGTGCGGCAGGCGATCTCCGTCGCCAGATCCTCGTCCGGCGCGCGCACGGCGGTGACGCGCGCCAGCAGGTCGGTCATCGGGTACCGCGCCAGCACGCCGGTCAGGATGCCGTCCACCAGCCCCTTCTCCAGCGGCTCGGCCAGCGCCTCGTCCGGCAGCCGCCGCCGCGCCTCGGCCGCCACCTCGGCGGCGTGGCCGCTGCCGCGCTTGCGCGGCGCCACGGTCACCGTCACGGTCGCCGCGTGGCGCCGGCCGCCCAGCTCGCGGTCGAAGGCGTGCTCGGCGGACCCCTCGGCGGTGACGGTCTCGTAGTACGAGACCATCGGCCTGCCGGTGTTGGCCTCGACCTGGAACTCGCGGCGCAGGCGGTCGATCAGGATCTCCAGGTGCAGTTCGCCCATGCCGCTCAGGATCGTCTGTCCGGTCTCGGCATCCTGGCGCACGATGCAGGTCGGGTCCTCGGCCGCCAGCGCCCGCAGCGAATTCTCGAGCTTTTCGCGGTCGCCGCGCGACTTCGGCTCGATCGCCATGAACATCACCGGCTCCGGCGCCTGGATGCGCTCCAGCGCCAGCGGCTGGTGTTCCGCGCAGAGCGTGTCGCCGGTGGTCGCGTCCTTCAGCCCCACGGCCGCCCCGATCTCGCCCGTCGCCAGGCTCTCGATCTCCTGCTGCGCATCCGCGTGGAGCCGGACCAGCTTCAGCAGGCGCTCGCGCTTCTTCGTGCGGGGGTTGTAGACGTTCTGGCCCTTGCGGAGCCGGCCGGCATACACCCGCACGAAGAAGAGCTTGCCCACGTAGGGATCGGTGGCGATCTTGAAGACCAGCGCGGCCAGCGGCGCCGCGTCGTCGGCCTCGCGCGTCACCGGGCTGCCCGTGCGCGCGTCCGTGGCGCTCACCGCCGGGCGGTCCAGCGGCGACGGCAGGTACCACACGACCGCGTCCAGAAGCTGCTGCACGCCCTTGTTGCGCAGCGCCGAGCCGCACAGCACCGGCACCAGCCGGCCCGCGATCGTCGCGCGCCGGATCGCCGGCCGCAGCAGGTCGGCGGGCAGGTCGGGATTCTCGAGGTACTTCGGCAGCAGGGCCTCGTCGCCCTCGCAGACCTGCTCGACCAGCCGGGCCCGCGCCTCGGCGGCGGCCGCGGCCAGTTCCGCCGGGATCGGCTGCGCCTGCACCTCGCGGCCGTCGGTCTCCTCCGCGAAGGTGTAGGCCCGCTTCTCCAGCAGGTCGATCACGCCGCGAAACGCGGACTCCCGGCCCCAGGGCAGGAACAGCAGCAGCGGGTTGGCCCCCAGCTTGGCGCGGATCTCGGCGACGACGCCGTCGAAGTCCGCGCCCATGCGGTCCATCTTGTTGACGAACGCCAGGCGCGGCACGCGGTACTTGTCGGCCTGGCGCCAGACCGTCTCCGACTGCGGCTGCACGCCGCCCACGGCGCAGAAAACGCCGACGGCGCCGTCCAGCACGCGCAGGGAGCGCTCGACCTCGATGGTGAAGTCCACGTGGCCGGGCGTGTCGATCAGGTTGATCTGGGCCTCGTGCCAGGCGCAGGTGATCGCGGCGCTGGTGATGGTGATGCCGCGCTCGCGCTCCTGGATCATCCAGTCGGTGACGGTGTTGCCGTCGTCCACGTTGCCCAGCCGGTGCGTGCGGCCGGCGTAGAAGAGGATGCGCTCGGTCGTCGTGGTCTTGCCCGCGTCGATGTGGGCCACGATGCCGATGTTGCGGACGCGGTCGAGCGGCACCGCCCGTCCGTCCGCACTGCACGTTTTGCCCTTGCCGTCCAAGACGCCCTGCTCCGCGCGAAACGAGTTGTCAAAGAACATCGCGCGGCCGCCCGGCCGCGCCCGCGGCCGTCACCACGCGTAGTGCGCGAAGGCCTTGTTGGCCTGCGCCATCTTGTGGGTGTCGTCGCGCTTCTTGATCACGTTGCCCTGGTTGTTGAACGCCTCCAGCAGCTCCTGCGCGATCGCCTTGGGCATCGGCGTGCCGCGGCGCGCGCTGGCGTACTGCATCATCCAGCGCAGCGCCAGCGCGAGCTGGCGCGAGGGCCGGATCTCGACCGGCACCTGGTAGGTCGTGCCGCCCACGCGGCGGCTCTTGACCTCGACCTTGGGCTTCATGTTGCCGATGGCCTGGTCGAGCACCTCCAGCGGGTCCTTGCCGGTCTTGCCGGCCAGCTCGTCCAGCGCGCCGTACACGATGTGCTCGGCCGTGGTCTTCTTGCCGCGTCGCATCATGCTGTTGATCACGCGCGCCACCAGCTCGCTGTTGAACTTCGGGTCCGGGGTCAGCCCCCGGCGGTCCGCTCTGCGCCTTCTTGCCATGATGATTCCGCTCCGCCTTACGCCTTGGCTTCCGCCGGCGCCGCCGCGGCCGCCGCCTGCGGCTGGTCGCCCGCCTTCACGCCGTACTTCGAGCGGCTGCGGTGCCGCCCCGCCACGCCCAGGCTGTCCAGGCAGCCGCGCAGGATGTGGTAGCGCACGCCCGGCAGATCCTTCACGCGGCCGCCGCGCACAAGCACCACGCTGTGCTCCTGCAGGTTGTGCCCCTCGCCCGGAATGTAGGCCGTGACCTCGTAGCCCGTGGTCAGGCGCACGCGCGCCACCTTGCGCAGCGCCGAGTTCGGCTTCTTCGGCGTCTGCGTCTTCACGAGCAGGCACACGCCGCGGCGCTGCGGGCAGCCCTGGAGCGCCGGCGACTTGCTCTTCTTGCGCAGGGGATGGCGCCCCTTGCGCACCAGTTGGTTGATGGTCGGCATGCGGTGCAATCCTTCCGTGGGTCGGGAAAGAACGGGAACTATAGCAGCCCCCGGCGCGCCGCGCAAGCCCCCGGGGCGGGCTTTTTTTGCGCGCCGAATCTGCTGGCGCCCACCCCGGGCTGTGCTATCCTCCGTGCCCGTCGCCACCACCAAACCGGCTTCACGAAAGGATGCCCCCGATGGCCAAGCAGGTCCAGATCGCGGCGCAGCTCTACACGCTGCGCGACTTCCTCAAGACACCCGCCGACATCGCCGCCGCCATGCCCCGCGTGCGCAAGGCCGGCTATGCCACCGCCCAGATCTCCGGCGTCGGCCCGATTGACCCGGCCGAACTGCGCCGCATCATGCTCGACGCCGGCGTCGAGCCCATCGGCGCCCACGTCGGCGTGGACCAGTTCCGCAACGATCTCGCCGGCACGATCGCCACCTGCCGCCAGTGGGGCATCGGCTATGTCGCCATCCCGTGGCTGGACTGCTCCAAGCTCACGACCGTCGCCGACTGGAAGGTTCTGGCCAAGGAATTCAACGCCTTCGGCAAGGCCTGCGCGTCCGAGGGCATCGTCCTGCAGTACCACAACCACATGTTCGAGTTCGAAAAGTTCGGCGTCAAGAACGGCCGCGGCGGCATGACCTTCCTCGAGATGCTTTTCAAGTACACGAATCCCAAGTACCTCCAGGCCGAGCTCGATCTCGGCTGGGTCGCGCGCGGCAACGAGAACCTCGTGGCCTGGATCGGCCGCATGAAGGGGCGCCTGGACCAGGTGCACCTGAAGGACTGGGGCGTCAAGGCCAACCAGCCGGTCTGGCGCGCGGTCGGCGAGGGCGGCATCGACTGGCCGCCCGTGCTCAAGGCCTGCAAGGCCGCCGGCACGACCTGCTTCATCGTCGAGCAGGACGCCTGCCCGATCACCAACGACCCGTTCCTCAGCCTGGCCGTCAGCCGGCAGAACCTGAAGAAGATGGGCCTGGGCTGATCACGCCCGCGGGTGGAACTTCCGGTGCACGGCCAGCAGCCGCTGCTGGTCCACGTGCGTGTAGACCTGGGTCGTGGCGATGCTGGCGTGCCCCAGCATCTCCTGGATCGCCCGGAGCTGCGCGCCGTTGGCCAGCAGGTGGCTGGCAAAACAGTGCCGCAGCGTGTGGGGCGTCACCCGGCCCCGCATCCCCGCCTCGCGCGCGTAGCGCAGGATCAGCGCGTACAGGCCGTGGCGGGTGAATCCCCCGCCCTGCCGCGTCAGAAACAGCCGCTCCTCGCCCGGCGCGTGCCGGTAGCGCGGACGCCCGCGCGCCAGGTAGCGCCGCAGGCATTCGGCGGCCTGGTGCCCGAGCGGCACCACGCGCTGCTTGTTGCCCTTGCCCACGCAGCGCACGAAGCCGCCGTCGAACTGCACGTCGCCCACCGTCAGCGCGGCCGCCTCGGACACCCGCAGCCCGCAGGCGTAGAACAGCTCCAGGATCGCGCGGTCGCGCAGCGCCTGCACGCGGTCGCCCGCCGCGCTCTCCACCAGCCGCGCCACCTCGGCCGGCGCCAGGATCTCCGGCAGCGTCCGCCAGAGCCTGGGCGCGTTCATCGCCTCGGCCACGTTGCGGTCCAGCAGCCCCTCGGCCTGCAGGTAGCCGAACAGCACCTTGACCGCCGCCAGCCGCCGCGCCACCGTCGCCACCGCCATGCCGCGCCGGCGCTGGTCGGTCAGGAAGTCCACGATCTGCCGCCGCGTGACGGCGTTGAACATCCTCACCCCCCTCGCCGCCAGGAAGGTCGTGAACGCCTCCAGGTCCGCGCCGTACGCCAGCCGCGTGTTGGCCGCCAGCCCGCGCTCGTAGGCGATGTGATCGAGAAACTGCGTGACGATCTGCTGCATGGGAGAGGCGACGGGTGGCAGGTGGCGGGTGGTACCGAGTCACTCAGTCAAGGCACCCCATCCTACGCCGCACGCCCCGGCGGCGTAAAGGGCCGGAAACCGTCACGCATGCGGCCCCTCTCGCCACCCAGACCCCGCCACCCGACACCCGACCCCCGCCGCTCTTGGCAGACCGCCCGTTTTCTGCCAGCATCTCCGCCGAACGGAGGATTGCCATGCTGTTCGACCAGATGGACCCCGGAATGGTCCGCGCGATGATCGAGACGCTGCCGGAGGAGATCACGGTCATCGACGCCAACGACGAGGTGGTCGGCTGGAACCGTCACGACCGCCGGCTGTTCAAGCGGCCGCTGACCTCCATGGGCATGAACTTCCGCCAGTGCCATCCCGCGGAGAGCCTCGACCGCGTGGTCCGCATCGTGGAGGAGATGCGCGCCGGCCGGCGCGACTCGGCCCGCTTCTGGATCGATCTGCCCGTGGCGAAGGACGGCCCGAAGCACAAGATCCTGATCGAGTTCTTCGCGCTGCGCGATCCCGACGGCCACTACCGGGGGTGCATGGAATGCACCCGCGACATCGAGGAGATCCGGCAGTTGCAGGGGGAGAAGCGGCTGCTGGACTGAGCCTCACTTCGCCCGCAGGTCCAGGCACCGCATGCGCGTGAGGTCGCGCAGCAGCAGGCGGCCGTCCACCAGCGCCAGCGGGCCCCAGGCATCGCGCCCCTGGCCGCCCATCACGTCGGCCCGCGCCAGCACGCGGAAGCCGCCGGCGTCGGCCTGCGCGAAGGTGAGCACGCCTTTGTCCGACAGCAGCAGGAATCGCTGCGGACCGACGGCCAGGAACGGGCCGAGCCCGAAGCGGTGCTCCGCGCCGCTCGTCCAGCGCCGCGCGCCGTCGGGCGCCAGGCAGACGAACTCGCCCCGGTGGTCGCCCGCGTCGGCCGGCAGCACGCCGTAGAGCAGGCCGTCGCGCAGCACCGGCGTCTGCTGCTCGCAGGCGAAGGTGCGGCGGTCGGTGCGGAAGAGCACGTCCGCGCGCCACGCGCCGTTGGAGCGCGCCACGCGGAGCATCGCCCCGCCCGCGCCGTAGCCGGCCGTCAGGAAGAACCGGCCGTCCGGCAGCGGCACGGCCGACGGCGCCACCACGCTCGGCGCGAACGCCGTCGTCGTCCACAGCAGCCGGCCGCGCTCCGGGCCGTCCGCCGCGACACCCGCCACGCCGCCGGCCGCCGGGTAGACGAACTGCCGCACGCCGTCCACGGTCATCGTCATGATGGACGCGTGCGACATCCTCCACTGGTCCGGGTTCGGCGTCTCCCACTTCACGCGGCCGCTGGCCACCTCCACGCCAATCATCAGCGCCTTGCTGCCCGGCGCCAGCACGACCTCGCCGTTGTCGAGCAGCGGACACTGGCCCGTGTACCAGAGCGGCGCGTCCTTCATGTCGTACTGCCGCACCAGGTCCAGGCCCCAGCGGAAGGCGCCATCGGCGGCTGCCACGCACAGCACGTGGCACTGCGGACCGACGGTGACGATGCCGTCGTCGCTCACCGCCGGAATCGTGCGCGAGATGCCGTGGTTGCGCTTGTGCCGGATGGCGTAGAAGCGCTCCCACACCGGGTCGCCGGTCGCCAGGTCCAGGCAGCGCAGCCGGTCGCCGCCGCGCGCCTCGTCGTAGTCCAGCACGTACACGCGGCCGGCGCGGACGGCGGCGGCGGCGTGGCCCTCGCCCATGGCGGTCGTCCAGAGCACGGGCGGGCCGTTGGTCGGCCACGCAACCGCGAGCGCGGGGTCGTCCGGCGCGATGTTGTCGCGCCGCGGGCCGCGGAAGCACGGCCAGTCCGCGGACGGCCGCGGCGCCGGCGCGCCGGGAAAGGCCCGGAACACACCGGACAGGTCCACCGTGCCGGCGCGGACCGCGGACGGCGTGGCGGACAACCCGGCGCGATAGGCCTCGGCCAGCGATCCCTCGGCGGTGGGCGCGCGCACGGCCGGGAGCGGGGGCCGGGCGGCGATCCACGCGCGCAGCAGCGCCGCCGCCGCCAGCGCGGCCGCCAGCGTCGCCGCCGTTGGCAGCCACGCCCTCACGCGCTCCCGCGCGTCGCGACCGGCTGGCCTGTGCGCCGAACTCATCGAGCCACCGCGAACGCCACGTTCGTGACTCCCGCCGCCCGGCAGGCATCCAGCACGGCGGCCACGCGCCCGAACGGCACGTCGCGGTCCGCGCGCACGACCACGGCGCGGACCGGACCGTCCTGTCCGGCCGCGCAGCGTCCGGCCAGCTCCTCCAGCTCGGCGGCCTGTTCGGCGACGGTCAGGCGGCCGTCGCGCGCCACAGCGACGGCGAGCGTCGCGGCGCGGTTCGTCGGGCCTGCGGCCGTGGCCATCCGGTTCGTGGCGGCCGCCCACGCCGGAGCGTCGGCGAGCACGAAATCGAGCTGGCTCTCCGTCCGCGGCAGCAGGCCGAGCGCGGCGCCGGCGCCGACCACGACGGCCAGCGCGCCGACAACGGCCAGCCCGACGTAGCGCGGGGGCCGTTCGTCGGCATGGCGGCAGAAGTTCATCGCTCGAACCGGGCGACCAGCGCCATCAGAATCTCGGCGGCGCCCGTTTCCAGGGCGGCGATCTGCCGCTGCACGCGGCGGCGCAGCCAGGCGTGCGCCGCGGCCGCCGGAATCGCGACCGCCAGGCTGGCGGCCATGGCGGAGACGGCGTACGCGATCCCCGCGGCCACGGCGGAGGGCCGCGCGAGAGCGGCGTCGCGCGCCACGCCGCCGAAGACCTGCCACAACCCGTGCAGGGCGCCCGCCAGGCCGGTCAGCACCGCCAGCGTCGCGAGCTCGGGCAGCCACTGCACGCGCGACTGGAGCCGCGCCGCCTGGCGGCCGCCCTCCGCCTCGGCGATCCCGCGCAGCAGCGCGACGCCGGCGCGCGGCGCCTGCGGCAGGTGGTCGAACATCCGCAGCGCCACGGCCGCCAGCGCACCGTCGCGCTCCTCGCACGCCTGACGCGCCGCGGCGAGTTCGCCGGCGCGCACGCGCTCCAGCACGTCGGCCAGCAGGCCGGGCGGCGCGATGCGCGACAGCCGGCAGACGCACACCTGGTGCAGCACGGTCAGCGCGGCGGCGCCGGCCAGCAGCGCCAGGGCCCAGGCGGCCCAGCCGCCGGTTTCCCAGAACGCCCGGAGGCTGTCGGTTGGCGCGTTCACCGGCGACGCGTGCCCTTCCCCAGCGCCGGATAGGGCACCCCGAGCAGCCGGCCGAACGCGCGGTGTGCGGCCCGCTGCCGGCCGGCGGCGGCGCGGCGCCCGGCGGCGGCGCGGCGCCGCAGCGCGGCGAGGTCAACGTCCGCCGTGCCGCGGCCGCCCGTCTTGGCGGCCAGCGCGTCACCGGGGCTCGCGGTCGTCAGTTCGCCCAGGTGGCTGCGCACGTGCCGGTAGGCGTCGCGGAACGGCATGCCGCCGGCGACGAGCGCCAGCGCGCGGTCGGTGGCGAAGACGCCGGGCTCGAAGCCGGCGCGCAGGCGCTCCGGGCGCGGACGCAGCGCGCCGGCCAGCAGCGCCAGGATGCGCAGCGCCGCGCGCGTGGTCCGCATGCCCTCGAGGTAGAGGCCCTTGATCTCCTGGAGGTCGCGGTTGTAGCCGCCGGGCAGCGCGCGCACGATCTCGGCGGCGGTGGCGGCGGCGCCGAGAACGCGCGCGGCCCGGGCGCGGACGAGTTCCAGCACGTCGGGGTTGTGCTTCTGCGGCATGATGCTGCTGCCGGTGCAGAACTCCGGCGGCAGGTCGAAGTAGCCGAACTCCGGCATGCTGAAGAGGATCAGGTCCTCGGCGAAGCGCGAGAGCGTGAGCATCACCTGCCCCAGCGCGCCCAGCACGGCGGCCTCGCACTTGCCGCGGCTGTTGCCCGCGTGGAAGACGCCCGCGTGCGGCGCCGCGAAGCCGAGCAGCCGCGCGGTGAGCCGGCGGTCGAGCGGCAGCGGCACGCCGTAGCCGGCGGCGGAGCCGAGCGGACAGCGGTCGGCCAGCGCGTGGGCGGCGTCCACCGCCAGCAGGTCGTCGAGGAGCCCCTCGGCATACCCCGCGGCCCAGAGGCCGACCGAACTGGGCATGGCCGGCTGCAGGTGCGTACGGCCGACCATGGGCAGGCGGCGATGGCGGCCGGCGAAGCGCAGCAGGACGCCGGCCAGTTCGCACGCCTCGATCGCCAGCGCGTTCAGGTTTGCGCGCGCATGCAGCCGGAGGTCCACGGCGACCTGGTCGTTGCGGCTGCGGCCGGTGTGGACGCGGCGTCCGCGCTCGCCGAGGCGCTCGGTGAGGCGGCGCTCGACGGCGAGGTGGATGTCCTGGTCGGCGTCCGAAATCGTGAAGCGCCCCGCGCGCGCGGCCTGCATGACCGCGATCAGTTCCCGCACGACGGCGTTGCGGTCGGCCGGCTTGAGCACGGGCCGGGGCAGGCGCAGGCGCGACAGGGCCGTGACGTGCGCCGCGGTGCCGAGGCAGTCCCACTCCGCCAGTTCGAGGTCGAGCACGGGGTCCTGGCCGACCGTGAACGCCAGCACGTCCGGGTGGATCGCCCCCACCAGCGTGGCCTTCGGCTTCATCGAGGCTCCTTCTTCGCGGGCGCGGGCCGCGGCGTGTCGCGCAGCGTCGCGCCGCCCGCCGCCCGCGTCTCCAACTGCCCGCGCGCCTCCTCGGCCGCCCGCAGCAGTTCCTGCAGCGCCGCCGGTTTCGCGTCCGCCGCCAGGGCGTCCAGAAAGCGCGCATAGGCGCCGGCCACGTCCTGCAGCGCCGCGTCGCGTCCGGCCGCGAACACGCGGATGCGCAGGGCCTGCGCCGCGGCCGCGGCCCGCCGTTCGGCCGAGCGCGGCAGCGCCAGGCACTCGGCGAACGTCCGGCCGCGCCAAGCATCCTGCACGACGATACCATGGTCGGCCGGGTAGAGCAACAGCAGCGACCGGAAGACGCGCACGCTCAGCGGCGAGGTCGCGCCCGGCTCGCGCACGTCGCGCACGCCGCCGGCCATCCAAGCGTCCCATTCCTCGTCCAGCGCCGCCGGGCTTCCGTCGCGCCGCAGCGCCGCCGCCACGCTCGCCGCGCTCCAGGCCGATCCGTCGGCGAGGCGGCCGAGCAGCGCGCGGAAGCCGTCGTCCGGCCGGCCCGCGAGCCAGCCGGCGAGCACGGCCTGGAGCGCCGGGTGCCGCGCGGCCGCGGCCGGTTCGAAGGCCAGCAGGTCGGCGACGGCCGGCAGGCGGCCGCGCGACCACTGCTCGTAGACGGCATCGAAATCGGCCGCGCGGCGTTCGCGCACGAGGTGGCGCGCCAGGCCGGCGGCGAGCCAGTCGGGGACGCCGGCCGGCGTCCGGCCGGTGCGGGCGGCGGCGGCGTGCAGCCATTCGCGCAGCAGCGCGCCCACGATCGCGGCGCGGAAGGCGTCGAGGTCGGCGTGTTCCGGGTCCGGCAGTTCGATCCGCTCGCGCGGGCCGCCGGCGGCGTCGGCGGCGCGGACGGCGATCACGCGGGTGTCGTTGGTCGCGTCGCCCAGCAGGATCAGCACCGGCCGGGCCGGCGGGCGCAGGCCGGGGCGGGCGGCGGCTTCGAGGCCGCGGCGGGTGGTGTCGGCAAATGTCAGGACCGGCGCGCGCAGGGCCAGGTTCGCCTCCAACGCGGCCACGGCGAAGAAGCCCTCGCTGGACTGGACCGGGGGTGGCGGCAGCCCGCGTTCGGCGCCCGGGGCGGCCGGGACGGCCAGACCGAGAAGGACGGCCAGACATGCAGCGGCGTTCACTTCTTCTTCGCGTCGCCGCCGGAGGGCGGACCGGCCGCGGGCGCCGGGGCCGGTGTTGCGGGCGCCGTGGAGGCGGGCGCGGAGGGCGACGAACTGTCGGCCTTGGCGGCTTTCCGGTAGGAGCTGCTGCGGTAGTCGGTCTGGTAGAAGCCGCCGCCCTTGAAGATCACGCCGGCGCCGGTGCCGAGGAGGCGCCGGATGCGGCCGCCGCACGCGGGGCACTTGCGCAGCGGCGCGGCGGTGATGCTCTGGAAGGCCTCGAAGCGGTGCCGGCACTTGCCGCATTCGTACTCGTAGGTCGGCATGCGGTCACTCTTCCTCGATGG
>Ga0233425_10000871_pt1 | contig 72843 bp, 70 predicted proteins | sample Watercolumn_Towu_2_FD_181712 | JGI IMG/M metagenome (GOLD analysis project Ga0233425, IMG submission 181712) | Freshwater microbial communities from Lake Towuti, South Sulawesi, Indonesia - Watercolumn_Towuti2014_140_MG | ecosystem: Environmental > Aquatic > Freshwater > Lake | place... | reverse complement strand
TCTACACCCTGTGGAAGACGGTGGAGGAGAGCGGCGAGGCTGGCCTGGCCTATCTTTCCGGCCAGTATCTGGCCGATCTGGTGACCTGGTACCACCTGGCCTGGACCGGCGAGAGCGTGCGGCGCGCGTCCCCGGAACTGCTGGCCCTCATGAAGAAAGGCGAAGGCTTCAGTCTGGCCGACAGGCAGATCCTGTTCGTCCTTTACGGCGAAGTCATCGACGGACTGCTGCCGCGCTACCGTGATCTGGCCGCGCGCGGTCAGATCGAGCTTTCGGCGACGCCCCACAGCCACCCCATCCTGCCCCTGCTGCTGGATTTCTCTGCCGCCCGGGAAGCCCGGCCCGACTTGCCGCTGCCGGAATCCCCCGCCTATCCGGACGGCGAGGCGCGCGCCCGACACCACGTGGATGCCGCCCTGTTCGATCATAAGGCGCATTTCGGACGCCCCCCGGCCGGCTTCTGGCCCGCCGAGGGCGGTATCTCGAAGGCGGCGGTGAAACTGCTGTCCCAGGCCGGCGTGAAGTGGGCCGCCAGCGGCGAAGGCGTGCTGCGCCACAGCCTGGCTGCCGGGCACCGGGATCTCAGCCACAAGGCCACCTGGTCCACGGTTCCCTACCGTCTGCCGAACACCGAGACCGTCCTGTTCTTCCGCGACGACCACCTGTCCGACCTGATCGGCTTCGAATACAAAGGCTGGTTCGGCGCCGACGCGGTGCGCCATTTCGTGCACGCCCTGGACGAGGTGCGGCGCCACGCCCCGGGTCCCAACCCGGTGGTGAGCATCATCCTGGACGGCGAGAACGCCTGGGAGTACTACCCCTACAACGGCTTCTATTTCCTGTCGGACCTCTACGCCGAACTGATGTCGGCGCCCCAGATCCGCACCACCACATTCAGCGACTACCTGGATATGTTTCCCGATGCGCCGCAACCCCTGGACCGCCTGGTGGCCGGCAGCTGGGTCTACGGTGACTTCGCCACCTGGATGGGCGATGCGGCCAAGAACCGGGGCTGGGACTGGCTGGTGGCGGCCAAGCAGGCTTTCGACGCCGCGCCCGCGGAGCGGCGTGCGGCTGCGGAACCTCTGCTGCGTTCCTGCGAAAGCTCCGACTGGTTCTGGTGGTTCGGCGACTACAACCCGGCGGACGCGGTGGAGAGTTTCGACCGGGTCTACCGGCAGAAGCTCAGGCGCCTCTATGAAACCCTGGATGTACCCGCCCCCGAGTATCTCGAGCATCGGCTCTGCCATGGCGGCGGCGGCATGGAGGCGGGCGGGGTGATGCGGCGCGGCTCCTAGTCCGTAAACGGTAGGCGGTAAGCGGTAGAATCCGCCGCTCACCGCTCACCGCTCACCGCTCTCTGTCATGTCGAAATCCGTATCCCTCCTCCTGGGCGTCCACGCCCACCAGCCGGTCGGCAACTTCCCGGAAGTCATGGAGGACGCCCACCAGCGCTGCTACAAGCCCTTCCTGGAAACCGTCCACCAATACCCGGCGTTCCGCTTCGCCCTGCATTCCTCCGGCTGGCTGCTGGAATGGCTCATGACCCACAAGCCCGAGGACATGGTCCTGCTGCGTGAAATGGCGGAACGCGGCCAGGTCGAGTTCTTCGGCGCCGGCGACATGGAACCGGTGCTGGCGGTGATTCCCTACCGGGACCGCATGAGCCAGCTCGCCGCCATGTCCGACCGGCTGGAGCAGTACTTCCTGCAACGTCCCCAGGGCGCCTGGCTCACCGAGCGGGTGTGGGAGGCCACCGTGGTGCCCGCCTTGGCGGATTCGGGCATCCGCTACGTCATGGTGGACGACTACCATTTCCTCTGCTCGGGCAGCCCCCGGGAGAAGCTCAACGGCTACCACACCACCGAGGAGGACGGCCGCTGCCTGGACCTGTTCCCCATCTCGGAAGCCCTGCGCTACCGCCTGCCCTTCGCCCCGGCCCATGAAGCCGTGGCCTACATCGAGTCCCTGGCCGACGAGACGGGCCATTCCGCGGCCATCTACTTCGACGACATCGAGAAGTTCGGCATCTGGCCCGAGACCTACCACTGGGTCTACGAGAAGCATTGGCTCAAGGATTTCATCGAGGGTGTGCTGGCCTCCAAGGTCATCAGGAGCGCCCACTTCCACGACTACCACAGGGAGGCGCCGTCCCGGGGCGTGGTCTACCTGCCCACCGTGTCCTACAGCGAGATGGGCGAATGGACCCTGCCCGCCGCCGCCGCCCGGCGCTACGCGGAACTGGTCCACGCCGCCCAGCACGAGGGCGTGCTGGAGCGGGACCGGCCCTTCATCCGCGGCGGCATCTGGAAGAACTTCCTCACCCGCTACCCGGAGGCCAACTGGGCCCACAAGCGCATGCTGGGCCTGTCGGCACGGCTCGCCGCCCTGCCCGAATCGCTGGTGCGCCAGGATCTGGTGGAACTGCTGCACGAGGCCCAGGCCAACGATGCCTACTGGCACGGCCTGTTCGGCGGCATCTACCTGCCCCACCTGCGCCGCGCCGTGTGGCATGCCATGATCCAGCTGGAGCAGCGCCTGGATGCCCTGCAAACCCGCCCCGCCAGCGCCAGCGGCGACCTGGACCTGGACGGCATCGACGAGGTGTTCCTGTCCAGCCTGACCCTCCAGGCGGTGCTGAAGCCGGACAAGGACGCAGCCCTCATCGAGCTGTCCAGCTATCCCCTGGCCCAGAACTTCGGTGACACCCTGAAGCGCTACGAGGAGCACTACCACGAGAAGGCCGCGAGCGGCCAGGCCAAGGAGCACGAGGGCGAGGGCATCGCCTCCGCCCACGACGTGGTGCGCTTCAAGCACGCGATCAAGCCCGAGGACCTGGTGCCTGACAGCCGCAGCCGTGGCCTGTTCGTCGAATCCTGGACCGACTACGAGTCCAAGCGGCCGGTCGAATACGCCAGCAGCGTGCTCCAGGGCGGTGCCGTGCTGTGCATGGGCCAGGCCGGCGAAACCCGCGTCGCCAAGATCTATACGGTGAAGGACAACAAACTCAGCGTCGCCCTCAAGGCCGTGGGCCGCGGACGGCTGTCCAGCCGCCTGAACCTGGCCATCCCCTGCTGCGACGGCCCGGCGGGCCGCTACGTGGTCAACGGTGAGATTCCCGGCGGCTTCGGCCAGTCCTTCAACTGGACCGACCTGAAGGAACTGGCCCTGGAGGACCACTACCTGGGCGGCGCCATTCGCCTTTCCAGCAACCTGCCGGCCCGCGTCAGGGTACAGCCGCACATGACCGTGTCCCAGTCGGAGGCGGGCTTCGAGAAGATCATGCAGGCGGTGGAGCTCACCTTCACTTGGGAAGTGGAAGGCCCCACCGAGATCCGGGTCGACCTGGAAGTCGTGCCGCTCAAGGCCGGCTGATAGACTGCGCGGTTTCGATCTGGAGATGGCGATGAGCGAACAAATCATCCGCGCCGGCAAAGTGGTCTACATCACCTATTCCGTGCTCGACGAACACGGCAACATCTTCGGCCAGCAGGACATGCCCACCGGCTACGTCCAGGGCGGCAACAGCGGCCTGTTCGCCTCCGTGGAGCGGGCACTGGAAGGTAAGCGGGAAGGCGACCGGGTGGAAGCCCGGGTACCCCCGGACGAAGCCTTCGGCGACCCGGACCCCAACCTAGTTATCCAAGAAGACCTGGAAAACCTGCCCCCCATGCTGCGCAGCTTGGGCGCCCAGGCCGAGATGCAGAACGACGCCGGTGACGTCCTCACCTTCCGGGTGGTGGAGATTCAGGACGGCAAGGTGACCCTGGACGCCAACAACCCCCTGGCCGGCAAGCCCTGCGTCGTGGCCGCCACGGTGGTGTCCGTGCGGGATGCCACGGCCGAGGAGATGAAGAACGGGTTTCCGGTGGAGCAGGGGCCGCCGAAGATGCACTGAGGTTGAGCGGTTGGCTGCTTGCTCATTGGCAACATCAGATAGAAAAGCAGTCCACGTTCAAAAACCCCCTAAAAGGGTACAGACCACGTATTCTGTTGCTTGATCTGCTCGTGCATCCAGGCCGGGTCAATGTCCGCCCCATTTGGCCAGGTGACTACGCCCAGTTCCAAATGCGCCTGGCCGAAGACTGCTGAATCCTTGAGGGCTTCGAAAACGCCGCAATCCTGGACCGTCGTGGTCAGAGAAGACAAATCTGCGATGCCGCTGGTGCCGTCCTGAAACGTTACTGCAAGGCGATAGCCTGGCATGACAGTCAGCGCCTTTACCCGCCAAGGCGCGGCGGGGATCACTCCAGTGGCTTGATCCGTTTCGGTAGTTGCTTGGCTTGGCATAGCTTCCAGTCCTCCATCAATTCGTTGCGGTGTTCGTTGGCCCATTCCAGGGTGAGGCTCAGTGAAACCGCATCGAAAAATCCACCGCCCTGACCGACTTGGTCAGGCCGCCGACGGAAATCCGGTCCACCCCGGTCTCGGCGATGGCGCGCACGTTGTCCAGTCTGATGCCGCCGGAGGCTTCCAGTGCCGCCCGGCCAGCGGTGAGGCGCACGGCCTCGCGTAGGCCTTCCAGATCGAAGTTGTCCAGCAGGATCAGGGTGGCGCCGGCCTGCAGCGCTTCCTCCAGCTGGGCCAGGCTTTCCACCTCGACCTGCACGCTGACGCCGGAGCCGGCGAGCCGGAAGGCCGCCTCCAGCGCCGGACCGATGCCCCCCGCCGCGGCGATGTGGTTCTCCTTGATGAGGATGCCGTCGTACAGGCCGATGCGCTGGTTCTCGCCGCCGCCGCATTTCACCGCGTACTTCAGGGCCAGGCGCAGGCCGGGCAGGGTCTTGCGGGTGTCGTAAATCTTGGCCCGGGTGCCGGCGATGGCGTCCACGTAACGGCGGGTTTCCGTGGCCACGGCGGACAGGGTTTGCAGGAAGTTGAGGGCCGGGCGCTCGGCAGTGAGCAGGGCGCGGGCGGAGCCGGAAAGCTCGCACACGGTCTGGCCGGCGTGGATGCGGTCGCCGTCGGCGGCGTGCCAGGCGACCTTCACGGCCGGGTCCAGGGCGTGGAAGCAGGCCTCGAACCAGGCGGTGCCGCACAGCACCGCGTCCTCCCGGGTGAGCACCCGGGCCTGCCCGGCGGCATCCTCGGGGATCAGTTGCGCGGTGAGGTCGCCCTTGCCCACGTCCTCGTCCAGGGCCGCGCGGACGTTGGCGCGGATGGCTTGGGAGAGGGCGTCGTTCTTTGCGTGCATGGGAGGTTCAAACCTTTAGGGAAAGCAGACGCAGGCCGGGCAGCCCGGCGAAGTCGGCGCCGTTCAGGGTCAGCAGGCCGTAGCCATGTTCGATGGCCTGGGCCGCGATCCACAGGTCGTTGTAGCGGGGGTGGGGGGAACGGCCGGATTGTTTGGTGGCGGCGGCCAGCACGCCGAAGGCGGCGGCGGTCTGTCGGGTGACCTCCAGCGCCGGGCGCGCTTCGATCTGGCGCAGGGTGGCCGCCCGGGAGGCGCGCTCGGCGGGATCAGCACAGGCTTCCACCCCGAACGCCAGTTCCCCCAGGGTGATGACGGAGGTGAATACCGGCGCATCGCCGGCAGCGGATACCACGGCTTCCTTGGCGACCTGGCCGCTGGACAGGCCCACCCAGACGCAACTGTCCAGGATCACGCCCATGGGTCCACCACGCTCTCGCCGAAGGCGTTCCGGCTGTCCCTGAGCCAGCCGGCGGCCTGCTGGGGCGTGAGCAGGGGCTGGAAGGCGGCCAGGGCCTGGCTGGCGGACATGGCGGGCTGCGGCGGGACGATGCGGGCGATGGCCACGTGGTTGCGCTCGACCAGCACGGTTTCGCCCTGACCGGCGACGGCGTCCAGGATTTTCCGCGTGTTGCGGGCGAGATCGGTGGCGGTGATGGTTTGCATGGAAAGTTCCGGTTGGGCTGATGAGCCAGGATGATACAAACAATACGTATCGGTATGTAATTCGAATCATTGAAAGACTTTGTGAGCGTAATGGCACCGTCCGCGTTGGCGAGTGATGGGGGAGTCGGCCAAAACAGGGAATCCCTCCTTTGGAAAAGGGGGGTGAGGGGGTATTCAACGCTCGAAGTTGGCATCGCCGGCAAGAATCCCCCTCTATCCCCCTTTTACAAAGGGGGAGGCAACCCACCACGCCATATCAACTGGTAACGCGAACTGAGCCTTTGTAAAGGGGAAAACAACCCTCTCCACCGTCAGCGCGACATCCATGCATAACGCGAACCAAGCCATTGAAAACCCACGATGCTTCCCCATTTGGGAGGCAATCATCCGAATTGGGAGCAACCCATGCGTTTCGACAAACTGACCACGCCGTTCCAGTCCGCCATTCAGGATGCCCAGAGCCTGGCCCTGGGCAACGACAATGCCTACATCGAGCCGGTGCACCTGCTTGCCGCCCTGATCAACCAGGAAGGCGGTTCGGCCCGGCCCATCCTGCAGAAGGCCGGCGCGCGCCTGCCGTCCCTGGTGGCCGCCCTGCAGAACGCCATGAACCGCCTGCCCAAGGTGGAAGGTACAGGCGGCGAGATCCAGCCCTCCAAGGAACTCGTCAACCTGTTCAACCTGACCGACAAGGAAGCGACCAAGCGGGGCGACCAGTACATCGCCAGCGAACTCTTCCTGCTGGCGGCGGTGGACGACAAGGGCGAGGCCGGCCGCCTGCTCAAGGAGAACGGCGCCACCCGCAAAGCCCTGGAAGCGGCGATTCAGGAGGTGCGCGGCGGCGAGGGCGTGGATACCCAGGAATCCGAGGGCCAGCGCCAGGCCCTGGCGAAATACACCCTGGACCTGACCGACCGCGCCCGGCAGGGCAAGCTGGACCCGGTCATCGGCCGGGATGACGAGATCCGCCGCGCCATCCAGGTGCTGCAACGGCGCACCAAGAACAACCCGGTGCTGATCGGCGAACCCGGCGTGGGCAAGACCGCCATCGTCGAGGGCCTGGCCCAGCGCATCGTCAACGGCGAGGTGCCGGAGACCCTGAAAGGCAAGCGCGTGCTGGTGCTGGACATGGCCGGCCTGCTGGCCGGCGCCAAGTACCGGGGCGAGTTCGAGGAACGCCTGAAAGCCGTGCTGAAGGAAGTGGGCCAGGACGAAGGCCGCATCATCCTGTTCATCGACGAGCTGCACACCATGGTGGGCGCGGGCAAGGCGGAAGGGGCCATCGACGCCGGCAACATGCTGAAGCCCGCCCTGGCCCGGGGGGAGTTGCACTGCATCGGCGCCACCACCCTGGACGAGTACCGCAAGTACATCGAAAAGGACGCCGCCCTGGAGCGCCGCTTCCAGAAGGTGCTGGTGGACGAGCCCAGCGTGGAAGCCACCATCGCCATCCTGCGCGGCCTGCAGGAGAAGTACGAACTGCACCACGGCGTCGACATTACCGACCCGGCCATCGTCGCCGCCGCGGAACTCAGCCACCGCTACATCACCGACCGGTTCCTGCCGGACAAGGCCATCGACCTCATCGACGAGGCCGCCAGCCGCATCAAGATGGAGATCGACTCCAAGCCCGAAGTCATGGACAAGCTGGACCGGCGCCTGATCCAGCTCAAGATCGAGCGGGAAGCCGTGAAGCGGGAGAAGGACGAGGCTTCCAAGAAGCGCCTGTCCTTGATCGAGGATGAGATCCGCAAGCTGGAAAAGGAATACGCCGACCTGGAGGAAGTGTGGAAGGCCGAGAAGGCCACGGTCCAGGGTTCCGCCCACGTAAAGGAGGAGATCGACCAGCTGCGCGCCCAGATGGCCGACCTGCAACGCAAGGGCCAGTTCGACAAGGTGGCCGAGATCCAGTACGGCAAGCTGCCGGCCCTGGAGGCTCGTCTGAAGCAGGCGGAAGCGGGCGAAGGGAAGACCGAGTTCAAGCTGCTGCGCACCCAGGTGGGGGCCGAGGAGATCGCCGAGGTGGTGAGCCGCGCCACCGGCATCCCCGTGTCCAAGCTGGTCCAGGGCGAGCGGGACAAGCTGCTGGCCATGGAAGAGCGCATCCACCAGCGGGTGGTGGGCCAGGACGAGGCGGTGCGCCTTGTCAGCGATGCCATCCGCCGCTCCCGGGCCGGCCTGTCCGATCCCAACCGGCCCTATGGCTCCTTCCTCTTCCTGGGCCCCACCGGCGTGGGCAAGACCGAGCTGTGCAAGGCCCTGGCCGAGTTCCTGTTCGACAGCCAGGACCACCTCATCCGCGTCGACATGAGCGAGTTCATGGAAAAGCACTCCGTGGCCCGCCTCATCGGCGCGCCCCCCGGCTACGTGGGCTACGAGGAAGGCGGCTATCTCACCGAAGCCGTGCGCCGCAAGCCCTACTCGGTGATCCTGCTGGACGAAGTCGAGAAGGCCCACCCGGACGTGTTCAACGTGCTGCTGCAGGTGCTGGACGACGGCCGCATGACCGACGGCCAGGGCCGCACCGTGGACTTCAAGAACACCGTCATCGTCATGACCAGCAACCTGGGCAGCCAGATGATCCAGAGCATGGCCGGCGACGACTACCAGGTCATCAAGCTGGCGGTCATGGGCGAGGTGAAAACCTATTTCCGTCCCGAGTTCATCAACCGCATCGACGAGGTGGTGGTCTTCCACAGCCTGGGCGAGGAGCACATCGCCAACATCGCCCGCATCCAGCTCCACTACCTGGAAAAGCGGGTCGCCCAGATGGACATGAAGCTGGAAGTCAGCGACGCGGCACTTCTGGAACTGGCCAGGGAAGGCTTCGATCCGGTGTTCGGTGCGCGGCCCTTGAAGCGCGCCATCCAGCAGCGGATCGAGAATCCCCTCGCCAAGGAAATCCTGTCCGGCCGCTTCGCGCCCAAGGACATCATCCGGGTGGACGCGGTGGACGGCCGGATCGAGTTCGAGCAGGTGATGGAGGCGGAGGTGGTGTGATCTTGCGCGGATGGGCTGCTATGCTTTGGTCACCCACCCGCCGTCCTGGCGGGACAACGAAAGGATGCACGGATGCGTGTGGTCGGAAATGCCCAGTGGAAGGCGTTCGCGGCAAGCCCCCAGGAAGCCCTGGAACGGGGTGTTCGGCTGGATGCCATGACGCGCTTGCCGGACATCCCCGATTTCCAGGCCCGGGGCGTTTATCGCGGTTCCCATGCATTCTTCGAAGCCATGGATGCGGAGAAGGAACGCAGGCGCCAAGCCTGGTTCCTGCAGCATGCAGAACGACCTGATTGAGGTCTGCCGGGCTTTGCAAGCCCAAGGGGTCCGCTACATCCTGGTGGGTGGTCATGCCGTGCGCCTCAACGGCATCGTGCGCGCCACCGAGGACGTGGACATTCTCGTCCCCTTCGATGTCACCAACGGCCAGCGCCTGATCGACGGCCTGGGGTTCCTGGCATCCGCCAGGGACATGGACCCGGCCTGGTTCAGCCGGGAGGCCAATGAACCGGAGGTGGAGAATATCCGCGTGGCCGATCGCATCGTCGTGGACATCCTGTTCGCGGTGAACGGTGAGACCTACGAGACCTTGCAACCCCATGTCCGGGTGCTGGAGCTGGAAGGTGTCGCCATTCCCGTCCTGGACATCGACGGCCTGCTCAAGGCGAAGACGGATTACCGGGAAAAGGACGTGCTGGACAAGGCCATGCTGCGTCGGCTGAAGTCCGACCGGCAGGACTGAACCGCACTCCAGGCGCCTGTTCCGTTGTTGGTCTTGTCTCCCGAGACGGACTGCCTCCTGAATGGGGATTGCTTTCCCGCGCTCCGACACTGTGCGCCGCAAGCCCTATGCGGTGTGATCCTGTTGGACGAACTGGAAATGACCGCGGCCAAAGCGTGAAAGGCTGCTCAGCCGTGAAGATCGTCCATGTCGCAGCCAAGCGTTCCGGCCAGTTTGCCTAGCAGGTCGGCCGATGGCTTGGCCTTGCCGTGCTCGATCATCGAGAGCATCTGGCGCGTCACGCCGCAGGCCTCGGCAAGCGCCTGCAAGGTCAGGCCGCGATAGTCGCGCCAGACCCGCAGTGGCGATTCGCCGGACAGCAGGCGGTCGGCAAGCTCGGCGGGAAAGTGTTCTCCATCTCGCACCGCCCTGGCGTCGGCGATGTCCTGCACCTCTTCCAGACGGGCGAGCAAGGCATTCCATTCGGCCACCGGGACCACGGCGAAGGCGGGGACTCCATTCAATTCGATGATTTGCGCGTTCATTTGTAGGCATCTCCTCTGGGTGCGATCTTGACCCCCAGCAATATCAGCTCTCCGTCGCGCACATCGCAGATCGCGCGCCAGTCGCCCACTCGCAGGCGCCAGAAATCCGAACCTTGCAGCGGTTTCCAGTCGCCCCGATAAGCCGCCGGGTTGGCGGCGACAACATCGAGTTCCGCGCGCATTTTTTTCGCAATGCCCGTCGGCATTTTGAGCAGCGCTTTGAGGGCGGGTTTGGAGAAGCGCAACGTGAGCATGGACAAATGTTAAATTGATCTATTGATATTGTTAAGTGGTATTGAACATTTTCCAGCTGCTGTCAATTTGCGCCAAGGCGACTAGCAAGCGCAATTGCTTACCCTTTGCCTTGATGGGCAAGGCTTGCATCCGCCGCCGCCACAGTGCGCGGGTCGTCTCAATTCAAAATGGGTGTATTGAGGGCAATCGCCATGGCGGTCGGGTATGGTGGCTGCCTGATCTTCGTCCCCACGCGTTCACGCGTCCCCCTTCATTTCCGGAGCCAGTCATGAACCCTGCCAGGCGCGCCGTGTTGCGCGGCGCTTTTCCCTCCACCGTGCTGGCCGTCGCGGTGGCCGCCGGACTGATGCGTCCGCGGTTGGCAGATGCGGCGGGAGCCGCTGGGGTCGGGCAAAACCGCATCGCGGACACTCTGAGCGACTTGCGCGCCAGCAATCCGACACCTACCGGCGCGATCCAGATCCACGCGCCCGATATCGCCGAGGACGGGGCGAGCGTGTTCATCAGCTTTTCCTGCCAGCTACCCCAGGTCGATACCCTGGTGGTGTTTGTGGACCGGAATCCGCAACCCCTGATCGCGGCTTTCCAGATCGCGCCAGAGGTGGTGCCGGCCCTGTCGATGCGCATCAAGGTGAGCCAGACCGCCAACGTCTGGGTGGTCGCCCGCAGCGCCGGCCAGTTCCATAGGGCCGCGAAAATGGTGAAGGTGACGGCCGGCGGCTGCGGCGTGGGTTTGAATTAGCGCGCCATGATCGGCCTCTTGCAGCGTGTGAGCGAGGCCAGCGTCCGGTTCGAGGACCGGCTGGCGGGTGCGATCGGTTCCGGCCTGCTGGTGCTGGTGGGCGTGGAAAAAGGGGATGCGGAGGCCCAGGCGGACCGGCTGCTGGAGCGCCTGCTGGGCTACCGGGTGTTTGCCGACGATCAGGGGCGCATGAACCGCAGCCTGGCCGAGGTGGGTGGCGGCCTGCTGCTGGTCTCCCAGTTCACCCTGGCCGCCGATACCAACAAGGGTACCCGCGCGAGCTTTTCCTCCGCCGCCTCGCCAGAGGAAGGGAGGCGATTGTTCGAATACCTGGTGGCGAAGGCACGGACCGCGCATCCGCACGTGGCTACTGGCGAATACGGCGCCCACATGCAGGTCGCCCTGGTCAATGACGGGCCGGTGACCTTTTGGCTGCGGGTGCGGCCGGAGTAGCAGGTCTGGTCAGGCAGGCGCTGACGGGCTCTCGATCATTTCCCTGAAGGCGTCCACATCGCCACCCGGGCCGATGACCACCAGCACGTCCTGGTGGTCCAGGTTGTGGTCGATGCCGCGGGTGCTGAAGATGAGGTCCTTGCCCCGTTCCAGGTCCACCACGCCGAGCAGGATCACGTTCTGCACCATGTGCCTGCGCAACTGGCTCAGGCGCACCCCATGCAGCCAGGAGCCGGCGGGGATGGTGACTTCGGCGATGTTCAGGTCCTGCAGGCCGAACACGGTCTGCTCCATGAGTTCCACCACCTCGGGCCGCTCGATGAGTTCGTGCACCCGGGCGCCGCTGATCTCGTAGGGGTCGACCACCTTGTCGGCGCCGGCGGCCAGCAGCTTGGCGGCGGCCTCCGGTGCCTGGCAGACGGCGACGATGCGCAGGCTCGGGTCCATGGCGCGCGCCGAAATGGCCAGGAAGACATTTTCCGAATCCTCGCCGAGCAGGCAGAACACGCCTTCGATGTGGCCGCCGATGCCCACGGAACGGAGGGCATCGTCGTCGGTATAGTCGATATGCTCCGCCGAAAGGCCTTCCTCCCGGGCGAGCGCCACCAGGGCTGGATCCCGGTCGAGCAGGACAAAGGGCTGTTTGACCATGGACAGCCGCCAGGCCACCTCGATGGCCAGCGGGTTGCAGCCGAACAGGGCATAACGGGGTGTCATGGCGCGTTCCTCCGGCGGCGGCCGCTTCGGCCGGCTTGCTCGCGGAAGCGGGACAGGTTGGCCTCGTAGCCGATCAGCATGAGGATGTCGCCTACCCGTAGCAGCAGGTCCGGGCCCGGATTGAAGTAGAAATGCCGCCCGCCCAGGGTGTAGCGGACATGGCCGTCGACACCGGGGGAGGTACGGGGCCGGATGACGCCGAACAGGATGAGGTGCTGGGCGCCGAAGTCGATCTCGCCGATGCGCTGTTTCTCCAGCCAGCCTCCGGCGTGGACTGCCAGGGGCTCCAGGTGGACCCCGGCAGCCCGGGTGACCACGTCATACAGGGCATCGAAGGCCACCGGCTGGCCGATGAATTCCGCGGCCATGCGCGCCACCACCTCGTAGGGCCGCACCACGTGGGTGGCACCGGCCTGGGTCAGTTTGCGCACCGTTTCCGCCTTGTTGGCGCGGGAGATGATGAGGATGTCCGGCGCGACCTGGCGGGCGGTGAGGGTGATGTAGACGTTGCTGACGTCGTCGTGGGTCAGGCAGAGCACTCGCCGCGCCTGGCGGCCCAGGCCCAGGTTGGCCAGCAGGGCGCCGTCGGTGGAATCGCCGGCCACTGCCAGATAGCCCTGCTTGCGGGCCAACTCCACGGCGGCCTCGCTCTTGTCGACGATGACGAAAGCGTCGCCGGCCTCGGCCAGCCGTGCCGCCACCACCTGGCCGATGCGCCCGTAGCCGCAGACGATGGTGGTGTCGCTCTGCCGTTCCACCGCGGCGAACACCCGGTTGTCGCGCAGTTCGCGCATCTTCTCGTGGAAGGCCATGACCACGATGGAGGTGGCGAAGGAAATGACGCCGATGCCCGCGAATACCAGCACCATGGCTACCACCCGGCCCTCCGGCGTGATGGGGACGATATCGCCGTAGCCCACCGTGGTCACCGTGATCACCGCCCAGTAGAGGGCGTCCATCAGGGTCTGGACCTTGCTGTTCGGGGCATCGGCTTCGAACAGGTAGATGGCTACCGTGGCGATCATCACCACCGAACCGACGAACAGCGACAGGGTCGCCAGCTCGAAGCGCTTCTCCAGCAGCACCTGGCCAAAGACGCTGAGGCTGCGGGTGTAGCGCAACAGCTTGAGCAGGCGGAACAGCAGGAACAGGCGCAGGAAGCGCAGCGGCCTGTAGCTGGGCAGGATGGCGAGCAGGTCGATGATGGCCATCGGCGAAGTCGCGTAGGCCAGCTTGCGCCGGAGGATGGCCCACAGGGCCGGCCCGGCGCGGAAGGGCAGGCCCATCAGCTCGGCCTTCTCCCAATGCTCGATCAGAATCTTGTGGCTGTCGTTGTACAACCACATGCGCAGCAGGTATTCGGTCAAGAACACACACACCACGAACAGTTCGAACACATCCGCCCAGGGGCCCAGGGGATGGCGTACCTCATAGATCAGCAGCATGACGCTGGACAGCACCAGCATGATCATGAAGCCGTCGAACAGCGCCCGCCGATGGGAGCGGGGATCGGTCAGCAGTTTGTGGAAGAAACCCTTGATTCGAACATAGCCCGCCGATGCCTGCTGTCGGTAGGCCAGGCGTACGAGCGACTGGGCAAGAGGCATGGTGCTGAGGGGGTCGGTAAATGACGGGATTATACGGAGGGCGGTCGGGCGGATTGCTGTCTTGTGCGCTACTCCACGATCTTGTTGATGGGCAGTTCGATGATGCCGCGGGCGCCGGCGGCATATAGCTTCGGGATCAGCTCGCGCACCTGTTTTTCTTCGACCACGGTGGACAGTTCCACCCATTCCGGATCGGCCAGGGTGGACAGGGTGGGGGTGGCGAGGGCGGGCAGGATGCGCAGGATGTCGTCCAGGCCGGAACGCGGCGCGTTCATGGAGAGCAGCACGCGGGTGGCGGCGGCGATGGCGCCCTTCAGCAGCATCAGCACGCGCTCGATCTTGTCCCGCTTCCACGCGTCTTTCAGGGCGTCGTGGTTGGCGATGAAACGCGGCGTGCTTTCCAGCACCACGTGCATGACCTTGAGGCCGTTGGCGCGCAGCGACGAGCCGGTTTCCGAGACGTCGACGATGGCGTCGGCGAGGATGGGGGGCTTGACCTCGGTGGCGCCCCAGGAAAACTCGATGTCCGCATTGACGCCGTGCTGGTCGAGGAAGCGCCGGGTCATGCCTACCGCTTCGGTGGCGATGCGCTTGCCCCGCAGGTCGGCGACGCTGTGGAAGGGGGAATCCTCCTTGGCCGCCATCACCCAGCGTACCGTGCCGTAGTTGGGCCAGGGGGCGCGCAGGTCGGCCAGTTCAGCGACGTCGGCGCCGGTTTCCAGGATCCAGTCCAGGCCGGTGATGGCGCAGTCCAGGATGCCGTGGCCGACGTAGCGGGCCATTTCCTGGGGACGGATGAGAATGCACTCGATCTCGGTATCGTCGATGTCCGGGTAGTAGGAGCGGCCGGAGATGCGCAGGTCGTAGCCGGCACGGACGAACAGTTTCTGGGTGGTGTCCTGGAGGCTGCCTTTGGGGATGCCGATGCGAAGCGATGGGGTATTCATGGGGCGGGATGAGGCGGGTCGGGGAAAGTGCCCAAGATAGCCCAAAGTGGGGAAACGCGCCGCGGGGATGGGTTTTCATGGCTTCGACATGCCAGGAGTGCCGGGCCGGCGTTACCATTTCAGCGTTCGATATACGCATGTTCGAAATCCCACGGCTCCCCCTCCCAGCCTCCCCCGCTTGCGGGGGAGGTGCGTGCCCCCTCCCCGCAGGCGGGGAGGGTTGGGGTGGGGAGGATTATCTTGATCGAGTTGTGAAAAACGGAGTCCCGCCATGGCCCATCCCCGCGCCGGTCAGCTCGCCACCGCCCAAGACCTGATCGATGTAAACGCCCTGCTGAAGGCCTATTTCGACCAGCCAGACACCAACGATCCCGCCCAGCGGGTGGCCTTCGGCACCAGCGGCCACCGGGGCACGGCGCTGAATAAGAGCTTCAACGAGGCCCATATCCTGGCCATTACCCAGGCGGTGTGCGAGTACCGCCGCGCCCAGGGCATCGGCGGCCCACTTTTCCTGGGCATGGATACCCACGCCCTGTCGGCGCCGGCCCAACGTACCTGCCTGGAGGTGCTGGCGGCCAATTCGGTGGAAACCCATCTGCAAAGCGACGGCGGCTTCTCACCCACGCCGATCATCTCCCGGGCCATCCTGGCCTGGAACCGCAACCATCCCAACGTGCGCGCCGACGGCATCGTCATCACCCCGTCCCACAACCCGCCCCAGGACGGCGGCATCAAGTACAACCCGCCCCATGGCGGCCCGGCGGATACCGACGCCACCGGCTGGATCGAGAACCGGGCCAATGAACTGATGGCCGGCGGCTGCGCCGGCGTGAAGCGCTTGGCCTATGCGCAGGCCCTGGCCGCGCCCAACACCCATCCCGAAGACTTCATGGCGCCCTACATCGCCGACCTGGACACGGTCATCGACTTCCAGGCCATCCGCGACGCCAGGCTCAGGATCGGCGTCGACCCCATGGGCGGCGCGGCGGTGGCCTACTGGAAGCCCATCGCCGAAAAGTACGGCCTGGACATCAGGGTGGTGAACGACAAGGTGGACCCGGCCTTTGCCTTCATGACCCTGGACCACGACGGCAAGATCCGCATGGACTGCTCCAGCCCCTACGCCATGGCAGGGCTGGTGGACCTGAAGGACCGCTTCGATATCGCCTGGGGCAACGATGCCGACGTCGATCGGCATGGCATCGTCACCCCCTCGGTGGGGCTGCTGAACCCCAACCATTTCCTGGCGGTGGCCATCCACTACCTGCTCACCCACCGGCCCCGGTGGCCGGCCAGCGCGGCGGTGGGCAAGACCCTGGTGTCCAGTGCCCTCATCGACCGGGTGGTGGACGGCCTGGCGCGCAAGTTCCTGGAGGTGCCCGTGGGCTTCAAGTGGTTCTCGGCGGGCCTGCTCGAAGGCAGCTTCTGCTTCGGCGGCGAGGAATCCGCCGGCGCCGCCTTCCTGCGCAAGGACGGCACGGTGTGGACCACGGACAAGGACGGCATCATCCTGGGCCTGCTGGCGGCGGAGATCACCGCCGTCACCGGCAGCGACCCGGGCCGCTACTACCAGGATTTGGCCGCCAGGTATGGTGCGCCGTTCTACGTGCGCATCGATTCCGCCGTGAGCCGGGAGGAAAAGGCCGCGTTCAAGCTGCTCACCCCGGAACGGGTGACCGCCACCGAGTTGGCCGGCGACGTCATCACCGCCAAGCTCACCCGGGCGCCGGGCAACGGCGCATCCATCGGCGGCCTCAAGGTCACCACCGCGAACGGCTGGTTCGCCGCCCGGCCCTCGGGCACCGAGGATATCTACAAGCTTTACGCCGAGAGCTTCATCAGCGCCGAACACCTGCGGCGCATCGTCGCCGAGGCCCAGGCCATGGTCAGCGCGGCCCTGGCCGGCTGAGAAACGAAAACGGCCCGCAGCGCGGGCCGTTCAGACGACTGGTGGTGGCTTACTTGGCCGCGGCCTTGGCGTCGGCCTCGCACTTCTTCATGAAGCTGGTCTTGGCGGCGCCGGCCAGTTTCTTTTCAGCGGCCTTGGCCTCGCAGCCGGAGTCGGCGGCCGGCTTGGAATCGGCCTTGGCGGCGGGCTTGGCGTCGGTTTCGCATTTTTTCACGAAGCTGGCCTTGGCGGCGCCGGCCAGTTTCTTCTCGGCGGCCTGGGCTTCGCAGCTGCCGCCGGCCTTGGCGTCGGCCTCGCATTTCTTCATGAAGCTGGTTTTGGCGGCGCCGGCCAGCTTTTTCTCGGCGGCTTTGGCTTCGCAGCCGGCGTCGGCGGCAAAGGCCATGTTGGCGGCAAACAGGGCGGTCACGGCGGCGATGAGCAGATTGCGCATGGTGCTTTCCTTCTTGGGAGACGGTTGAGGGAGAGGCCGCGTGCAGCGGCAGGCGCGATGGTACGCCGATAAATCTTAAGTGCGGCTTACAAGGTGGATGGGATAATTCCGCCCCGTTCCAATCACCGTGTTTCCGGCACCCGTCCCCATGCCCATCCAGTGGTTCCCCGGCCATATGACCTCGGCCCGCCGCAAGGCCGCCGAGACCCTGGCCGGCATCGACGTGGTCATCGAGGTCCTGGACGCCCGCCTGCCGGCGGCCAGCGCCAACCCCCTGATCGAGGAACTGCGCCTGGTGCGGCAGCGTCCCTGCCTGAAGCTGCTCAACAAGGCCGACCTGGCTGACCCGGCCGCCACCCGGTCCTGGCTGGATTTCTTCAATCGGGAAAAGGGCGTGAAGGCGGTGGCGACCTCGGCCAAGAAGGCGGCCGACGTGGCGCGGATTCCCGATCTCTGCCAGGGCCTGGCGCCCCACCGCAACGACAACACCAAGCCCCTGCGCATGATGATCATGGGCATCCCCAACGTCGGCAAGTCCACCCTGATGAACGCCCTGGTCAAGCGCAAGATCGCGGCCGTGGGCGACGAGCCGGCGGTGACCAAGTCGCAGCAGAGCGTGGTGCTGAGCCCGCGCCTGATCCTGGTGGACACGCCCGGCCTGATGTGGCCCAGGATCGAACACGACAGTGACGGCTACATGCTGGCCGCCAGCCATGCCATTGGCCGCAACGCGGTGCTGGAGGAGGAGGTTGCCAGTTTCCTGGCCGGTATCCTGCTGGCGCGCTACCCCGAGCGGCTGACGGGCCGTTACGGTTTCTCCATCGCGGGCATGGACGCTCCGGGTGTGCTGGAAGCCGTGGCCAGGAAGCGCGGCTGCCTGATCAGGGGCCGCGGCGGCGACCTCGACCTGGAGAAGGCCGCCCTGATCCTGCTCAACGACTACCGGGCCGGCGCCCTCGGCCGCGTCAGCCTGGAGACCCCGGAGAGCCGCCGGGCGATGCTGGCGGCGGAAGAGGCCGCGCCGCCGGCCGGCGACTGAAACCGGGCTGCGCCGGGCATCGTCAGCCGATGCGGGCCCGCGCCGCGCCGACGCCGATGAATTCGACGCTGGCCAGCGTGGCGGGCGGCAACCGGTGCATGCCGTTCCAGGCGCCGGTGGTGACGATGTCGCCGGCACGGGTGCCACCGATGTGATCGATCCACCAGGGCAGGCAATGGAATGGGTCGTCCAGGGGCGGCCGGCCGAGGCTTTCGGCGAGCACCTTGCCGTCCGCGAGTACGCGGGCCGTGAGTCCGGAGAAATCCAGCGCCCGCCAATGCGGGATCGCGTCGCCGATCACCAGGGCGCCGTTGAGCAGGTTGTCCGCCAGGCGCCACAGCGGGCCGGCGGCTTCGGCATCGGCCAGGCGGGTATCCACCAGTTCCATGGCCACGTGGGCACTGGCGACGGCCTCCAGGATTTCCTCCCGGGAATAGGGCCGTGAGTGGGTGGGGAGATCGCGGCCGAAGCGGAAGGCGATCTCGGCCTCGATGCCTGGGAAGAAGAACGTTCCGGAGGGAAAGTGCGCGGGACCGACAGCCAGGCGGAAGGGAAGCACCGGCGCAGCCAGGGGTGTCGACGCCTTATCGGGCGCCCCGATCTTCCAGGCACTCGGACGGACTTCGCCGGCCAAGGCCCGCCAGACTTCCTGTTGGATGGCGTAGGCGGACGCCGCGTCAGCTGGGCCGCAGTGGGGTCCGGGAACAAAGTGGGTGTGTTCGCGATAGGCCAATACAAGGACCTGGGCCCACTCGGGAAACGCCTTGGTTGAAGACATGGTTGCCGCGAGAAACAAGGAAAAGGCTGGCTTGACAGGGTACATGACGATGGGCACAGTTGAATGAGAACATAGGGATCCATCGAGTGCGGGCTTCGGAATATCCGGGTGCTCCGCTTCCGCCAATCCGTCCATCAGGAGCCGGCATGAGCGCCAGCGTCAGCAAGAAACCCAAGCTTCTTCCACTGCTAATCGGATCGGTTGTGGCCCTTGTGGCGCCCATGCCGGCCCTGGCCAAGCAGGACAAGGACGATGATCGCAAGCCGCCGTTCCCGTTGCTCTTCGACGGCAAGTTTTCGGTGGGTGGCGGCCTGGGTGGCGCCCGTCACGGCGGCCTCGTGAAGGACAACGACGACGGTTCCCTATCCGCCGTTTCCACCGACAAGTCGAGCCTGCCCAGGCGGATCTTCGTCGCCTACGAGCCCTGGCAGAACATCGGCTTCCAGTTCGGCTACACCGACCTGGGCAAGGATTCCTTCAAGGCGACATCGAGTGGTGGTCCTTCATGGGCGGCGGGACCGGTACACACCGGCCACCAGGCCGACGGCTGGGAACTGACCCTCTACGACCGCATCCCTATCACAGAGCGCTACACGCTGATCCTGCGCATCGGCCAGTATTTCTGGAAGTCCGAGCAGACCTATACCGACAGCGGCGGAACCTATCCGGTGGACAAGAAGACCGGCTCCAGCCTGACCTACGGACTCGGTTTCGAGTACGACATCGGCATCAAGAACTACTTCTTCTGGCGCGGCGAATTGCAGCGCTACACGGTCTGGGACAAGGATCTGTCGGCCAACGCCGCCTGGATCAACGTCGGCTTGCGCTTCTGAGCGCCGACAGGACATTGCGTCCGGCCCGGAGCGCCACGGCTCCGGGCAGGCGGCTGCCTCAGCTTTCCTCGTATCGCCTTTCATTCCGGTAAACCTTCAGGCTCGCCCTGGGTTCTTCGCCCTTGAAAATGCGCCTGAGGTTGCCGCGATGCATGTAGGTGAGAAAGAGGGCCGCGGCAAAGCCGAATAGTTGCATCCGCGTGTTGTCCGGCTGCAAGCCGAGAAGGAGAAGGGGAAATCCCCAGCCCGCCACCAGGGCGCCCACCGCCATGTAACGGGTGGACAGGACGGTCGCGAGCCAAAGCGTCACGGCGATCAGCGCACTTGCCCATTCCAAAGCCACCACCACGCCAAACGACGTGGCCAGTCCTTTGCCACCCTTGAAGCCGAAGTAGAGGGGATAGACGTGGCCGAGTATCGCGGCGGCACCGGCCAGCAGTGCGACTTCCAATCCCCCCAGCCACTGTCCCGCGGTCGCCGAAAACACGCCCTTGCCGACATCCCAGGCGATGACGATGGCCCCCGCTTTCTTGCCCATGGTGCGGGCGACGTTGGCAAAACCGGCGTTGCCGCTGCCCATTTCCCTGATGTCTCGGCCCTGTCTTCCGGACAACATGATCGCCAGATTCAGGGCGCCGATCAGATAGCCCACCGAGGCGGCGACCAGCAGTTGGACCTCAAGCGGCATGGCTCCTCGCTCGCAAAATGGCGAAACCCGTTCCCCGGTCTTCTACAGCAGGGTGAATTTCTCCGTCGACTCGTTGTAGCGCACCCAGGCATACCAAAGCAGCAGCAGGCCGCCACCGAGCAGCAGGGTGAGCCCCCAGCCACCCAGCATGTCCGGTAAATAGGCCTGGAAGCCCACCCCCGTCTTCTCGAAGGTGTCGACATTGTTTTCGTCGATGGCGGTGAGGCCGACCTTCCTGAACAGGGCGCTTGCCGTGGAGCCGATCCAGGCGAAGAAGAACATCGACACCCAGAGCTTGAAGTGGCCCTCGCCCATGCGCCACATGCCGCCCGTGGCACAGCCGCCGGAGAAGATCATGCCGACGCCGAACACCAGGCCGCCGGCCAGGGAGCCCACCCAGAAGGTGGGCGGCAACGCGGCATAGGGATCGATCAGCTTCTTCTCGAACAGCAGCGCGGCGAGAGGCAGGCCCACGGCCAGGGCGAGGATCACCGCCTTGGTCATGTCACCTTCCGCGGTCATGAACGGCTCGCGGAAGGCACGGGCGAAACAGAGGCGCGAGCGATGCATGATGAAGCCGATGCAGAAGCCGGCCAGCACGATGACGGCGCGCGCGGCGACTTGCCTGTCGTCGGATCCGTACCCGTGCGCGACCCAGGACAGGATGCCGATGACGATGGCCAGGCCGAGCAGGGGGTAGATCCGTGTCAGCATCGCCGGCATTTTCAGGGGGGGCGGCGCGGCCATGCCCCATGCGATGTGCTCCAGCGTCCAGGACAGCAGCCTGAGGCCCAGGGCGGCGCCCAGGGCCAGGCCGGCGCCCATGACCCAGCCCGAGGGCGAGGAATACAGCACCGGCAGGAAGAAGCCGCCGACGGTGCAGCCGCCGGCCAGAGCCGCGCCGATGCCCATCAGGCTGCCGCCCAGGGTTGCCCAGACGTATTCCAGGCGGGGTGGTCGGCTGGGATGGAACTGGCGCGACATCAGCGCCGCGGTGAAGGCGCCCAGTATCAGCAGGAGGCTCATCAGCGACATGCGGTGCGTCAGCACGCCGTCGAGATCCGCTGCGATACCCAGCAGCGGGCCGAGACCGAGCAGGTGGTTGAGCCAGTCCCCCCAATGCCGGATGCCGCCGAACACGCCCCAGAACAGGCCGCTGAGCATGAGGCCGACGAGCACCAGAACCAGCAACAGGGCTCCCAGGAAGGGTGACCACGTGTCGACGAACAGGCGCTGGTAGTCCGCCTTGAACCCCTCGATCCACCGTCGGTCGGTTTCCATGGTCATCGCACTCCTCCTGAAATACTCATTTTCTCGAAAGTCATGCCATGAGCCCGTTTGTTGGTGCTCGTCTCTCCACCCCGGCCTTTATGCCCTTCAGGGTGCTCCCCGCTGGCGGGGAGGGGGCATACTCCTCCCCCGCTGGCGGGGGAGGTTGGGAGGGGGAGCGCGGTAGCATGACTTTCGCAAAGACCAATAACCCTCGCGTCCATGGCGGGCTGTCAGCGCACCGCCGGGCCGGAAGCCCCGTCGAAGCCGAGTTCCTCAATTTTTTCCAACTCCTCCGGCCGTTCCACGCCTTCGGCGAAGACCCGCATGCCGATACGGTGGGCGATTTCCAGCAGTCCGGCCAGGAAGGCCTGATTGCCGGGGTTGCCGTCCAGGCCGTGGATGAAGCTGGCGTCCACCTTGAGGAAATCCAGGCCCAGGTCGTAGAGGCGTCCGATCTGGTTGAACTGGTGGCCATAATGCTCCAGGCCCAGCTTGCAGCCCAGGGGCTTGAGGTCGCGGCTGAGGGCGCGCAGGGCCTCAAGGCGGGCGAGGCCGCCGGTCTCGGGTACCTCCAGCCAGAGTCGGCCGCGCCCGGCCGGATGCGCTTCCAGCAGTTCCAGCAGGTGGCGGCGGAATTCGGCATCGCCCACCGCCTTGGCCGAGAGGTTGATCCACAGGCCGGCCAGGCCGTCGTCGGCCCCCAGTTCGGCCAGGGCCAGCTTCAGGGTGTGCAGGTCGAGCTCGCGCACCAGGCCGAGGCGGTCGGAAATGGGCAGGAAGCGGCCTGCGGCCAGCCATCCGTCGCCCTCGGCGGCGCGCAGCCGCAGCGGAGCCTCGCGGTGGCGGGCCTGGCCGTCACCGACACGGATCGGGTAATGGGCCAGCTTGAGCAACCCCTCGCCGTCCAATGCCTTGCGCAGGACGGCACGCCAGGCTTCGGCGCCGGCCGGCATGGTGCCGCCATTCTCCGCCGGGGCTTCCACTACGGCGCTGGCTCCGCCCACGTCGGCGCTGGCCAGGGCGGCGTCGATGCGCCCCAGCAGGCGCGCCGGGCTGTCGCCGGGGGCGAAGGCGGCATGGGCGATGTACAGGGTGGAGTAGTCGCCGGCCAGCCCGTTCAGGGTGCCATGCAGGTCCAGCATGAGCTCGTCCAGGGTGGGTTTCGGGTCGCAGCCGGCGGGCAGCAGCAGGGCGAAATCGGCGCCGTTGAGGCGGCCGGCGAAGGTGCCGGCGCAGCGGCCGGCGACCTCGTCAACCGTCGTGCCCACCCGGCGCAGGAGCTGGTCGGCCACTTCCCGGCCCAGGGCGCGGTTGATTTTGCCCAGCTTGCGCAGGCGGATGATGGCCAGGGCGCCGTAGGGGGAACCGTTGATGTCCAGGGCGCTGTCCAGGCTGGCGAGGAAGTGGATGCGGTTGGCCAGCCCGGTGAGGGAGTCGTAATTGGCCTGCCGGCGCAACAGCTCGTAGCGGCGCGCGTCTTCATCGAAATCGACGCGCAGCCGGTTCACCGTGTCGTTCATGGCGGCTGCCAGTTCCTTCATTTCCGGCACCTTGGGTTCGGGCATGGTGATGAAGCGGTGTTCGTTGATGGCGTGGGCCTGTTCCAGGACTGCGCGCATGGGCTGGGTGATGCGGCGCAGGGCCAGACTGGCAAGCAGGCCGCCGAGCAGGCCGGCCCCCAGGATGGCCGCGCTCATGGTGACGGCGGTTTCCCACAGGGCACGGTAGGCGAACTCGGCATGGCTCATCAGGACGAGTGTGCCGACGGGGTTCCAGCCACTGCTGATCTCGGCCCGACCGGGCAGGGAGCGGATGGGCAACAGCCGGACAAACCAGGCCGGGGCACCGGCGTCCGTGGCAGGGGCCACCTTGTCCACCAGGCTCTTTCCGGTCGGATCGATGACCTGGATGAGTTCGTAATGGCCGCTGTCGAACAGGGCGGTGACCGCCAGGGCGACGCCGTCCCGGTCGCTTTGGTTCTGGCTGAGGGCCAGGGCCAGGGTGGTGGCGTTGTCCTGGTTCTTCATGGCCAGCTGGGCTTCCACGTAGGCGCGGGCGTTGAGCAGGGAGGCGAAAAGGCTGGCGGCCAGCGCGATCAGCATGCTTGCCAGGATGGACAACCAGAGTTGACGGGTCATGGACATGATGCGTCTCCTACTCGAATCCCTCTGCGCGCGCGCGCCGCAGGGTGTCTTCCCAGGCCGCCAGGCGTCTGGGGTCGCCGGCGGCGGCGGCGCTGGCGGTTTCCTCCCAGACGCCCAGGCTGTTGAAGCTGAACATCGGCTGCAGATCGGGGCGCTTGGCCGCCGACAGCAGTTCCGGCCTGCGGTTGTCCAGGATCAGGGGGTCGGCCCCGGGCGAGTCGTAATAGGCCAGCACCATGTGCACCGGTCCGGCGCCGGCCTTGCCTTCGCCGCGCGGCTTCACATAGACCAGGCGCAGCTGCTCCGGCCGAATGTTCAGGGCCAGCAGCGTGAAGTACTTGGCGATGACGAAATCCTCGCTGTCGCCGCGGCCCACGCCGAGCAGCTCGCCCAGCGTCGCCCAGTGATCGGCCCGTCCCCAGATGGCCTGATCCTCGCCCTGCTGGATGCGGCGGTTGAAGAAGTCGTTGACCCGGGCCAGTTTCTGCGTGGTGTGGGCGGTGGCGTTCGCGTCCAGCAGCTTGCGCCATTCGGCGTAGGCCTGGGCGCCACGCTCGCCGTAGTTCTGGCGCAGGAAGGTGGCGAGCTTGTCCGGCTTGGCCGCGAAGGCGGGCTGCCGGGCACCGCCCTTTTCCGCCATCCAGCTTTCCATGAAGGCGAGGACGCGGGGGACGCGGATCTGGCCGGGAATGAACATGACGATCTCGCCGGTGGGATCGTAGAGATAGGACGTGGGGAAGAAATCCACCGGGCCCACCTGGCGGAAGGCGCTGTTGGGTTCCTTGCGCGTGCCGCCGGCCACGTTGGCTTCGTAATGCAGGTTGTTGAGATTGACCGCGTCGCGGATGGCCGCCTCGTCGGCGCCATACTCCAGGGCGATGCCGATGACCCGGAAATCCGAGCGCTGGTTCAACTTGTTGAGGCTGGGAACCTGGATCTTGCACAGGGGGCACCAGGGTGCCCAGAAACTCACCAGCACCCATTTGCCCTGGTAGTCCGCCAGGCGGATGTTGCGGCCGTCGATGTCGGCGAATACGAAGGACACCGCCTTGGCGCCTTCGCCCTGTACCCAGCGCGCCCCATATCCCAGGGCCGCGATCAGCAGGCCCAGGATCAGCAGAGGGCGAAGGAGCGGAGGAAGCGAGATCACGGTCTGGAGGGCAGAGGCCGACAGGCGGTCAACACCGGCATCATAAGCGGATATTTCGCCGATGCCAGCGCAGCGCCGGATCGCCGCCGCGCCGTACAATCGCCTGACCACCAAGAACCGCGCCGGAACCCCCATGGAATCCCGCCTGACCGAATTGGAAGCCAAGGTGAGCTTTGCCGAGGACCTGCTCGACGCTCTCAACCAGACGGTATTCCGCCAGCAGGAGCAGATCGACCTGCTGGAGCGCCAGGTTCGCCTGCTGCATGAGCAGATCCGGGCCCTCCAGCCAAACGAGGAACGCGACCCGCGCGATGAAATCCCGCCCCACTACTGAGGCGGGATAGGGCCGTCCCGGCTGTTATTGCAGGACGTGCACCACGATGCGCCGGTTGGATTTGCCGCTGTAGTTGGCGGCTTCGGCGGCGCCGTAGGAGATCACCGACATGCGCAGCAGGGGGATGCCGCCCTTCTCGTTGAGATAGCCCTTCACCACCTCGGCGCGGGCACGGCCCAATTCGTAGTTGTAGTCCTCGGAGCCGAAGCCGTCGGTGTGGCCCTGGATCTGCAGATGGAACCAGGTACCCATGGCTTTCACGCGGGCCGCCAGTTCGTCCAGCTTGGTCATGTCCTTCTCGCCCAGGACCGGCGAATTGATGGGGAACAGGGTCTTGTCGTCGGTCAGGGTGACGGTGTGGATGACCTTGCCGAGGATGCGGCGCTGGCCCAGGCCGGTGGCGTCCAGGGCGTCCTGGGCCATGCCGGCGACTTCCTCCAGGCGTTTTTCGATTTTCGCCAGACGCGCGGCGAGGCCGTCGCTCAGGGCGGCGGAGGCGGCTGCCTTGTCCCGCAGTGCGGGCAGGCCGGCCTGCAGGGCGGCGGTCTGCGCGGCGCTGTCGCGGGCCTGTGCCGCCAGCTCGCCCAGGCGCTGATCCATCCTGCCCAGGCGTTCGGCCTGGGCGGCCAGGGCCTGGGCCTGCTGGCCCGAGGTCTGGCCGGACCGCGCCACCTGGTCGGCCAGATCGCGCAGGCGGTTGTTCTGGCCAGCCGCGGTTTCATGCAGGCGGTTGACGTCCTTGCCCAGGGTGTCGAGCTTGCGGCCCAGGTCGCCGATCATGCCCTGGGTGGCCTGGTTACGGTCCAGGGCCAGCGTGGCGATCCCCTCGATGTTGCCGAGGCGCTGGTTGAGCGGGTCGGCCGGGTCGAGGCCGGCTTGCTGGGTGGCGCAGCCGCTCAGGGCGATGAGCACCGAGGCGGCGCCGAGGGAATAGAGGTGTTTCGTCATGATGGACCTTTCACGGAAATGAATACGGCTGTCAGGAATGAGCACAGGATGCGGACAGTGTTTCGCTTTGTCATTGATCTTGTACGGTTGCGGGTTCTGCCAGGGCCGCGAGCAGGGCTTTCAGCAACACCCAGCAGCGACCCACGGAGGCGATGTCGACCCTTTCCCCCGGCGCGTGGGCGGCCGCGGATGTCCGGGCCGAAGGAGAGCATGTCCAGGCCAGCAGGTGCTCGCTAATGACGGCCTCGTGGGGGATGGCGCAGAGGGTGGCGAAATGAGCCCAGACGGGGCGGGGTTCGAGGAGGGAGAAGACGGATTCGTTCATGGTGTGGGGGACCCGGTTCTGTCCCGATTATTCTCTGCCGCGATGCCCCCGATCACCAACCCAGGTATTTGAGATGGCCGCCGCAGCCGTGCTTGCAGTCCGAGGCGCCGAAACCGGGCAGCTGGACGCGCCCCGCCGTCGCCTGGTTCAGGGCACACTCGTCCGCATCCGAGCGGACCACTTCGGTGACCGCCACGCCGGGCGCCACGAGCAGGTAGTCGATGTGCCAGCGCAAGGTCTTTTCCTTGCGCAGATGGCGGGCGATCCGGGCCTCGAGATGGCGCCGGGCCGAGCCGGTGTAGACGTAGTCGCCGGCAGGGAAATCGAAGCTGCCCAGGCGGCCGATGGCCAGACGCAGCGGCTTCTCGACGCGGATGCGCAACTGGTAGGTGGCGAAGGCGGGCGCGTCCACGGGTGATGCTCAGAAGCGCTTGTCCACCATGGCCGCGTCCGCCGCCAGAGTTTCCGCCGCCACATCGAAGCGGTGCACGGCCACGGTGCGGCCGTTCTCCGTTTCCACCGCCACCTTCCACTCGCCGGGCGCCAGGTTCTGCTTCCAGGTGAAGCCCCGGTAGCCGCCCTCCCGGCCGCCGGCCAGGCCGAAGCCGATGCGGGAAGTGGAAACCCAGCCCTGGTGGTCGTCGTAATGGGACCAGCGGTGGTAGAGGCGGGTGTCCAGGCCGCCGGGAGCGAACACGGCGGAGACGCAGTAGATGCGCTCCCCCGGCTGCACGCCCACTTCCTTGGAGACTTGGCGCCAGAACACCCACCAGGGCGTTCTCTCTTGGCGCAGCACGTAGTCGCCGTCGACCTTGGCCAGGGCGTGGCCCACGGCGATGTCCTTCTTGACCAGGGGCACGGGGGGAATGATGTCGAGGAAATAGGCCAGCAGCAGCCCGGCAGCGATGGCCCACACCGGGCGGATGCGCCCGGGTTGGCCCGGCGTCTTGAGGTGCAGGAAGTGGGCCAGGCCGGCGCCGGCCAGGGTGCTGAGGATGAACCAGACCACGGAGATGCCGCCCACCGCGTGGGGCACCACGAAGTTCAGCAGCAGCATGGCGCACAGCCCGAACAGGGCCCAGGTAAGGGTGAAGCGGCGGTAGCGGTCCTCCAGGAACTCGTTGGCCACCAGCAGCCCACCCAGGCCCAGTGCCCAGAGGAAGGCCAGGAAGTGGCTGGAGCTCTTGAAGTAGAAGATGAACAGGCCGCCGAACAGGAACTGGAGCAGGAAGTAGGGGCCGGATTCCCGCTACCAGGGCGCTTCCGCCTCAGGCGGGCCTGGCTCGGCGGGTGCGGTGGCCAAGGCCAGTTGGCGTTTGCCCAGGAACCACAGTAGCCCCCCGGCCCCGGCCAGGTAGCCCGTGAGAATCCACAGATCCAGGGGGCCGACGGAACGGCCCAGGGTCAGGGCGTCCCACAGGAAGCCGGCGAAGAAGGCCACGGCGGGCAGCGCCCGCTTGAAGCTTTCCAGGTTCAGGTCGAAGCCGATAAGGTGTTGGGGGATCACGGCGATGGGGGAGAAGGGGACCGGGTCCGTTCAGTGGTCGCTCGCCATGGCCAGGGTTTGCTCGGAGGACTCCGGCAAACCCATGGCCATCCGTGCCAGCCGGGAATCGTAGGCGGAAGGCTGGTAGCCCTCAGAGTCGGGCGGACATTCCCTGACGGAAGCCGCGCCGGTTGCGGCGATCACCGCGACAGCCACGATGCCCCATAGCAGACTGCCCAGTTTGTGGCTGATCCAGGGTTCTTCCTTGTCGGTTTCGTCCATCCTTCCCTCCCGGCGCGGGTCTGCCGCGGATTTATTGCTGATTGACCTTCTCCTGCAACCACACCTTGATCAGCGATTGGTAGGGCACGTCCCGGGCGTTGGCGGCGGCCTTGATGGTTTCCAGAAGATGCAGGGGCAAACGCAGGGAGATGGTCTGGGTGGTGGGCTTGAGGTTGGGCATGACGACCGACGCGGCCTTGGACCAATCCAGGTATTCGGCGCTGTCGTGGGTTTCCCAGAAGGCGCGCTCTTCGGCTTCCGTGGCGAAGTCGGGGATGGGTTTAAGTCGCTTGTTCATAGAAGGCCCTTTCCTTTCGATGCATGTCCCGCGCCGAGATCACCCGGATGAGCGTGCCCGCGCCGCGCAGCGTGAAGGTGATGTGGAGCGGGCGCCCGTCGTGCGTATGTCCCAGCGCGTGAAAACGCGGCTCGCTCCGACTGTGCTTCGCATCCTCCAGAAGGAGCAGGGGCTGGTTGAAGAACACCTGCTCCGCTTCCGCCGCCGTGACCCCGTGCTTCTCGTTCTTCCGCGCATTTCCGCTGTCCCACTCAAAGCCGGCGATCAGGGCGATATCAATCATGTTTGTATATTATCAATATATACAGACTTGGCCAGTCAACGGCTGATCGGCTTGTAGCGAATCCGCTTCGGCTTGGCTCCTTCCTCGCCCAGGCGGCGCTTCTTGTCCGCCTCGTATTCCTGGTAGTTGCCGGCGAAGAATTCCCAATGGGAGTCGCCTTCGCAGGCCAGGATGTGGGTGGCGATGCGGTCCAGGAACCAACGGTCGTGGCTGATCACCAGCACGCAGCCGGCGAATTCCAGCAGGGCGTCCTCCAGGGCGCGCAGGGTCTCCACGTCCAGGTCGTTGGAGGGTTCGTCCAGCAGCAGCACGTTGCCGCCCTGGATCAGGGTCTTGGCCAGGTGCAGGCGGCCGCGTTCGCCGCCGGAGAGGTTGCCGACGATCTTGCCCTGGTCGGCACCCTTGAAGTTGAAGCGGCCGAGATACGCCCTGCTGGGCATCTCGAACTTGCCCACGGTGAGGATGTCGGCGCCCTGGGCGATCGCGTCGAATACGGTCTTGTCGTTCTCCAGGCCCTCCCGGCTCTGGTCCACCGAGGAGATCTTCACGGTGGGGCCGATGACGATGTCGCCGGAATCCGGTTGCTCCCTGCCCTGGATCATGCGGAACAGGGTGGACTTGCCGGCGCCGTTGGGGCCGATGATGCCGACGATGGCGCCTTGCGGGATGGCGAAGGAGAGGTTGTCGATGAGCAGGTGGTCGCCGAAGGACTTGGACACGCCGTTGAACTCGATGACCTTGTCACCCAGGCGCTCGCCCGGCGGGATGAAGATTTCCTGGGTCTCGTTGCGCTTCTGGTATTCGAAGGTGTTCATCTCCTCGAAGCGGGCCAGACGCGCCTTGGACTTGGCCTGGCGGGCCTTGGGGTTCTGCCGTACCCATTCCAGCTCCTGCTTCATGGCCTTCATGTGGGCGTCCACCTGCTTCTGCTCGGTTTCCAGGCGCGCTTCCTTCTGCTCCAGCCAGGAGGAGTAGTTACCCTTCCAGGGGATGCCGTGGCCCCGGTCCAGTTCCAGAATCCATTCGGCAGCGTTGTCCAGAAAGTAGCGGTCGTGGGTGACGGCGATGACGGTGCCGGGGAAGCGCACCAGGAACTGCTCCAGCCATTCCACGGATTCCGCGTCCAGGTGGTTGGTGGGTTCGTCGAGCAGCAGCATGTCGGGTTTGGACAGCAGCAGCTTGGCCAGGGCCACCCGGCGCTTCTCGCCGCCGGAGAGATTCTTGATGGCCGCGTCCCAGGGCGGCAGGCGCAGGGCGTCGGCAGCGATTTCCATCTGGTGCTCGGCATCGCTGCCGGAGGCGGCGATGATGGCCTCCAGCCGGGCCTGTTCCTCCGCCAGCGTGTCGAAGTCGGCATCCGGCTCGGCGTAGGCGGCGTAGACCTCCTCCAGCTTCTGCTTCGCCTGCATCACCTCGCCCAGGCCGGCCTCCACCTCATCGCGCACGCTCTTGTCCGGATCGAGCTGCGGCTCCTGAGCCAGGTAGCCCATGGAGATGCCGGCCAAGCGTTGCACTTCGCCATCGTATTCCTTGTCGACGCCAGCCATGATCTTCAGCACGGTGGACTTGCCGGAACCGTTCAGGCCCAAGAGGCCGATCTTGGCGCCGGGGAAGAAGGACAGGGAGATGTCCTTGATGATCTGGCGCTTGGGGGGAACGATCTTGCTCACGCGGAGCATGGACATGACGTATTGGGCCATTTTCGATCTGTGTCTTGAGGTTGGGGTGAGGGGGTGTAGGGATTCAGGCGGTCTCGGAGTTCAAAGCTTCCAGGGCATCCTGCTGTTCCAGCCATTCCGCCTCCAATTGTTCCAGTTCCCGGGTGATTTGTGCTTGCTCGAACAGGGCCTGCTTGAGCGCGTCCTTGTTGGCGTCGGCGTAGAGGGCCGAATCCGCCAGCCGGGCGTCCAGCTCGGATTTGCGCGTGTTGAGACGGTCCATCAGTTCCTCCAGACGCCTGATGCGGCTCTCGATGGGTTTGCGTAGGGCGGACAGGCGTTGCCGGGCCTCGGCCTCCTGGCGCTTCTGCTCCTTGCGGTCGCCGCTTTCCCGCGCGGGCTCCGGCTTGGCCCGGAGGATGGAGGCGGAGACTTCCGGCTTGGCCAGCTTGGTCCTGAACAGCCAGTCGCGGTAGTCGTCCAGGTCGCCGTCGAAGGGACGCAGGCGACCGTCGGCGACGATGAGGAATTCGTCGGTGGTGGCGCGCAGCAGGTGGCGGTCGTGGGACACCAGCACCAGGGTGCCCTCGAACTGGGCCAGGGCCACGGTGAGCGCCTCGCGGGTCTCCAGGTCCAGGTGGTTGGTGGGCTCGTCCAGCAGCAGCAGGTTGGGGCGCTGCCAGACGATGAGGGCCAGGGCCAGGCGCGCCTTCTCGCCGCCAGAGAAGGGGGCGATGGCCGTGGTGGCCATGTCGCCGGCGAAGTTGAAGCCGCCCAGGAAGTTGCGCAGGTCCTGTTCCCGCGCGCTGGGCGCCAGGCGGCTCAGGTGCCAGAGGGGTGACTGGTCGTGGCGCAGCATCTCCACCTGGTGCTGGGCGAAGTAGCCGATGGCCAGCCCCTTGCCCCAGTGGGCCTGGCCGGACAGGGGCGGCAGTTCGCCGGCGATGGTCTTGATGAGGGTGGACTTGCCGGCGCCGTTGACCCCCAGCAGGCCGATGCGTTGGCCGGCCTGGAGGTTGAGGTTGAGGCCACTCAGCACAGGTTTGGCTCCCTCCCCCTCCCCGGCCCTCCCCCGCGCGGCGGGGGAGGGGGGATAGCCGGCCACCACGCCCTCCAGTACCAGCAGCGGATTCGGTGCCCGTTCCGGCTCGCGGAAGTCGAAGGAGAAGTCGGCGCTGGCGTGGACGGGGGCCAGGTCTTCCATCTTCGCCAGCATCTTCATGCGCGACTGGGCCTGCTTCGCCTTGGTGGCCTTGGCCTTGAAGCGGTCGATGAAGGATTGCAGATGGGCGCGTTCCCGCACCTGCTTTTCGAAAGCCGCCTGGGACAGGGCCAGGTTGATGGCGCGCTGCTGCTCGAAGGCCGAGTAGTTGCCGGCATAGCGCTTGAGCTTGCGCTCGGAGAGGTGGGCGATCACGGCCACCACGCCGTCCAGGAAATCCCGGTCGTGGGAAATGATGATCAGGGTGCCGGGGTAGCGCCTGAGCCAGTCCTCCAGCCAGAGGATGGCGTCCAGATCCAGGTGGTTGGTGGGCTCGTCCAGCAGCAGCAGGTCGGACGGGCACATGAGGGCCTGGGCCAGGTTGAGGCGCATGCGCCAGCCGCCCGAGAAGCGGGCCACGGGCGCATCCAACTGCTCCCGGGCGAACCCCAGGCCCACCAGCAGTTGCTCGGCGCGGGAGCGGGCGGTGTAGGCATCGGCATCCCGCAGGGCGGCATGCAGTTCGCCGATGCGATGGCCGTCATGGGCCGTTTCCGCGGCGTCCAGTTCCGCTTCCAGGCGTCGCAGGGTGGTGTCGCCATCGATGGCGTAGTCCAGGGCGGCCCGGTCCAGGGCCGGGGTTTCCTGGGCCACGTGGGCGATGCGCCATCCCGCGGGAAAGTCCGCGTCGCCGCCGTCGGCATGCAGCTCGCCGCGCAGCAGGGCGAACAGGCTGGACTTGCCGGAGCCGTTGGCGCCGATGAGACCCACCTTCTCGCCCGGATTGAGGGCGAGATCGGCGGCCTCCAGCAGGGGCTTGGTACCGCGGATGAGGGTGAGCTTCTGCAGGCGGATCATGACAGGCATCCTGCGGGGAGAACCGTATATCCCCCCCTTTGGAAAAGGGGGGAGCAATATCCCGGAAGCGGCCCCGCCCTCACGGCAACGGCGCCAGCAAAGCCGCCAGATCGGCCTCGCCGAACTTGGCCATGCCCTGGGTATCCTCGGACAGGATGCCGGCGGCGAGCTCGGCTTTCTTTTCCTGCAGGGCCAGGATCTTCTCCTCGATGCTGCCGGCGACGATGAGCTTGTAAACGAACACCGGCTTGGTCTGGCCGAGGCGGTGGGCGCGGTCGGTGGCCTGGTTCTCCACCGCCGGGTTCCACCAGGGATCGTAGTGGATCACGGTATCGGCGGCGGTGAGGTTGAGGCCGACACCGCCGGCCCTGAGACTGACCAGGAAGATCGGTACCTCGCCTTCCTGGAAGCGGCGGATGGGCGTTTCCCGGTCCAGGGTTTCGCCGGTGAGGGTGACATAGCCCAGCCCTGCCTGGTCCAGCTCGGTACGGATCAGGTCCAGCATGCTGGTGAACTGCGAGAACAGCAGCACGCGCCGGCCCTCCTCCACCAGCTCCGGCAGCATGGCCATGAGCAGGTCCAGCTTGGCCCGCTCCTTCACGCCCTGGGCGCTTTCCGCCTTGAGCAGGCGCGGATCGCAGCACACCTGGCGCAGCTTCAGCAGGGCATCGAGGATCACGATCTGGCTGCGGTTGAAGCCCAGGTCGGCGATGGCTTCCCGCACCCGGGCGTCCATGGCGCTGCGCACGGTCTCGTAGAGGTCGCGCTGGCCGCCTTCCAGTTCCACGGTGCGCAGGATGGTGGTCTTGGGCGGCAGCTCCCGGGCCACCTCCTCCTTGCGCCGGCGCAGGATGAAAGGCCTCAGACGCCTGGCCAGCAGTTCCCGGCGCAGGGTGTCGCCGTGCTTCTCGATGGGGGTGCGCCAGGCTCGCGCGAAGGACTTGGCGTCGCCGAGGAAGCCGGGCAGCAGGAAGTCGAACTGGGCCCACAACTCGCCCAGGTGGTTTTCCAGTGGCGTGCCGGTCAGGCACAGCCGGTGCCGGGCCTTGAGGCGGCGCACCACCTGGGCGGCCTGGCTGCCGGCGTTTTTCACGGTCTGGGCCTCGTCCAGGATCAGCAGGTGGTAATCCTGCTTCTCCAGAGCCTCGTGGTCGCGCCAGAGCAGAGGGTAGGTGGTCAGCGCCACGTCGTGCCCGGTCATGCGCTCGAACAGGCCGTGGCGTTCCTTGCCATGCAGCGACAGCACCTTCAGGCCGGGCGCGAAGCGGGCCGCCTCGTGCTTCCAGTTGAAGATCAGGGAGGTGGGCAGCACTACCAGGGCTGGCTTGTCCAGGCGGCCGGCCGCTTTCTCGGTGAGCAGGTGGGCCAGGGTCTGGGCGGTCTTGCCCAGGCCCATGTCGTCGGCCAGGATGCCGGAGAGGTCCTGCTCGCGCAGGTATTGCAGCCAGGCCAGGCCTTCCAGCTGGTAGGGCCGCAACTCCAGGGCAAAGCCGGGGGGAGCGGGCACCGGCGTCACGCCCCGGGTGTGCAGCAGGCGATCGGCCAGGGCACGCACGCCGTCCATGCCCTTGAACTGCCAGCGCCCCTGGTCGGCCAATTCCGCCAAGCGGGGCGCATCCAGTCTGGAAACGCGGAGGCGGCCGTCGTTCGGGATGCCGGCGTCGAACAGATCGATGAGGGTGCGTGCCACCGGCTTCAGGCGTTCCGCCTTGAGGCGGATGCGGCGGCCGTCCGGCCCGTCCAGGGTGACCGTGGCGTGGTCGGGAATGGCGTTCAGGGCGTGCAGATCGAGCCAGCGCGCATCGCGGTTGAACAGGCTGGCGAGCAGGGGCGCCAGGGCGAGGCGGCGGCCTTCCACCACGATGCCCATGGACAGGTCGAACCAGCCCGGCGCCGCTTCGTCGACTTCCGCCTGCCAGTCCTCGATGTCCACATAGTCGTGGCGGAAGTCCGGCGGCAGCTCCACTTCCCAGCCGGTCTGGCGCAGCCGCGGCAGGAGCTCGGCCTTGAAATCCTCCCACGCCGCCTCGCTGGCCAGGCCGTAGCTGGGTCGGGGCAGGGGGCGGGCGGCATAGACGGCGTGGGAGGGGATCTGGCTGAAGCCCAGGTCCGCCAGGGCATGGATCAGGCGCGCCTCGGCCAGGGGGTCGCGCTTGACGCGCACCGTTTCTCCCGTGGCCAGGGTGGCGAAGTCACGCTTTTCATCCAGGCCGAAGCGATGCTCGCCATAGCGGAATACCGGCACGGCATAGTCGAACAGGCGCCGGTTCCACTCATCGCCGTAGTCGCGATAGCCGGAAAGGCCGTAGATGTGGGCCGTGGATACCTGCAGGATGGGGGTGAGCGGTGCCTCCAGCATGCGGAAGCTTTCACCGCTTTCGGTGGGCGAGGGCAGTTCCGGGGCGATCTCCGCCAGGGTGGCGGCCACCACCTGGGCTTCCGAGGGCGACAGGGCGGGACCGGTGAGCAGTTGCCGGGTCAGGGCGGGTGGTATGGCGGTGCGCAGCACCCCCGTTTCGCCGGCCACCGGGTCCAGATACCAGGGCGGGTCGAGGGGGATGGCGCGGGCCGATTCGGGCCGGCTGCTCAGACGGGCATGCAGCCGGCCGCGGGCATCCGGCCGCCAGGCCAGGGTCGCCGTGCGTTCCTGGCCGAGACGCCAGGGCAGACGGCTTTCCCGGTCCATGAGCCAGCGGCTGGTGGTCAGCAGGCGGCGCAGCGCCTCGTCGCCGTGGCGTCCGTCGATGGCCAGGGTGTCGCCGTGGCGTTCGCGCGGACGCTGCGCCCAGAGCAGGCGCAGGATGCCCAGATCGTCCTCGTCGACGAACTGCGGCGGATTGGTCAGCGCCCGCTCGAAGCCGATCCAGCCCTGCAGCGCGCCGGTGGGCCGACCCAGGCTGTCGGTACGCGCCTTGTAGCAATTGACCCGGTATTCGCCGCGCCCGTCCGGGCCGTCGAGCAGGTAGAACAGGCGGAAGGTGGGCGGCGCCTTGGCGCGCTTGCCACCCTTGGGCGAGTCGGCCAGGCGGCGCAGTTCCTGCACCCAGTTCAATACCTCGGGGCGCACCTGGTCCGGGTGCTCGTGTTCCTCCAGGGCCTTCAGCAGCACCGCCGCCGCGTGCTTGCAGTGGCCGCCCACCGGGCAGGAGCAATAGAAGCGTGGCTGCGCATTCCCCGCAGAAGCGGGCTGGAAACGGATGTCCACGCGGTAGGGGCGGGGGCGCGTGCCTTTCACCGCGGCGGTGAGGGTGTCCGCCTCGACGCGCAGGTCCTCGACCGCGCCCAGGTAGGCTCGTGCCTTGAGAACCACCCAGTCGCCCAGCCAGTCGGCCACGTCCTTCTCGGCGTAGCGGGCGGTCGGTGCCTGGGATGCGGCGGTCATGTCCTGGGAACGCATTGCGGTGGGAGCGGTCGGGTCTGGGAGGCGTGGGACAAACGGGCATTATCCCCCGAAACATCGGGGTGCCGCCAAGCCTGGGATGTTGAGGGAACCACTGATTCATTCCCGCGCGACCGTGCGGGAATGAATCAGTGGTTCCCTAGCGCCGGCGGGCCCGCCGCCACAGCCGGCCGAGTCCCGCGGCGGTCGCGGCCGCCAGCCATGACGACAGCAGACCCCACTTCAACAGGGCCGCGGTGCAGGCCGCCGGCGCGATGGTCGGAACGCCGGCGGAAAGCAGGGCCAGGTGCAGGAAGTTTTCCAGCCCGTCCGCCGCGGCGGCAGCCAGGGGCAGCCAGGCCAGCCCGGGGCGCGTTCCGCCGCTGGCCAGGCGTTCGCTCAAGGCGGCAAGCAGGATGCCGTAGGCCGGCGCGAAAGCCATGTCCCAGTACAGGCTGGTCCGGGCATGTGCCAGCGCCGCCACATCCCAGCCCGCCAGGATAACCTGGGCCGCGTCGGTGCCGCAGGCGAATTGCAGGGAAAGGATGCCCAGGGGCGCCGTCGGGGTGACCAAGGCATCGGAATGGGCGCGCATGGATTCGCCCAGGGCGAGGGCGAGGCCGGCCAACAGGAGCAGGCCCGGCCCGCCCAGCAGCACACGGGCCAGGGCCGGCGGCAGCAGGGAGGAGGGCGCTGCATCGAGGAAAAGGCGCATGCGGCCAGTGTTCATCCCACGCGCTCTCTTGGCAAGCGCGCTCCCCTGCACGGTGGGTTGACGCCGGGCCGCGCCGGTTGCAGTCTGTGCCCCATTCCCCATTCCCCATTCCCCATTCCCCATTCCCCCGCACCCATGCGCCGCCCCATCCGCCTGAAGATCTTCGGCATCACCCTGGTCCTGCTGGCCCTGATGGTGGCCGTGACCTGGCTGTCGGTGCTCAATTCCCGCCAGCTCAACAGCCAGGTGCGGGCCCTGTCCGATTACTACCTGCCCCTGCAACAGCAGGTGGCCAGCGTCGAAATCCTCATCCGCCAGCAGATGGTGCACATGGAGCGGGTGCTGCTGGGCATGCAGGCGGCCGTGCCGGACGCGGCCTTCCTGGCCAAGGAGTCGGAGGGCTTCGACGCGCGCGGGGTCAATGCCGACCAGATCGTCGATTCCTCCCTGCGCATGCTGGCCGAGGCGGGCGCGGACGGCGGCATCGAACTGGACCGGGTGACCCTGGCGGTGCTGGGCAAGCAGCTGCCCGCCATCCAGACCGCACGCCAGGACTTTCACCGCAGCTTCCGCCTCTACCAGATCGAGGCGGAGGAGGGCAACCGCCGCTCCGCCAGCCTGGTGCGCGAGAATCTGCTGCGGGAGAAGGACAAGCTGGACGGTGAGATCGGCAAGGCCATCGACCTGCTCAACAAGCTCACCGCCGACACCGCCGCCCGGGCCAAGGCCGAGGAAGCGGCGGCGGTGCGCCTCAACTGGATCATCACCGCCATCGCCACCAGCCTGGGCCTGATCTTCGCCTGGCTGGTGAGCCGCTCCCTGGTGGAACCCATCCGCCGCCTGCTCAAGGGCACCCAGTCCGTGGAGCACGGCGACCTGGAGGTGGAAATCCTGGTGCAGACCCGCGACGAGCTTGCCACCCTGGCGGATTCCTTCAACCACATGGTGGTGGGTCTGCGCGAAAAGGAACACATCAAGGCCACCTTCGGCCAGTACGTGGACCCGCGCATCGTTCGCGGTCTGCTCGACAAGCGGTTGCCCACCGAGGGCGGCGAGCGCCACGTCATGAGCGTGTTCTTCTCCGACCTGGCCGGCTTCACCCGGCTGTGCGAGGGCCTGACGCCGGATGCGGCGGTGCGCTTCCTCAACCGCTATTTCGCCCTCATGGCCGAGGTCATCCAGGCCCGCCAGGGCATCATCGACAAATACATCGGCGATTCGGTCATGGCCTTCTGGGGTCAGCCCTTCACTGACGAAACTTCGCATGCCGCGCTGTGCTGCGAGGCGGCCCTGGACCAGCGTGCCCGACTGGACGAGTTTCGCGCCGACCTGCCCAACCTTCTCGGTGTCCGCCACGGCCTGCCGAGTATCGAGGCGCGCATGGGCATCGCCAGCGGCGAGGTGCTGGTGGGCAACATCGGCTCCGAGACCGCGCGCGGCTATACCGTCATCGGCGACACGGTCAACCTGGCCTCGCGCCTGGAGCAGGCCAACAAGTTCTACCGCAGCCGCATCCTGGTGAGCGCGCAGACCCGCCAGCTGGCCGGCGACGCCTTCGTGTTCCGGGAGATCGACAGTCTGCGGGTGATGGGCCGGGTGGAGCCGGAGCGGGTATACGAACTGCTGGGACGCGCCGGCGAGCGTGCCGAGCCCCTGGCCGCCGCCTTCGAGTCAGGCCTGGCGCGTTACCGGGCGCGCGACTGGGACGGCGCCGAGCAGGCCTTCAACGACTGCCTGAAGCTGGTGCCGGAGGACGGGCCCAGCCAGGTGTTCCTGGCACGCGTCGCGGCATTCAGGGCAGGCCCACCGCCCGCGGATTGGGGCGGGGTCTGGGTGGCGGCGGGGAAATAGCGCTCCCTCTCCCCACCCCAACCCTCCCCGTAAACGGGGAGGGAGCTGGCTCCTCCCCCGTGGGCGGGGGAGCGGGGTCGTTACCACTTCAGCGGCTTACGAATCCGGCGTCCTTCTCGCAAGGGGAGGCAGGGAGGGGGAGATCAGTTTTCCACGCCCGAGTCGGCGTGGCAGGCACAGTTGGCGCTCACGGTGTTGTCGCAGCACACAATCTTGCCGGCGCGGCAGCCGCAGACGCCCTTGTGGCCCTTGCAGCAGTCGCTTTGGCCGACCTGGGCGAGCAGGGCCTCCGGCGGGCAGGCGGTCAGGGGGAGCGTGGTTTCGCTTCGCGCCTGGATGCCTTCGGCGGGGGCGGCGGGTTCGGCGGCGCCGAGGGGGGCGATCCAGGCGAAGAGCAGGGCGATGGCCAGCAGGCGTTTCATGATCGGTTCCTCCGGGGTCGTGCGGGCACTATAGCCCATGGAGCAGACAACGCGGGGAGAGGTTCCGGGGATGACAGCGAGCAGGTTCTCCCCACCCCGACTTTTTCAAGCCTTTGCAAATGAAATACCACTGCACTCCCCCTCCCAACCTTGCGCGTGCGGGGGAGGCGTGCATTCGACCCGATGCGTGTGGGCGAGGGCTTTCAACCGCACGCGTGGGGGGAGTTTGTTCCCTCCCCGCAGCCGGTGGGCGATGTAGCGCCCACCGTGGACGGGTTGGGGTGGGGAGAAGATTGCCGCCAGATGGCGCAGGCCATTTCTTTCGAGAGCATCGGCATGTCCTCGGCGTGCTCGCCGTGAACAGGGAGGGAGGAACCCGCTCCCCCCGCGTTTGGTGGGCAGGGAGGGGGAGGTCATCCACGGATCAGTTTTTCGGGGCGGTTCTCCGCAAGCGTGCCAGCAACCGGCGCGCCAGGTCGCCGAACATCTCGGTCTGGGTGGGGTGGGGGAAGATGGCCTCGGCCACCTGGGCGAGGGTCATGCTCGCCGCCACCATCATCACCGCTGCGCCGATCAGGGTGTCGGTGTGGTCGGCGAGAAAATGCGCGCCGAGGATGCGGCCGCTGGCCTTGTCCGCCACCAGCTTGATCATGCCGTGGGTTTCCATGGCGATCATGGCCTTGGCGTCGATGCTCATGGGCATCTTGGCTTCCACGGCGTCGATGCCGCGGGCCTTGGCCTGGGCGACGGAGAGGCCGACGAAGCCGGCCTGGGGACGGCTGAAGGTGACGCCGCAGTCCAGATCCGGCTTGTATTCGGCGGCATGGCCCAGCAGGGTGCGGGCGGCGACGCGGCCCTGGGCGGCGGCGGTGTGGGCCAGCATGTAGCCGCCGATGACGTCGCCCACGGCGAAGATGTGGGGCACGGAAGTCCGACACTGGGCATCGGCGCGAATGGCGGCGCCGTCGAGTTCGACGCCGGCGGCCTCCAGGTTGAGCTTGGCGGTGTTGGGCCGTTTGCCGGTGGCCATGAGCACATAGTCGCACAGGCACTCGCCGGGATTGCCGGCGGCATCCGCGAACTTGATGCGCATGCTGTCCGGCTGGCCGGTGATCTCCTCGATGCGGGCGCCGGTGATGATGGGGAATTCGCCTTGCAGTACCTCGGTGAGGTGCCTGGCGATCTCCTCCTCGATTTCGGCGAGGATGCGCTCCTTGGCCTCCAGCATGAGCACCTCGCCGCCGAAGTCGCGGCAGATTTGTGCCATCTCCACGCCGATGACGCCGCCGCCGACGATACCCAGGCGCTTGGGCGGGCTGGGCAGGTTCCAGATGCTGTCCGAGGTGAGCACGCCGCCGCTGGATATGCCTTCCCAGGAGCCGGGGATGGGCGGCACGAAGGGTGGCGCGCCGGTGGCGATCACCGCCGCCCCGAAGATCAGGGTGGATTCGCTGCCGTCCGGCGCGACGATCTTCAGCGTGTGGGGATCGACGAAGCTGGCAAAACCCTGGCGCACGTCGATCTTGATGCTCTTGTCGGCCTTGAGCGCCAGCTCGCCGCGGGTCTGCAGCACGTTCTTGCGGTGGGCCTCCAGGGTGGCCCAGTCGAGCTGGGGCGCATCGGTGCCCACCACGCCCTTGTCAGGGTCCCTTGCCCGGTCGCGCATGATATCCGCCGCGTGGCGCCAGGCCTTGGAGGGAATGCAGCCGCGCCAGAGGCATTCGCCGCCCGGCAGGGGCGCATTGTTGATCATGGCTACCTTGACGCCGTGGTCGGCCAGGTCGCGGGCGCAGTCCTCGCCGCCGGGGCCGCCGCCGATGATGGCGACCTGGACGTCCCAGTCGCCGGGGGGGATGGGGGATGCAATGCCGGATTCGGCCGGTTGGGTCATGACGGTCTCCTCGCGTTCGTTGTGCGCGCATCATCCCGCGGCTCTTGTTGCGGTGCAATAGGAGTTAGACTCGCGCCTGGATAGCCGGCTTGTGGCGGTCGGCGGCGGAGAAAACGATGAGCGACTACACTACCCAGGCCATCGATTCGTCTTGTGGCGCGGTATCGTTCCGTCTGTCGTCGTTGGCCCCGACCGGGAGGCTCCTCAAGCAGCCTGCAAATCCGGAGCACGTTCCACCATGGGGATGGGGCGCTGTTCCGCCAGCCAGAGATCGTAGTCCATCTGCAGGCCCAGCCAGAGCTCGGCGCGGCCACCGCGTTCGGGGCCTAGCCAGGCCTCGATGCGCCTAGCCATATCCGGGGAGATGCCGGCATGGCCATTGAGTATCCTGGACAGGGCGGTACGGGTGATACCCAGTTGTCGGGCCGCTTCAGTCACCGTCAGGCCGAGGGTGGGAAGAACGTCCTCGCGCAGGGTCTCGCCAGGGTGGGGAGGGTTGAACATGCGGGCCATGCGGCTCTCCTAGTGATAGTCCTGATAGTCGACAAGGATGACGTCTTCGCCTTCAAAGGCGAAGGTCAGCCGCCAGTTGCCATTCACCCAGACCGACCAATGGCCGTTCATGCTTCCGGACAGGGCATGCAGCCGCCATCCGGGAATGTTCATGTCGTCCGGGCACTTCGATCGATCAAGGTGCTTGAGTTGACGACCGAGTCGCGCGGCGTGATGGGGCTGAATGCCGGCTTTGGAGCCCTTACAGAAGAACGCCTCGATGCCACGATGTCGGAAGCTCTTGATCATGTGTGTAGTGTAGCTTAACAATGCGCGGGTGGAATGTCCTCGGCAATGAGCAAGGGCCGCGTTCGCGGCCCTTGTTGTCATGCTGGGAGATTTAGCGTTTGCGTGGTGGCAACAGGTCGGTGATGGTGCCTTCCGCCATCTCGGCGGCGAAGCAGAGCGTCTCCGACAGGGTGGGGTGGGCGTGGATGGTGAGGCCGATGTCCTCCGCGGTGGCGCCCATCTCGATGGCCAGCACCGCTTCCGCCAGCAATTCGCCGGCGTTGATGCCGACGATGCCGGCGCCGATGACGCGGCCGCTTGCCTTGTCCAGGATCAGCTTGGTCATGCCCTCGGTGCGGGCGATGGACAGGGCCCGGCCGCTGGCGGCCCAGGGGAAGGCGCCTTTCTCGATCTCCATGCCCTTGGCTTTGGCTTCGGCCTCGGCGACGCCCACCCAGGCCACTTCCGGGTCGGTGTAGGCGACGGAAGGAATGACCATCGCCTGGAATTCCACCTTGTGGCCGGCGATGACCTCCGCCGCCACCTTGCCCTCATGCACCGCCTTGTGGGCCAGCATGGGCTGGCCGACGATGTCGCCGATGGCGAAGATGTGGGGCACGTTGGTGCGCATCTGTTTGTCCACGGCAATGAAGCCGCGCTCGTCCACCGCCACCCCGGCCGTTTCGGCACCGATGGCCTTGCCGTTGGGGCGGCGGCCGATGGCCACCAGCACCCGGTCGAAGACCTGCTTCTCCTCCGTCTCGCCGGCCTTCAGGGTGACGTGGATGCCGTCCTTCTTCGCTTCCATGGCGGTGACGCCGGTGTTGAGCCGGATGGCCTCGAAGCGTTTTTCCATGCGCTTGTGCAGGGGTTTCACCAGGTCGGCGTCGCAGCCGGGGATGAGCTGGCCGCCCAGTTCCACCACGCTGACCCGGCTGCCCAGGGCGTCGTAGACCGTGCCCATTTCCAGGCCGATGATGCCGCCGCCGATGACCAGCAGGCGGTTGGGCACGTCGGCCAGGGCCAGGGCGCCGGTGGAGCTCATGACACGGGGATCGTCGGGCTGGAAGGGCAGTTTGATGGCTTCCGAGCCGGCGGCGATGATGGCGTGGTCGAAGGTGATGATTGGGGTGCCACCGTCGCTGGCGACTTCCAGGCTGTTGGGGCCGGTGAATTGCGCGACGCCGTGGACCACGGTGACCTTGCGCTGTCTGGCGAGCTGGGCGAGGCCGCCGGTGAGCTTGCCCACCACGTCGTTGGCCTTCCATTCCCGCAACTTGGCCAGATCCACCTTGGGCTTGGTGAAGCCGACGCCGTGCTCGGCCATCTCTTCGGCTTCGGTGATGAGGCGGGCGGTGTGCAGCAGGGCCTTGGAGGGGATGCAACCGACGTTGAGGCAGACGCCGCCCAGGCTGGGAAAGCGCTCCACCAGCACCACCTTCAGGCCCAGGTCGGCGGCGCGGAAGGCGGCGGTATAGCCGCCGGGGCCGGCCCCCAGGACCAGGACCTGGGCGTGCATCGCCGCGCCCCCCACGGGGCTTGGCATGGTGGCGGATGAGGGGGTATCCGGTTTCACACCACGCCCTCCCCCAGCCACGGGGGAGGAGGGCGTTGCGGCCTCCCCTACGCGCAATTGCAGGATGGGCGTGCCTTCGGAAACCTTGTCGCCGATCTTCACCAGCACCTGCTCCACCACTCCGGCCTGGGGGCAGGGAATGTCCATGGCGGCCTTGTCGGACTCCACGGTGAGGAGGGAGTCGTCCTTGGCGACGCTGTCGCCCGCCCGGACGAGGAGGTCGATGATCTCCACGTTCTTGAAGTTGCCGATGTCCGGCACCCGGATTTCAATATTTTGGCTCATGGTTCGGTTCAGTGTCGGTCAGAGCAGCAGCCGGCGCACGTCGGAGAGCATGGCGCGCAGGTGGCTGGTGAAGCGGGCGCCGTCGGCGCCGTCGATGACCCGGTGGTCGTAGGACAGTGATAAAGGCAGCGTGAGACGTGGCTCGAAGGTCCTGCTGGCTTTGTTCCACACCGGTTTCCAGTCGGCCCGGGAGATGCCCAGGATGGCCACCTCGGGGCAGTTGATGATGGGCGTGAACAGGGTGCCGCCGATGCCGCCCAGGCTGGAGATGGTGAAGCAGCCGCCCTGCATCGCGTCCACCTTCAATTTGCGTTCCCTTGCCAACTCGGACATGTCCGCCAGTTCCCGGGCGATGTCCATCACGTCCTTCTTGTTGACGTCGCGGATGACCGGCACCACCAGACCGTCCGGGGTGTCGCAGGCGAAGCCGATGTGGAAGTACTTCTTCAGCACCAGGTTTTCGCCGTCGGGAGCCAGGGAGGCGTTGAACTGAGGGTGGTGGCGCAGGGCGTTGACCACGGCCTTCATGAGAAAGGCCAACAGAGTGAGCTTGACGCCGCGCTTGGCCGCCTCGTCCAGCATGGACTTGCGGAAGTCCTCCAGGTCGGTGATGTCCGCCTCGTCGAACTGCGTGACGTGGGGCGCGCTGACCCAGTTGCGGTGCAGATTGGCGCCGGAAAGCTTGCGGATGCGCGACAGGGGCTGGGTGTCCACCTCGCCGAACTGGCTGAAGTCGATGGCCGGCGCCGGCGGAAAGCCCAGGCCGATGGCTTCGCCGGTGGGCTTGGCCAGTTCCGCCTTGACCCATTCCTGCACGTCCTCTTTCAGGATGCGGCCACGCGGCCCCGTGCCCTTGATGCGGGTGAGATCGGCGCCCAACTCCCGGGCAAAGCGGCGCACCGCCGGACTGGCGTGTGAAGGCTTGCCTGCGGCGAATTCGGCGTGGGCGCCGATGGGATCGGGCCGGTGCTTGGGCGGGATGTGGGCCGGTGCATCAGGCGTGGGGTGGGAGGGCGGCGGCACGGCGGCGACCGCCGGCGTTGCTCCCTCTCCCCCAGCCCCTCCCCCGGGGGGGGAGGGGGGGGTGAAGGACTTCACCACCGGGGCGGCTGCCTTGGCCGCGGCGTCGCTGGCGGTGTCCAGCAGCAGCACCAGGGAGCCGGCGGAGACCTTGTCGCCCACCTTGATCTTCAGTTCGGTGACCGTGCCGCCGAAGGGGACGGGGATGTCCATGGCGGCCTTGTCGGACTCGACGGTCATGATCGAATCGTCGGCGGCCAGGCTTTCGCCCGGCTTGACCATGATCTCGATGACTTCGACGTCCTTGAAGTTGCCGATGTCGGGGACGATGACTTCCTTGATGGTCATGTCATGCTCCCCTTACACGTTGACCGGATTGGGCCGGTCGGCGTCGATGCCGTACTTCTTGATGGCTTCCGCAGCCTTGCTCGCCGGGAGCACACCGTCGTCGGTCAGGGCTTTGAGGGCGGCCAGGACGACGTAGTGACGATCCACCTCGAAGAAGCGGCGCAGGGCGGCGCGGGAATCGGAGCGGCCGTAGCCGTCGGTACCCAGGGTGACGTAGCGGCGGTGCACGTAGGGCCGGATCTGGTCGGGGAAGGCACGCAGGTAGTCGGTGGCGGCGACGATGGGGCCTTCCGTGCCGTCCAGGCATTGCTCCACGTGACTGGTCCTCTGCTTCTTGTCCGGATGCAGCAGGTTCCAGCGCTGGACCTCCTGGGCCTCCCGGCGCAGCTCGTTGAAGCTGGTGGCGCTCCACACGTCGGCGGCCACGCCCCAATCGGCTTCCAGCAGCTCGGCGGCGGCCATGACCTCGCGCAGGATGGTGCCGGAGCCCATGAGCTGCACGCGGGACTTCTTCGCCTTGCCCTTGCTTTTGCTGCCCTCGGGGAGCCGGTACAGGCCTTTGAGGATGCCTGCCTCGGCGCCCTTGGGCAGGGCGGGGTGGCTGTAGTTCTCGTTCATCACCGTCAGGTAATAGAACACGTCCTCCTGTTCCTGGAACATGCGGCGCATGCCGTCCTGGACGATGACCGCCAGTTCGTAGTGAAAGGTGGGATCGTAGGTGACGCAGTTGGGAATCATGGCCGCCTGCAAGTGGCTGTGGCCGTCCTCGTGCTGCAGGCCCTCGCCGTTCAGCGTCGTGCGTCCGGCGGTGCCGCCCAGCAGGAAACCCCGGGCGCGGGAGTCGCCGGCGGCCCAGGCCAGGTCGCCGATGCGCTGGAAGCCGAACATGGAGTAGTAGATGTAGAAGGGGATCATCTGCACGCCGTTGGTGCTGTAGGACGTGCCGGCGGCGAGCCAGGACGAGAAGGCGCCGGCCTCGTTGATGCCCTCTTCGAGGATCTGGCCGCCCTTGTCCTCCCGGTAGTACATGACCTGATCGGAATCCACGGGCTCGTAGAGCTGGCCCACGGAGGAGTAGATGCCCACCTGGCGGAACAGGCCTTCCATGCCGAAGGTGCGGGCCTCGTCGGGGATGATGGGGACGATGTGGCGGCCGATGGCCTTGTCGCGCAACAGGCTGGTGAGGACACGCACGAAGGCCATGGTGGTGGAGATCTCCCGCTCGCCGGTGGCTTCCAGCATGGCCTGGAAGGCGGACAGGGGGGGTGCCGCCAGGGCCTCGGCCTTGGTGCGGCGTGTCGGCACGTAGCCGCCCAGGGCGGCGCGGCGGGCCTGGAGATACTTCATCTCCGGGCTGTCCTCGGCAGGCCGGTAGAAGGGCAGCTTCTCCAACTGGTCGTTCGGGATGGGAATCTGGAAGCGGTCGCGGAAGGCCTTGAGGTCGGCCAGGGCCATCTTCTTGGCCTGGTGGGTGGGGTTCTGGGCTTCGCCGGAGGCGCCCATGCCGTAGCCCTTGACGGTCTTGGCCAGGATGACGGTGGGCTGGCCGGTGTGCTTCACCGCCGCCGCGTAGGCGGCGAACACCTTGTGGGGATCATGGCCACCGCGGTTCAGGCGCCAGATGTCCTCGTCGGACATGGCGGCCACCATTTCCTTGAGCTCCGGATATTTGCCGAAGAAATGCTCCCGGGTGTAGGCACCGCCCTTGGCCTTGAAGTTCTGGTACTCGCCGTCGACACATTCCTCCATGCGCTGGCGCAGGACACCCTTGCTGTCCATGGCCAGCAGCGGGTCCCAGTAGGAGCCCCAGAGCACCTTGATGACGTTCCAGCCGGCGCCGCGGAAGGCAGCCTCCAGTTCCTGGATGATCTTGCCGTTGCCGCGTACCGGGCCGTCCAGGCGTTGCAGGTTGCAGTTGATGACGAAAATGAGGTTGTCCAGCTTTTCCCGGGAGGCCAGGGTGATGGCGCCCAGGGATTCCGGCTCGTCGGTCTCGCCGTCGCCGAGGAAGGCCCAGACCTTGCGCCCGGAGGTGTCGGCGATGCCCCGGTCGTGCAGGTACTTGAGGAAGCGGGCCTGGTAGATGGCCTGTAGCGGACCCAGGCCCATGGACACGGTGGGGAACTGCCAGAACTCCGGCATCAGCCAGGGATGGGGATAGGACGGGATGCCGTTGCCGTCGGCCTCCTGGCGGAAGTTGGCGAACTGGTCCTCGCTGATGCGCCCTTCCAGGAAGGCGCGGGCATAGACGCCGGGGGCAGAGTGGCCTTGGAAGAACACCAGGTCGCCGCCCCGGGAGGCATCGATGCCATGGAAGAAGTGGTTGAAGCCCACCTCGTAGAGGGTGGCGGCAGACTGGAAGCTGGCGATGTGGCCACCCACGCCGGGGGCCTTCTCGTTGGCGCGCATGACGCAGGCCACCGCGTTCCAGCGGATCAGGGCCTTGATGCGGGATTCCATGGCCACGTCGCCCGGGTGCTTGTCCTGGAGATGCACCGGAATGGTGTTCACGTAGGCGGTGGTGGCGTTGTAGGGCAGGTAGGCGCCGGAGCGGCGGGCCTTGTCCACCAGGCGTTCCAGCAGGTAGTGGGCGCGCTCGGCACCTTCCTCTTCGATGACGGCGGCCAGGGCGTCGAGCCACTCGCGCGTTTCCTGGGGATCGATGTCGGGTTTGGCGTTCGGCATGAAAAGGTCTCCGAATCAAAGTCGGGATCGTCGGAGCGGGAGAGCCGGCTCCCGTACGATCCGTCCATGTTTTGAGGTTGTCGAATAGTGGCGTGATAAGAAGCGGGCGGATTATCCCGGTAGCCAGCCTAGCCCGTCAATTTATCAATAGTAAGCATTGATATAATAAATATTATGAGCGGCTAATGTTCTGGCACGCGGGTACTTCGAACCAGAAGGTGGAACCTTGGCCGGCACGGCTCTCCACCCCGATCTCTCCGCCCATCAGTTCCACCAGCCGGCGTGAAATGGACAGGCCCAATCCGGTACCGCCGTAGCGGCGGGAAGTGGAGGCGTCCGCCTGGGTGAAGGGCGAGAATAATTTTGCCAAGGTCTCGGGTGGGATGCCTATGCCCGTATCCCGCACCTCGAAGCGTAGCCGTGCGCCGCCCTCGGTGGCGCTCACCGGGCGGACGTCGATGCAGACCTCGCCTCGCTCGGTGAACTTGATGGCGTTGCCGACCAGGTTGAGGAGCACTTGTCGCAGCCGGGTGGGATCGCCCTTGAATCGGTCCGCGAGATCGGTGCCAAACCGGATATGGAAGTCCAGGCCCTTTTCCCTGGCGCGCAGGGCGAGGGTGCTGGCGGCGGCCTGGATCTCCCGGGTCAGGTCGAAGTCGATGCATTCCACTTCCAGCCGTCCCGCCTCGATCTTGGACAGGTCCAGGATATCGTTCAGCACCACCAGCAGCGACGCGGCGCTGGACTTGACGATCTCCGCGTACTCCCGCTGCTCCGCGTCCAGCCGTGTATCGAGCAGCAGGTCGGTCATGCCGATGACACCGTTCATGGGCGTGCGGATCTCATGGCTCATGTTTGCCAGGAACTGGCTTTTGGCCACCGAGGCCACCTGCGCCGCATCGCGCGCTTCTCGGAGAGAGTTCACCAGGCTGGACTGCTCCAGACCCAGGTGGAGGGATCGGGTCAGGGTCGCATGCAGGTAGGAGGCGCTACGCAGCACGGAGACCAGGAAAAGCGCCGCCACCACGCCCAGCAGGTAATCTTCGGGTGCCCGCGCCCGCAGGAAGGCGGTGATGGATACCGCCAGGACGATGGGGATTGCGTAGAGGCGGAACAGCTGGATGAAGGGCGATAGCATGGGCACTGCCCCGGCCACCATGCCCGCCATGATCAGGGCGATGAAATAGAGGTGGGCAGCGGGGGCATTCCAGCCGAACAACACCGTGCCGATCGCCCAAAGCAGGGCGACCAAGGCGGTGTTGCCCCGATAGCGGCGAACCCAGCCGGAGGTATCCAGGTCGTCGGGAGCGCGATGATAGCCGCGGGCAATGTTCCAGCGCAGCGCCGCTGCCGCCATGACGGCGGCCCACCAAATCAGCAGCCCCGGCAAGGGCATCACCAAGCTCAGGGCGATGACCAGGATGGTGGCGTTCACCGCGGTGGCCAGCTGTCCCAGCAAGGTATTGGAGAACAGCAGATCGACTTTGCGCGCCAGTACCTGCCGGTCGATGTCGGTCTCCCCGGAGTGGGCGGGGTGGGCGTCCGGATTCATGGGGCGCAATCCTACTACGTGCAGGAGGCCATCACGGCGACGACTGCTACACTCCGTCGCCATCAATTCGATAACCTATCGGCAATGAATTCCGCGAAGTTCCCTGACCTGAAATATTCCCCCGCACGTTTGGTTCAGCATGACGATGCCTTGCTCGAACGCGCCGACGATCTCCGCCACCTGCTCGTGGTTCTGCCCATCGGCGCCGATTGGCACGGCGCATTGGAGCATCAATCGGTGCTCGCTACCTTGAAGCGGCGCGGCAAGAAGGTCGACGCCCTGGACAAGTCGCCCCTGACCCTGGAGCTGCCGGGTGCCTGTCTTTCGGTTTGGCTGCGCCTTGACCCGGCCAAGGATGCCCATGCCTGGCAGACCAGCCTACGCCAGGGGCTCAAGCCTCTGCTGGACGAGCATCCCCGTCGTATCGACATCGCGGTTTTCGGTGACGAGGCATTCCGCCGCCGCGCTGGCGAGGCGGCGGCCTATGTGCTCTGGCTGAATGGGGCGCCTCTGCCGGCGTGGAAGTCCGAGAAGGCGCCGACGCCACTCAAGCGCATCGAGCTGCATGGCATTGCCGGCCTGGATCTGGATCGCGCGCGCGCCGTGGCAGAGGGCAATACCCTGTGTCGGACCCTGACCATGCTGCCGCCCAACATGCTGACGCCGGCAACCTACCGGCAGCGCATCCACGCCCTGGCGGGGCACGCCGGTTGGGACATCGAGGAATTCGATGTGAAGCGGCTGAAAAGAATGAAGGCCGGGGCTTTCCTGGCCGTGGCCCGGGGCAGTGGACACCAGGACGCAGCCATCGTGCGGCTGTCCTATTCGGGCAAGGCGAAACGGGAAAAGGGGAATGCCCTGGCCCTGGTCGGCAAGGGCATCTGCTTCGATACCGGCGGGCATAACCTCAAGCCGGCGCGCTACATGCACAACATGCACGACGACATGAACGGTTCGGCGGTGGCCCTGGGCATATTGCTTGCGGCGACCCGGCTGAAGCTGCCGGTGAACCTGGAGGTCTGGCTGGCCATCGCCCAGAACCACCTCTCGCCCGAGGCCTACACCCAGAACGAGGTGGTGACGGCCCTGAACGGCACCACCATCGAGATCGTCCACACCGACGCCGAAGGTCGCATGGTGCTGGCCGATACCCTGGCCCTGGCGGCCAAGGGAAAGCCCAGGGCCATCATCGATTTCGCCACACTGACCGGCAGCATGACCGTTGCTTTGGGCGAGCGCATGAGCGGCGTCATCGGCAACCGCGAGGATCTGGCCGCCAAGGCAGTGGCCGCGGGCCGGGACAGCGGCGAGCGGGTGGTGGCCTTTCCCATGCCCGAGGACTACGACGAGGCCCTGGATTCCACCGTGGCCGACGTCAAGCAATGCACCCTGGACGGCGAGGCCGACCACATCCTGGCCGCCCGCTTCCTCAACCGCTTCGTCGGCGATATCCCATGGTTGCACGTGGATTTGTCCGCCAGCCGCTGCAAGGGCGGTTTGGGCGCGGTGGGATCGGATATCACCGGCTTCGGGGTGGGGCTGGGACTGGATCTGATCGCACGGCAGGCGGCGAATACCGTCTGACATGCGATAATCGCCGCCAACGCATCGCTTTTCCCCGCAAATGTCCGGCAATTCCCTCGGCTTGGCCTTTTCAGTCACATCCTTCGGCGAATCGCACGGGCCGGCCATAGGCTGCGTGGTGGACGGCTGCCCTCCGGGTCTCGCCCTCGCCGAGGCGGATATCCAGATCGACCTGGACCGGCGCAAGCCGGGCACATCCCGGCACGTGACCCAGCGGCGGGAATCGGACACGGTGGAAATTCTGTCCGGCGTTTTCGAGGGCAGGACCACCGGCACCCCCATCGCCCTGCTGATCCGCAACGAGGACCAGCGCAGCAAGGATTACGGCAACATCGCCAGCACCTTCCGACCGGGCCATGCGGATTACACCTACAACCAGAAGTACGGTTTCCGCGATCACCGGGGCGGCGGCCGCTCCTCGGCAAGGGAGACGGCGGTACGGGTGGCGGCGGGGGCCATCGCGAGGAAATGGCTGAACGAGCAATTCGGCACGGTCATCCGCGGCTATCTTGCCCAGCTCGGTCCCATCGCGGTGCCCTTCAAGGATTGGAGCGACCTGAGTGTCAAGGGCAACAGTTTTTTCGCCGCCGACGCAAGCTATCTCCCCCGTCTGGCGGCATACATGGACGCGCTGCGCGAGGAAGGCAACTCCGTTGGTGCGCGCATCAACGTGGTGGCCGAGAGCGTGCCCGTGGGCCTGGGCGAGCCGGTCTACGACCGCCTTGACGCGGACCTGGCCCACGCCCTCATGAGCATCAACGCGGTGAAGGGCGTGGAGATCGGCGACGGCTTCGCGGTGGTGGCCCAGAAGGGTACCGAGCACCGGGACGAGATGACGCCGGAAGGTTTTCTCTCCAACCACGCCGGCGGCATCCTGGGGGGCATTTCCAGCGGCCAGGACATCACCGCCTCCATCGCCATCAAGCCCACCTCCAGCATCCGCATTCCCGGACGTTCCGTCGACGTGGACGGCAAACCCACGGAAGTTGTCACCCTCGGCCGCCACGACCCCTGCGTCGGTATCCGCGCCACGCCCATCGCCGAGGCCATGCTGGCCATCGTGCTCATGGACCACGCCCTGCGCCAGCGGGGCCAGAACGCCGACGCGCGCTGTTCCACCCCCCGGATACCGGGAAAAATCGCATAACCCGCACCCGCCAGGAGAGACTCATGATCGAAAGTCACGATCTGTTCCATGAATTCCCCGAGCATCAGGACAAGATCCGCAAGCTGATGCTCAGCAACGACCAGTTCGTCGCCCTGATGAAGGACTATGACGATGTGGACCACAAGGTCGCCCGCATCGAGCAACGGGTGGATCCCGCCACCGATCTATACGCCGAGGAACTCAAGTACCTGCGCGTACGCCTGAAGGACAAGCTGTATCAGATGCTGGTCCAGGCCAAGAACTGAGGCCGCCACCCCGGAATCGGCCCGGAGTCGCCCTCCGGGCCGATTCCATTTGCGTGCCTGCAACCAGAATCCATGAAGAATCAAGCCGATACCCATTCGGAACTGCCTTATTGGCGTCTGTCCGGCTTCTATTTCTTCTATTTCGCCTTCGTCGGCGCCATGGCGCCGTTCTGGGGCCTGTACCTGCGTTCGCTGGAGTTCAACGCCTTTCAGATCGGCGTGCTCATGTCCTTGCTCCAGGTCATGCGCATCTTCGCCCCTAACATCTGGGGGCATATCGCCGACCACACTGGCCGCCGGGTGACCATCGTCCGGCTCGCCGCCCTGGTTTGTCTGGTGGCCTTCGTCGGCGTGTTCTGGGCCACCTCGTTCTGGGCGCTGTTCGCGGTGATGAGCCTGATCAGCTTCTTCTGGAGCGCTTCCCTGCCCCTGGTGGAGGCGATCACCCTGTCCCACCTGGGCGAGCGTACCGACCGCTACGGCCGCATCCGGCTGTGGGGTTCCATCGGCTTCATCCTGGTGGTGGTGGGCCTGGGTGCAGCTCTTGACCATGCCTCCATCCGGCTGGTGCCCTGGGTGGTGTTCGGCCTGCTGGCGGGTATCGTGCTCACCGCACGCTTCATCCCGGAGGCGGAGATCGCCAGCCGTGAGCACGTCCACATTCCCCTTGGCAAGGTGCTGCGCCGCCCGCAGGTGCTGGCCCTGTTCGTCGCCGCGCTGCTCATGGCGGCGGCCCACGGGCCGTATTACACCTTCTTCACCATCCACCTGGTGGAGACCGGCTACAGCAAGTCCGTGGCCGGCTGGCTCTGGGCACTGGGCGTGGTGTGCGAGATCGGCATCTTCCTGGTCATGCCCCGGGTGTTCGCCCGCATCCGGCCGGAGGCGGTGCTGCTGGCCACCCTGGCCATCGCCGCCGCGCGCTTCCTGCTCATCGGCTGGCAGGCCGGCAATCTGCCGGTGCTGCTGCTGGCCCAGTTGATGCACGCCTTCACCTTCGGTGCCTACCACGCTTCCGCCCTGGCCCTGGTGCACCGGCATTTCACCGGCAGGAACCAGGCGCGCGGCCAGGCGCTGTACAACAGCCTGGCCTTCGGCGTCGGTGGGACCCTGGGCAGTCTCTATTCCGGCGCCGCCTGGGATGGATTGGGCGCCGGCATGACCTTCACCCTGGCCTCCGTCTTCGCGCTTTTCGCCGCGCTCACCTTCGCCTGGCGGGGCCGGTCGGCCCACTATCGTTGACCGGGTCGGGCAGGGGGCTGCCCGGGCCTGGACCGGGGTGGCTGTGTCATAATTCAGCCCTTTACAACGCCCATTGTTTCCCAGTCCATGCAGCCCCGCACCCTCTTCGACAAGCTCTGGGACGCCCACGTGGTCCACGTCGAGTCTGACGGCACGGCCCTGATCTACATCGACAGGCAGCTGGTGCACGAAGTCACCAGCCCCCAGGCCTTCGAGGGCCTGAAGATCAACGGCCGCAAGCCCTGGCGGCTTGCTTCCCTGCTGGCGACGCCGGACCACAACATTCCCACCGCGGACCGGGACAAGGGCATCGCCGATCCTGTCTCCCGCACCCAGGTGGAGACCCTGGACGCCAATTGCGCCGAGTTCGGCATCACCGAGTTCGGCATGAACGATCCGCGCCAGGGCATCGTTCACGTCATCGGTCCGGAGCAGGGCTTCACCCAGCCGGGCATGACTCTGGTGTGCGGCGATTCCCATACCAGCACCCACGGCGCCTTCGGTTCGCTGGCCTTCGGCATCGGCACCTCCGAGGTGGAGCACGTGCTGGCCACCCAGTGCCTGTGGCAGAAGAAGGCCAAGGCCATGCAGGTGCGGGTGGAGGGTGAATTGAAGTTCGGCGTCACCGCCAAGGACATCGCCCTGGCGGTCATCGGCCGGATCGGCACCGCCGGCGGCACCGGCTATGCGGTGGAGTTCGCCGGTTCCGCCATCCGCGGCCTGTCCATGGAAGGCCGCATGACCCTGTGCAACATGGCCATCGAGGCGGGCGCCCGGGCCGGTATGGTGGCGGTGGACGAGAAAACCGTCGACTACATGCGCGATCGACCCTATTCGCCCAAGGGCGAGCGGTTCGAGCAGGCTGCCGCCTACTGGCGCACCCTGGTGTCCGATGCGGGCGCGCAGTTTGATGCCGTGGTGGAACTGGACGCTGCAACCATCCAGCCCCAGGTCACCTGGGGCACCTCTCCGGAAATGGTGGTGCCGGTGGCCGGCCACGTGCCCGATCCCGCCCATGCGCCAAACGCTGTAAAAAAATCTGACTGGGAACGAGCCCTGGCCTACATGGGCCTGGTGCCCAACACCCCGATCAGCCAGATCAACGTGGACAAGGTGTTCATCGGGTCGTGCACCAATTCCCGCATCGAGGATCTGCGCGAGGCGGCCAAGGTGGCCGACTGGGCCGTGGGACAGAACCGCAAGGTGGCGGGCAACGTCAAATTGGCCATGGTGGTGCCGGGTTCCGGCCTGGTGAAGGCCCAGGCCGAGGCCGAGGGGCTGGACAAGGTGTTCACCGCCGCAGGATTCGAGTGGCGCGATCCGGGTTGCTCCATGTGCCTGGCCATGAACGCCGACCGCCTGGAGCCCGGCGAGCGCTGCGCCTCCACCTCCAACAGGAACTTCGAGGGGCGGCAGGGGCAGGGCGGCCGCACCCATCTGGTCAGCCCCGCCATGGCGGCGGCGGCGGCCGTGTTTGGACATTTCGTCGATATTCGTGAGGTGATGCAATGACGCCGAAGAAACTGATCGTTTTTGGTGTGGTGAAGGTGCTCGTTTTGGCGGTGGCGGTGGGTGTGGTGTTCAGCATCTACGGCTGCAATACCGTGCGCGGCATCGGCCAGGACATCGAAAAGGCCGGCGAGGCCATCCAGAAGTCGAGCAACAAATGAAGCCGTTCACCCGCCTTGAAGGGTTGGTCGCGCCGCTGGATCGCGCCAATGTGGACACCGACGCCATCATCCCCAAGCAATTCCTGAAGTCCATCAAGCGCAGCGGTTTCGGTCCCTATGCCTTCGACGAGTGGCGTTACCTGGATCACGGCGAGCCGGGCATGGATTGTTCCACCCGCCCGTTGAATCAGGATTTCGTGCTCAACCAGGCCCGCTACCGGGGCGCTTCCGTGCTGCTGGCGCGGGAGAACTTTGGCTGCGGCTCGTCCCGTGAGCACGCCCCCTGGGCGCTGGAGGACTACGGCTTCCGCACCATCATCGCGCCCAGCTTCGCAGACATTTTCTTTAATAATTGCTTTAAAAATGGTGTACTGCCAATTGTTTTTAAAGCGGAAATAGTCGACAAGCTATTCAAGGAGACTGTTGCCAGCGAGGGCTACAAGCTGACCGTGGATCTGGCTGCCCAGACCGTGACCACCCCGTCCGGGCACTCCTTCGACTTCGAGGTGGACCCGGAGCGCAAGCATCGCCTGTTGAACGGTCTGGACGACATCAGCCTGACCCTCAAGTTCACCGACAAGATCCAAGCTTACGAAGCCCGCCGCACAGGCGAGGCGCCCTGGCTGTTCGCCTGAAAGGACGTTGTATGAAGATCGCTGTGCTGCCGGGTGACGGCATCGGAACGGAAATCGTCGCCCAGGCCATGAAGGTATTGGATGTCCTCAAGCGCGACGGCATGAAGATCGAGACCGAGGAAGCCGCCATCGGCGGCGCTGGCTACGACACGGCGGGAGATCCGTTGCCCGAGGCCACCCTCAAGCTGGCGAAGGCCTCCGACGCGGTGCTGCTGGGCGCCGTGGGCGGTCCCCAGTACGACAGGCTGGACCGGCCCCTGCGCCCCGAGCGCGGCCTGCTGCGCATCCGCAAGGAACTCAACCTGTTCGCCAACCTGCGCCCGGCCCTGCTGTATCCGGAACTGGCTTCTGCCTCCACCCTGAAGCCGGAAGTGGTGTCCGGCCTGGACATCATGATCGTGCGGGAGCTAACCGGCGACGTGTACTTCGGCCAGCCCCGGGGCATCGAGGTGCGGGATGGCCAGCGCTGGGGCTTCAACACCATGATCTATTCCGAGGCCGAGGTGCGCCGGGTGGCCCACGTGGCCTTCGGCATCGCCATGAAGCGCGGCAGGAAGCTGTGCTCGGTGGAAAAGGCCAACGTGCTGGAATGCTCCGAGCTGTGGAAGGAAGTGGTGGCCGAAGTGGCCAGGGAGTATCCGGAAGTGGCCCTGTCCACCCTGTACGTGGACAACGCCGCCATGCAGCTGGTGCGCAATCCCAAGCAGTTCGATGTCATCGTCACCGGCAACATCTTCGGCGACATCCTGTCGGATGAGGCTTCCATGCTCTCCGGCTCCATCGGCATGCTGCCCTCGGCCTCCCTGGACGAGCACAACAAGGGCATGTACGAGCCCATCCACGGTTCCGCCCCGGATATCGCCGGCAGGAACCTGGCGAACCCTCTGGCCACCATCCTGTCAGTAAGCATGATGTTCAAGTACACCTTTGGCGACCAGGCCACGGCCGACCGCATCGACAACGCGGTGAAGAAGGTCATCGCCCAGGGCTACCGCACCGGCGACATCTGGACCGAGGGCTGCCAACGGGTGTCGTGCAGCCAGATGGGCGACGCCGTTGTGGCGGCGATGTAAACGAGATTTCGAGGTTGATCATGAAAAGAGTAGGTCTGATTGGTTGGCGCGGCATGGTGGGCTCGGTGCTCATGGGCCGCATGAAGGAAGAACGGGATTTCGACCACATCGATCCGGTGTTCTTCACCACCTCCAACCCCGGCGGCAAAGGCCCCGACATCGGCAAGGACGTGCCGCCGCTCAAGGACGCCAACAGCATCGACGAGCTGAAGGCCATGGAGGTCATCATCACCTGCCAGGGTGGCGACTACACCAAGGAGGTGTACCCGAAGCTGCGCGCCGCGGGCTGGAACGGCTATTGGATCGACGCCGCCTCCGCCCTGCGCATGAAGGACGAGGCCATCATCATCCTGGATCCGGTGAACAAGCACGTCATCCAGGACGGCCTGAAGAGCGGCGTGAAGACCTACGTGGGCGGGAATTGCACCGTGTCCCTGATGCTCATGGCCATCGGCGGTCTGTTCGACAAGGGCCTGGTGGAGTGGATCGCGCCCCAGACCTACCAGGCGGCTTCCGGTGCCGGCGCGCGCAACATGCGCGAGCTGCTGCAACAGATGGGCGCTGTGAACGCCGAGGTGAAGCCGCTGCTGGATGACCCGGCCTCCGCCATCCTGGAGATCGACAGGAAGGTCACCGATTTCCTGCGTTCCGACCGTTATCCTCTCGACGCCTGGCCCGTGCCCCTGGCTGCGAGCCTGATCCCCTGGATCGACGTGCAGCTGGAGTCCGGCCAGTCCAAGGAGGAATGGAAGGCCCAGGTGGAAGCCAACAAGATCCTCGGCCGTTCCGCCAATCCGATTCCCATCGACGGCCTGTGCGTGCGTGTCGGCGCCATGCGCTGCCACTCCCAGGCCCTGACCATCAAGATGACCAAGGATGTGCCCCTGGACGAGATCCACGGCATCATCGCCGCGCACAACGCCTGGGTGAAGGTGGTGCCCAACGACCGCCAGATCACCATGGAGCAGCTCACCCCAGCCGCCGTTACCGGCACGCTCACCGTGCCGGTGGGCCGCATGCGCAAGCTGAACATGGGCAAGGACTACCTGTCCGCTTTCACCGTGGGCGATCAGCTCCTCTGGGGCGCCGCCGAGCCTCTGCGCCGCATGCTGCGCATCCTGCTGGAAGCCTGAGTTTGGCTTCCCGTCCGGTTTCCAGCCAGCAATCCAGCACCGCCTCCCAGTTCGATTTGGCCGTACTGGGGGCTGACGATCCCCTCGGCGGTGCCGTCCTTCAAATACTGGGCGAACGCGAGATCGCCGTCGGGCGTCTGTTTCCCCTGACAATGCGGGATCCGGAGGCCAGTGTCGTTTATCGTGGCCAGGATTGGCCTTGCGAACCGGCGGAAGGCTTCGATTTCAGCCAGGCCCAGGCTTTGCTGGTGACCAGCCGCAGCGCGGCGGCGTTGCGCTTATCGCGCGATATCCGCGTCCGCCATCCCACTCTGCCCGTGATGACGCTGGATGGCATCCATCCGGCGCCCGCCGTGGCGGTTTCCCGTGTCCTGAAAACCCTGGCTGCCCTGGGTGGGGGGATTGCGACCGCCGACGCCTTCGTCGCCTTGCCTACGGCGGTCGCCGGGCAGGATGGCGTGGAAGAGTTGGCCACCCAGTCGCGGGGCTTGTTCAATATGGAAAGCCCGGAGCCGGAGGTATTCCCGCTCCAGATCGCGTTCAACCTCGTGCCCCATGGCGCGACGGGCGATGTGCCGTCCTATGAAGGACATCTGGCGGAAACCAGCGCCAAGCTGGCTGCAGATGCCGCGTTCAGCGTGGTCTGGGCGCCGCTGTTCTTCGGTGCGGCAGCGGCTCTGCATGCCCGCACGCAACGGCCACTTGATGTCCAATCCCTGCGTGATGCCCTGAGGCACCGGGATGGCATTACCCTGATGGAAGCGGAATTGCCTGCCGGCACCCCGACCCCCGCGACCGATGCCCAAGGCAGCGAGGCGGTTTTTGTCAGCCGGATCAGGGTTGATGGTGTCCTCGCCCGCATTTGGCTGGTTTTCGACCCGATCCAGATGGAAGCCGCGCAACTGGCGACTGCCGTGGAAAATTGGATTGATAAGCCCGCAAGTTCAATGCTAACGTAAGAATTCCTTCAGATAGTGCGCCTAACTCCATGAGATGTTTCAGGAAATCGGGCCGGTAGGGAGTCGGGACATGTACCATTCCTGCGCAAGTTTGAAGTCTATAAAGGCGAAGCGATGAATAAGTCCATTAAAATCAGTGGGTTGGTATGGGCATTGCTGCTCGCGGCGGGCTCCGCCGAAGCCGCCGGTCTGGGCAAACTCACGGTCCAATCGGCCTTGGGGCAGCCGCTTAGAGCGGAGATCGAACTGCTCTCCGTCAGCAAGGAGGAGTTGGCGGACATCACCGCCAAGCTCGCCAGCCCTGATGCCTTCAGGCAGGCGCGCGTCGATCGCGTCGAGGCCTTGGGAAGCCTGCGTTTCGCCGTGGACCAGCGTGCCAATGGCCAGCCCATCGTCCGGATCACTTCCGCCTCCGGCGTGGCCGATCCGTTCCTGGATCTGCTGATCGAGCTCAACTGGAGCTCCGGCCGCATCATCCGCGAATACACCATCCTTCTGGACCCGCAGGCCGACGCCAAGCCCGCCGAGGGGGCCAAGCCCGTCGCCGTTCCAGACGTGGGCCGCAACGGCGATGCCAAGGCGGTGCCCGCGGCTGACGCGCAAAAGGCCAAGGTCTCGCCGCCGCCCGTGGCTGCCGCGGAGCCCAGGCGCTACGGCCCGGTCAAGTCGGGCGAAACCCTGCGGGGCATCGCCGGCAAGGTGAAGCCGGCGGAAGTCAGTCTGGAACAAATGATGGTGGGCCTATATCAGGCCAACAAGTCCGCCTTCTACGACGACAACATGAATCGGCTGAAGCGCGGCCAGGTTCTCAATGTGCCCGAGGCCGGGACGGTCAAGGCGACCGCGCCCATGGATGCCGCCCGCACGGTGCGCGGGCATGTGACCGAGTGGCATGCCTATCGCAAGAAGCTTGCGGCAATGGCCGGGGCCGCGCCGCAGCCCGAGCAAGCGCCCGCTGCCGGCAAGATCACACCCAAGGCCGAGGATAAATCCACTCCCGCCGCCGCGGCGCCCAAGGATGTCCTGAAGCTGTCCAAGGGAGAACCTGGAACCGCTGCCGGAAAGCCGGATGCCAGGACCCAGGAGCGGCTGCAGAGTCTCGAAGAGGAAATCGCGGCCAAGAGCCGGGCGCTGAAGGAAGCCCAGGATCGCGTCGGCCAACTCGAACGCACCGTGCGGGACATGCAGAAGCTGTTGGAACTCAAGGCCCAGGAAGCTGCCAAGGCGCCTGCGCCGGCCCCTCAGCCTGCCGCCCCCGCGCCCCCCGTCGAGCCGCCCAAGGCCGAAGCGCCCCCCGCGGCACCCGTCGCGCCTGCGCCAGCCGCCAAGCCACAGCCCGCTCCTGCCCCGGCCCCCGCGCCGCTGCCGGCCGGCGAGACCGGCTCGAGCTGGATCTCCACCTTCATCGGCAATCCGTTGTATATCGGCGGCCTGGTTGCCGCCCTGCTGTTGTCGGGCCTGCTGTGGATGATGATGGTCGGGAGCCGGCGCCGCCAGGGCCTGACCAAGTTCGAAGACAGCATCATGACCGGCGGCGAATTCAAGAACAACGTCGTCTTCAATCCACCGCCGGGTGCCGGCCCGGCGGCCGGCGCGGCCACGGAAGGCAGCATGCTGCTCACCGACTTCAGCAAGCTGGGCATGGGTGCCATCGACAGCCATGAAGTGGACCCCATCGCCGAAGCCGAGGTGTATATGGCCTACGGCCGCGACGCCCAGGCCGAGGAGATCCTCAGGGAGGCGCTCGGCAAGGATCCCAGCCGCCATGAGATCGCCCTGAAGCTGCTGGAAATCTATGCTTCTCGCAAGGACACCATGGCCTACGAGACCACGGCCAGCGAGTTGTATGCCGCCCTGGGCGGCCAGAACATCCCGGTCTGGCAGCGTGCCGCGGAAATGGGGCGTTCGATCGATCCGGACAATCCCCTGTACCGCTTGTCGTCCACCGCCACGCCGGGCGCGCAGGCTCTCATGGGCGCGGCCGCCGCCGCCGTAGCCGCGCCGAGCGCCGCTCAGGCAGCCCCCGCGGCCACCCAGGATAGCGCCGACAATGCGCTGATGGCCGGAGAGTGGCAGCAGGAAACCGGCACGATGACGGAAACCCCGCCTGCGATGCCTCCTTCCGATCTGGAGTGGGGAGACGAACCGTTTGCCGTTACCGCTGTGGCCCAGCAGGCGGCGGGCGAAGCCGAGCCCGAGCTTGTCATGCCGGAACCCGAGGCCTTGCCCGAGCCGGAAGCGGTCGTGGAAAGCTTTGCGCCCGAAATCGAGGCAACCGCGCCCGAAGCCATGCCGGAAGTGGTACAGACGCTGAGCGCCGAGGCCCCCCCGTTGGAAGAGGTGATGGAGAGCCTCGCGGAACTGACTCCGGCTGTGGACCTGGAAATGCCGATGGAGGAAGAGGAAAGCCAGCCCGAAGCCGTGCCCGTGCTGGATCTGTCCGGCATCGATCTGGATCTGGTCAGCACGGAACCGTTCCCCCCGGCGGAAACTGCTGCTGAGTTTGAAGCGCCTGCGGATTTCGAGCCGACATTCGCCGCAGAAGTCGTCGAGCCGGCAGTTGCCGTTGTCCCCGAGGCGGCTGCGGTTGAGCCCGTCGAGGCGGCCATGGATCCGGAATTGCGCGAGGAGGTCAACACCAAGCTGGATCTGGCCCGCGCCTACCTGGAAATGGGTGATCGCGAGGGCGCCCGGGAAATACTGCAGGAAGTGATGAATGAGGGCGATGTCGGCCAGAAGGCAGAGGCCGGCAAGCTGATGGCCGAGGCGGGCTGATTGCACCCGGCCAGCCGTATCCTGACCTACCTTCTGGCAGCCCTGGTGATCCCAGGGCTGCCTTTTTTCATGCTGCCGTTCGCGCTGCTGGCGGCGATACCCGCCCTCGTCAAGCATGAGCGCGCGCCTTTACGCTTGTTGTGGCGCACACGCTGGTTGCTTCTGGTCCTGGTGCTGGGGTATGCCTACGGCCTTCCGGGCCAGGCTTGCCTGCCGGCCCTGGGGGATTTCTCGCCCAGCCTGGAAGGCCTGGTGCACGGCGGCGGTCAGGCCCTGCGCCTGTCGACGTTGCTGCTTTGGCTGGACATCCTGGTGCTGGCCCTGCCTGCCGAGGCCTTGCTGGCCGGTCTATATTGCCTGGCCCTGCCTTTTTCCAGGATCGGCCTCGACAGCCGCCGCGCCGCCCTCCGCCTGGGTTTGACCTTGAAGGCGATAGAAGACCTGGAAAGGGGGAACGGCAACTTGGCGCGCCTGCTGGATGCGGAGGCCGTCGTCGCCTTGCCGGCGCGATTCTCCATCCAGCTACATCCCCTGCGGCCCGTCGACATGGGGGTGCCCTTGGTCGTGTTGGTCGCCATGGTGTCCCTGTGGTTGAGCGCATAGCGCTCGGGCTGGAATACGACGGCCGGGGATTCTGCGGCTGGCAGACCCAGCCGGGCGGATGCGGCATCCAGGACCACCTGGAGCGCGCCCTGGCCGGAATCCACGGCGAGCCGGTGCATACCGTGACGGCGGGGCGCACCGATGCCGGCGTCCATGCCTTGGGCCAGGTCGTGCATTTCGATGCCGCCCACGGCCGGCCGGAGACAGCCTGGGTGAAGGGGGTCAACGCGCACCTGCCGGCGGGGATTTCGGTGCTGTGGGCGAGAAGCGTGCCCGCTGCCTTCGATGCGCGTCGGGGTGCCGTCGAGCGCGTCTATCACTATGTCCTGCTCAATCGTCCCGTACGTCCCGCCTTGTTGGGCGGCCGGGTAGGGTGGGTGCATGGCGATCTCGACGACGGCGCCATGGAGACGGCCGCCGCCCGCCTGCTGGGGGTGCACGATTTTTCCGCTTTTCGCGCCGCCGAATGCCAGGCTAGAAGCCCGATCCGCGATCTCCGACTGGCCAGCCTGAGGCGGCGTGGCAATTTTCTCCATATGGAGTTTCGCGCCAACGCCTTCCTGCACCACCAGATTCGCAACATGGTCGGTGCCCTGGTGTGGGTGGGCCTCGGCCGCCGCCCGGCGGAGTGGGTGAGCGAATTGCTGGAATCCCGTGACCGCGCCCGGGGTGCCGCCACCTTCGCCGCCGACGGCCTGTATCTGGCGGGGGTGCGCTACGATGCGACCTTCGACCTGCCCGCTTCCCCCGCCGACACATTGAGCCTTCTTCCGCACGCTTTCCCTCTAGCCCCTTATTGATCATGACCCGAGCCAAGATTTGCGGCATCACCCGCGTCGAAGACGGCTTGGCGGCCGCCATGGCCGGCGCCGATGCCATCGGCCTGGTGTTCCATGATCGCAGTCCGCGCCACGTGGAAGCGGACCAGGCGGCGGCCATCGTCGCTGCCCTGCCGCCTTTCGTGGCCAGCGTCGCGCTGTTCGTGAACCCCGCCGCTGTCGAAGTGGAAAGGGTGTTGCACCGGGTTCGTCCCGACATCCTGCAATTCCACGGCGAGGAGACGCCCGAGTTTTGCCGTTCGTTCGCGATGCCCTATCTCAAGGCGGCGCGGGTAAGGCCGGGGATCGATTTGTTACAATTCGCCGCCTTGTATGCCGACGCCCGCGGACTGTTGCTGGATGCCTGGAGCGAGGGCATCCATGGTGGTACCGGCGAGCGCTTCGACTGGGCGCTGATCCCTCCCGGACTGCCCAAACCCGTGATCCTGGCCGGCGGCCTGACGCCGGCGAATGTCGTCCAGGCCATCCGCGCGGTACGGCCCTGGGCGGTGGACGTCAGCAGCGGCGTGGAAGCCGGCAAGGGTATAAAGGACGCGGCGAAGATCGCCGCCTTCATCAAGGAAGTGAGAAATGCGGATGTATGACCTGCCCGACGCCTCCGGCCATTTCGGCCCCTATGGCGGCGTCTACATGGCCGAGACCCTGATCCCGGCGGTGGAGGAACTGCGCGAGCAGTACCTGCGCTTCAAGGACGACCCGGACTTCCAGGCCGAATTCGCCCACGAGCTCAAGCACTACGTGGGCCGGCCCAGCCCGGTCTACCACGCCAGGCGCCTGTCCGACCACCTGGGGGGTGCCCGGATTTATCTCAAGCGCGAGGACCTGAACCACACCGGCGCCCACAAGATCAACAACGCCATCGGCCAGGCCCTGCTGGCCAAGCGCATGGGCAAGAAGCGGGTCATCGCCGAGACCGGCGCCGGCATGCACGGCGTCGCCACCGCCACCGTGGCGGCCCGCTTCGGCATGGAATGCATCGTCTACATGGGCGCCGACGACATCCAGCGCCAGGCCCCCAACGTCTTCCGCATGAAGCTGCTGGGCGCCACCGTGGTGCCGGTGGAATCCGGCTCCCGCACCCTCAAGGACGCCTGCAACGAGGCCATCCGCGACTGGGTCACCAACGTGGAATCCACCTTCTACATCTTCGGCACCGCCGCCGGCCCCCATCCCTATCCCATGATGGTGCGCGACTTCCAGTGCGTCATCGGCAACGAGGCCAAAGCCCAGATGCGGGAGATGGTCGGCCGCCAGCCGGATGCGGTGATCGCCTGCGTCGGCGGCGGCTCCAATGCCATCGGCCTGTTCCACCCCTACATCGAGGAGGAGGGCGTGAAGATCATCGGCGTCGAGGCCGGCGGCCATGGCCTCGCCACCGGCAAGCACGCCGCGCCCCTTACGGGAGATGCCAAGGTGGGTGTCCTGCACGGCAACAAGGTCTACCTGATGCAGGATGCGGACGGCCAGATCATCGAGACCCACTCCATCTCCGCCGGGCTGGACTACCCCGGTGTCGGCCCGGAGCACTGCATCCTCAAGGACATGGGCCGCGCCGAATACGTGGCCGCCACCGACGACGAGGCCCTGGCCGCCTTCGACGCCCTCTGTCGCTTCGAGGGCATCATTCCCGCGCTGGAGTCCAGCCATGCGCTGGCCCACGCCATGAAGATCGCCCCAGGCATGGACAAGGACAGGATCCTGCTGGTCAACCTGTCCGGTCGCGGCGACAAGGACATGAACACCGTCGCCCGGATCAAGGGCATCACGCTATGAACCAAGCAGTCAACCGTATTCAGGCTACCTTCGATCGCCTCGCCCTACAGGGGCGCAAGGCCCTGATCCCCTTCATCACCGCTGGCGACCCCGGGTTGGACAAGACCGTCCCCTTGATGCATGTCTTGGTGGCGGGCGGCGCCGACATCATCGAACTGGGCGTGCCCTTCTCCGACCCTATGGCCGACGGCCCCACCATCCAGCGCGCCTCCGAGCGGGCGCTGAAGAACGGCATGACCCTGCGCGGCGTGCTGGCCATGGTGGCGGAGTTCCGTAAGCAGGACACGGCCACCCCCGTGGTGCTGATGGGCTACGGCAATCCCATCGAGGCCATGGGCTGGGAAGCTTTCGCCCAACGCTGTGCCGACGTGGGCGTGGATGGCGTGCTTACCGTGGACTTCCCGCCCGAGGAGAGCCACGAGGCTTTCGAGCATTTGCAGCGCCACGACATCGCTCCCATCTTCCTGTTGGCGCCGACCACCACCGAGGCGCGCATCGCCCAGGTGGCCCAACTGGCGCGGGGCTACGTCTATTACGTGTCGCTGAAGGGCGTCACCGGCGCCGGCAACCTGGACATCGCCGGCATCGCCGGGAAGATGCCCCAACTGCGCCGTCACATCTCCCTGCCCATCGGCGTCGGCTTCGGCATCCGCGACGGGGAGACGGCCCGGCGCATCGCCGACATCTCGGATGCCGTGGTGATTGGTTCCCGCATCGTGCAGGAGATCGAGAACTCCACCCCCGAGGCGTTGCTGGACAACGTCAAGCACTTTGTGGCCGGCGTGCGCGCCGCCCTGGATCGATGATGGACTGTGTCCATCTCCCCTCACCCCCAGCCCCTCTCCCGCTTGCGCGCGAGAGGAGCTTCGAGCGCCGCTGTGCGGCGTGAATAGGACATGCCATGAGCTGGTTCCAGAAGATCATCCCCCCCAAGATCAAGCGCCGCGAATCCGCCAAGAAAGTGGTGCCCGAGGGCCTGTGGAGCAAGTGCCCCAGCTGCGAGGCGGTGCTCTATGCCGCCGACCTGGAAAGCAACCAGCATGTCTGCCCACAGTGCGGTCACCATCACCGCGTCGGCGCGCGCAAGCGACTGGACATCCTGCTGGACGAGGAGGGGCGCAACGAGATTGGCGCCAATGTGCTGCCGGTGGATTCGCTCAAGTTCAAGGACAGCAGGCGTTATCCCGACCGCCTCTCGGAGGCGTCAAAGGAGACCGAGGAACTGGATGCCCTGGTGGTCATGGAGGGCCGCATTCACGGCCTGCCGGTGACCGCCGCCGCCTTCGAGTTCCGCTTCATGGGGGGGTCCATGGGCTCGGTGGTGGGCGAGCGCTTCGTGCGTGCCGCTGAAGCTTCGGTGCGCGGCAAGAAACCCCTGATCTGCATCGCCGCCAGCGGTGGCGCCCGCATGCAGGAAGGCCTGAATTCCCTGATGCAGATGGCCAAGACCTCGGCCGCCCTGACCCAGCTCTCCGCCAACCGCATTCCCTTCATCTCGGTGCTGACCGATCCGACCATGGGCGGCGTGTCCGCCAGCTTCGCCATGCTGGGGGATGTCATCATCGCCGAACCCAACGCCCTGATCGGTTTCGCCGGTCCCCGGGTGATCGAGCAGACCGTCCGCGAAACCCTGCCGGAAGGCTTCCAGCGCGCGGAATTTCTGCTGGCCCATGGCGCCGTCGATCTGATCGTCGATCGCCGCGAGATGAAGAAGACCCTGGCCAGGTTGTGCGCGCAACTGACCCGCAAGCCGAGCCCCCTCTGATACGCCGGCTTCCGGCCAATCCCGGCCAAGCCGCTGCGGCCAGAGGCTGGCGAGGCGGGAATCGTCCCTACACGTCGTGAGTCATCCCGCAACCCTATCCGACTGGCTCGATCATCTGGAACGGCGCAACCTCCAGGCCATCGTCCTCGGCCTGGAGCGGGTGCGAGCCGTGCTTGCCCGGATGCAGCTGGACACCGGCTTTCCCCTGATCACGGTGGGCGGCACCAACGGCAAGGGCTCGACCTGCGCCTATCTGGAGGCCATCCTGGCCGCCGCCGGCTATCGGGTGGGCTGCTACACCTCGCCGCATCTGCTGCGCTACAACGAGCGCGTGCGCATTGCCGGGAAGGAAGCGGCGGATGTCGACCTCTGCGCCGCACTCGCCGCGGTCGAGGCGGCCAGAGAAGACATTCCCCTGACCTATTTCGAGCAGGGCACTCTGGCCGCCATGTGGCTGTTCCAGCGCGCCGGGCTGGATGTCGCCGTGCTGGAGGTGGGCCTCGGCGGTCGACTCGACGCGGTCAATGCCTGGGACGCGGACAGCGCCGTGGTGACCGGCGTCGATCTCGACCACCAGCAATTCCTCGGGGACACCCGGGAAGCCATCGGTTTCGAGAAGGCGGGGATCTACCGCAGCGGGCGGCCGGCCATCTGCGGCGATGCCCGGCCGCCCGATTCCCTGCGGGAACACGCCCGGGGAATCGGGGCGCGGCTGTTGTGCCTGGATGAGGCGATCCGCGTCGAAGTCGGTGAAGCCGGGTGGACCTGTCGCGTCGACGATCTGGTATTCCCCGCGCTTCCCCGGCCGGCCATGCCTGGGCGGTATCAATACGCCAACGCTGCCTGTGCCATCGCCGCCCTGGCCTGCCTTAGGACACGGCTGCCCGTCGCCATGAGCGCGGTGCGGGCCGGGTTGGCAGGCGCCCGCCAGCCCGGCCGCTTCCAGGTCGTCGGCCATCGGCCGTTGCGCATCCTGGACGTGGCCCACAATCCCCAGGCCGCCCGGGCGCTGGCCGACAACCTGGCAGAATTACCGCCGACGGGCAAGGTCCTCGCGGTGTTCGCCATGCTTGCCGACAAGGACGTGGAGGGTGTGGTGGCGCCCCTGGCGGCGCGCATCGCCCATTGGCATGTGGCGGGACTCGAGGGGCCGCGCGGCCTGGACGGACACGAACTGGAACGGCGTCTCGCCGCCATGGGCTGCGGGGTTACCCGCCACGATCGGGTGTCGCACGCATGGCAAGCAGTCTGCCGGCAGGTGGGACCGGCTGATACAATCGCTGCCTTCGGTTCCTTTCACACCGTCGCCGGGATACTGGCGGAAATCAGCGGCGGACACGACACCACCCATGGCTGACTCCACTCTCTTGACCCAGGACGAAATGGCCTTGCGCCGGCGCGCCCGACGTCGCCTGGTGGGCGCGGTGGCCATCGCCCTCGCCGCCGTGGTGGTCCTACCCATGTTGTTCGATCCGGAACCCAAGCCCCTGGGACCGGAGGTGGATATCCGCATACCTGCCAAGGACACGCAGTTCGACGCCGCGCCGGGCGCGCCGGTGGCTCCCGCGCTGCCCCCCGTCAACGAGCCGGCGCCCCGGGAGGCGGAACCCACCCTGCCGCCCCCCGCGCCCGCAAAGCCGGTCGCCGAGGCGAGTGACAAGACAGTATCGGCAGAAACGACGGCGCCAAAACCGGCGGAAACTAAGCTAGTTGATACGAAGGCCGTCAAACTCGCCGAGAAGGAAACCACCAAGGCGGAAAAGGTGGCGGCCGACGCCAAGGTCGGGAAGAAGGCCGCCGAGATGGACAAGCCACATGCCAAGGCCGATGCGGCCTCCACCAACAAAGGCCATTTTCTCCAACTCGGCGCTTTCGGCAGCGAGGCCAACGCCAAGCACCTCCAGGAAAAAGCCCAGGCGGCCGGCTTCAAGGTTGCCCTGTCCAGCGGCAACGGCCAGTACCGCGTGCGTGTGGGTCCCTTCTCCGAGCAAGCCCAAGCTCTCGAGGCGCAGGCGAAACTCAAGGCCAAGGGTTTCAGCCCGGTTCTCATGGGGCCGTGAGCATCATGCTGTCTCGCCCCCCCGTCGTTCAGGGATGTGTTCTTGTTCAGTCTTTCCAAGGTTTGGAGCGTGGCCTCGCGTCCGCAGTCCGGCGCACGTCCGCCTCCCGACCCGGTCTTCCCGGTTCGCCATCGAATAGGACTTAAGCGAGGTTCGGCGACATGTGCGGCATCGTTGGCATCTTTTCCCACCAGCCCGTGAACCAGTTGTTGTACGACGGGCTGCAGCTGCTGCAGCACCGCGGCCAGGATGCCGCCGGCATTGTCACCATGGACGGCAGCATGTTCCATATGCACAAGCAGCTGGGCATGGTGCGCGACGTCTTTCGTACCCGCGACATGCGCAATCTGGTGGGCAGCGTAGGCATCGCCCACGTGCGCTACCCCACGGCCGGATCCGCCTCCAGCCCGGCCGAGGCGCAGCCGTTCTACGTCAATTCGCCTTTCGGCATCGTCCTGGCCCACAACGGCAACCTGACCAATACCGATGCCCTGCAGCAGGAACTGTTCCTGGATGACCTGCGCCACGTGAACACCGGATCGGACTCCGAGGTGCTGCTGAACATCCTGGCCCATGAGCTGCAGGAGGCGGTGCAAGGGCATCGCCTCACCGCCAATGACGTGTTCGCCGCCGTGTCCGGCGCGCATCGGCGTTGCAAGGGCGCGTATGCCGTGGTCGCCATGATCGCCGGCTTCGGCCTGTTGGCCTTCCGCGATCCCAACGGCATCCGGCCCCTGGTGGTGGGCAAGATGCAAACGGAAGCCGGTCCGGAATTCATCATCGCCTCGGAGAGCGTTGCCGTGGAGGCCCTTGGTTTCCAGGTGTTGCGCGATGTGGCTCCGGGGGAGGCGGTACTGGTCACCATGGGCGGCGAACTGCTCAGCCAGCAATGCGCGGTACACACCGGCTTCACGCCCTGCATCTTCGAGTACGTGTATTTCGCCCGTCCCGATTCCGTGATCGACGGGACCTCCGTCTACGAAAGCCGCCTGCGCATGGGCGAGTTCCTGGCGGAAAAGATCAAGCGCCAATGCGCCGGCCTCAAGATCGACGTGGTCATCCCCATCCCGGACACCAGCCGGCCTTCGGCCATGCAGCTGGCTTTCAAGCTCGGCCTGCCTTACCGGGAAGGTTTCATCAAGAACCGCTACATCGGCCGCACCTTCATCATGCCCGGGCAGAGTGTGCGCAAGAAATCCGTGCGCCAGAAACTCAACGCCATGCCCCTGGAATTCAAGGGCAAGAACGTGCTGCTGGTGGACGATTCCATCGTGCGTGGCACCACCAGCAAAGAAATCATCCAGATGGCGCGGGACGCGGGCGCCACTGCGGTCTATTTTGCCTCGGCCAGCCCACCGGTGCGCTTCCCCAACGTGTATGGCATCGACATGCCCACGCGCCGGGAATTGCTGGCCAACGGCCGCTCCGACGCGGAGATCGCCGCCGAGATCGGCGCCGATGCCGTGGTCTATCAGGATATGGACGATCTCATCGCCGCGATCCGGTCGGTGAATCCGCGCATCGAACGCTTCGACGCTTCCTGCTTCGATGGCTGCTACGTTACCGGCGATGTCACAGAGGATTATCTCGCGCGGCTGGAAGGGCAGCGCGGCGGCGCCTCTCCCGCAGCCCCCGCCACCCCGCAGATGGACCTGAATCTGGCGACCACATGAACCCCGACGCCCTGCACCCCGATACCCTGGCGGTACGCGCCGGCACTCGCCGCACGCCATTCCAGGAGCACTCGGAGGCGATGTTTCTCACCTCCAGCTTCGTCTTCGACAGCGCCGCCGAGGCTGCCGCGCGATTTTCCGGCGCCGAGGCCGGCCCCATCTATGCCCGCTTCACCAATCCCGGGGTGAGCATGTTCGAGGAGCGTCTGGCCCGGTTGGAGGGTGCGGAGCGCTGCGTCGCCTTCGCCTCCGGCATGGCCGCCATCCTGGCTACGGTCATGGGGTTGATGAAGGCGGGCGAGCATGTGGTGGCGTCCCGCTCCATCTTCGGCTCCACGGTGCAGCTCTTGCAGAACATTCTGGGCCGCTTCGGCGTGGAAACCACCTTCGTCTCGCCCACCGATCCGGACGAATGGCGGGCGGCGGTGCGGGCCAATACCCGCCTGTTTTTCGTCGAGTCCCCTTCCAACCCCCTCACCGAGGTCAGCGACATCCAGGCACTGGCCGAGATCGCCCATGCCGGCGGCGCCTGGCTGGCCGTGGACAATTGCTTCTGCACGCCTATCCTGCAGCGGCCCCTGGAACTGGGCGCCGATCTCGTGATCCATTCGGCCACCAAATACCTGGACGGGCAGGGACGGGTCCTGGGTGGAGCGGTACTGGGCAATCACGCCTTGCTGGAGGGGGTATATACCTTCCTGCGCACGGCGGGCCCCACGCTTTCCGCCTTCAATGCCTGGGTGTTGCTGAAGGGTCTGGAAACCCTGCCCGTGCGCATGCGCGCCCATTCAGCCAACGCCCTGGAACTCGCCACGTGGTTGCAGGGCCAGGGCGGAATCAAGCGGGTGCTTTATCCGGGGCTTCCCTCCCACCCCCAGCACGCCCTGGCCATGTCACAACAGGCGAGTGGCGGCGGCATCGTTGCCTTCGAGCTTGAGGGTGGCCGTGAGGCCGCCTGGCGCCTCATCGACGCCACCCGCGTCATGTCCATCACCGCCAACCTGGGCGACACCCGCAGCACCATCACCCATCCCGCCACCACCACCCACAGCCGCATGACCCCCGAGCAACGCGCGGCTGCCGGCATCGGCGACGGCCTGGTGCGCATCGCCGTGGGCCTGGAAGACGTGGCGGATTTGCGCGCCGACCTGGCGCGCGGCCTGGCGGCCTGACTACCCGGCGGTGTAGCTCAGCAGCCTCTGCCGATTCAGGACCGAGATCATCCGGCCCTTGACTTGGACGAGTCCTGCATCAGAGAGCTGGCCCAGTACCCGGGAAAAGGTTTCCGGTGCCAGATTCAACTGGGAGGCGATGGTCTGTTTGCTGGCTGGCAGAGTGACCTCGAAGACGTCCTGGTCCCCCGTCGCCGATTGGATGAGAAAGCACACCACCCTTTGGACACTGCCGCGCAGCATGCAGGTTTCCATGTCGCCAAGCAGTTCATGCAGACGCGAGGACAGGCTGGCCATCATCTTGCGGCACAACATGGGGCTGGATTCCATGGCCTCCAGCAAGACTCGCTTGGAGATCAGCAGCAGAAGACTTTCCGCAGTGGCCTGCGCGCTCACGGGATAGGGCTTGTCGAGGAAGACCACCGCTTCGCCGAAGGTGCTGCCCGGTCCGCACACATGCACCACCTTTTCCATGCCCTGCGCTGACGGCAGGGCCAGCTTGACCTGCCCCATCACCACGACGTGCATGCCTTCGGCCAGATCGCCCTTATGGAAGATCAACTCATTCTTCTTTACACGGAATTCGCGGGTGCTGGCCGAGATTTGCGCCAATTCGCTTTCGGAAAGCCCACGAAACAGGGGCTGGCGGGAAAGGATCTCGCTGATCGAATGTCGGGTTTCCAGGATCAAGATGGACTCTCGCTATCAGGGCGTCGGCGGCGCGGCATTAATACATTTTAAGCGTGACTGAAACTTGATCGTTGTCAAAGTAATTTAAAGACTCGGTTGTCAGGATTTGCACGCTGTCTAACCGAGGAGGAAGACCGTGAATTTGTCTGGCATTTTAGTGGTGGCAAAACCCGAGATGCAGGGGCAGGTGGTGGAGGCCCTCAATCTCCTGGAAGGCGTGGAGGTCCATCAGGTGGACGAGGCGACGGGTCGCATCGTGGCCGTGCAGGAAGCCGCCGACATCCACGCCGAGATCGAGGGTGTCAAGCGGATCAAGGCGGTGCCCCACGTGATCATGGCGGAGATGGTTTACCACTATCTCGCCGAGGACGAGCGGACGTATGAAGCCATGCCGCCCGAGTTGGAGGACAAGCAGGAAGGTTTCGAGGCTTGTGTCGTACCCGAATATCTGAACAGTTGATCGAGCTAGGAGGCTGAGATGGGACTTACGCGTCGTGATTTTCTGAAGACCAGTGTT
>Ga0233425_10000870_pt1 | contig 72980 bp, 77 predicted proteins | sample Watercolumn_Towu_2_FD_181712 | JGI IMG/M metagenome (GOLD analysis project Ga0233425, IMG submission 181712) | Freshwater microbial communities from Lake Towuti, South Sulawesi, Indonesia - Watercolumn_Towuti2014_140_MG | ecosystem: Environmental > Aquatic > Freshwater > Lake | place... | reverse complement strand
CGCGACATGCTGGCCCGCTTCAACCGCCGAACCAAGCGCGCCTCCAAGACCCAAAACATGCTCGAGGTCACCCTCGACATATTCCTCGCCAGAAAGCGGTTGCAGAGTCCGAGGTGAACACTCCCCCGGCAAGGGGAGGGGGACCATGCGCAGCATGGTGGAGGGGGATCACCACATGGGACACCCGGTGGGGAAGCCCCCTCCGTCAGCGCTACGCGCTGCCACCTCCCCTTGCAGGGGAGGATGGAAATCCCCCCGATTTTGCGCTATGGCCGCGCGATGCAGACAGTTTCGGCCGCCCTCATGCCCATTCCGGGGCACATCGATCCCGTGCCCGTGCCGCGCGGCGTGCAACCGCGTCCCGATGGTCGTGTCGACCTGATCGGCCTGACCAAGGACCAGCTTCGCGAGGCGCTGCTGTCTGGCGGCATGGAGCTGAAGCAGGCCAAGCTGCGCTCCAAGCAGATCTGGCACTGGCTCTATAATCGCGGCGCGACTCGCTTTGCCGACATGACCGACATCGCCAAGGCGCAGCACCCCTGGCTGGAGGAGCGCTTCGTCATCGGCCGTCCCGAGGTGGTCGAGGCGCAGGTGTCGAACGACGGCACGCGCAAGTGGCTGCTGCGTTCCGCCGACGGACAGGATTACGAGATGGTGTTCATCCCCGACGCCGATCGGGGAACGCTATGCGTGTCGAGCCAGGTCGGCTGCACGCTGAACTGCCGCTTCTGCCACACCGGCACGATGCGCCTCGTCCGCAACCTGACCGCCGGCGAGATCGTCGGGCAGGTCATGCTGGCGCGCGACTCGCTTGGCGAATGGCCCAGCCAGCCCGAGGGGCGGATGCTGACCAACATCGTCATGATGGGCATGGGCGAGCCGCTCTATAATTTCGATGCGGTGCGCGACGCGCTGAAGCTGGTGATGGACGGCGATGGCCTGGCGCTGTCCAAGCGTCGCATCACCCTGTCGACCAGCGGCGTCGTGCCGATGATGGCGCGCGCGGGCGCGGAGATCGGCGTGAACCTGGCCGTGTCGCTCCATGCCGTCACCAAGGACGTGCGCGACGAGCTGGTGCCGCTCAACAAGAAATACGGCATCGAGGAATTGCTGCAGGCCTGCGCCGACTATCCGGGTGCCAACAACGCGCGGCGCATCACCTTTGAATATGTGATGCTGAAGGACAAGAACGACTCGGACGCCGATGCGCACGAACTGGTCCGGCTGCTCCGCCATTACGACCTGCCCGCCAAGGTGAACCTGATTCCGTTCAATCCCTGGCCCGGCGCCGATTACGAATGCTCGACGCCCGAGCGGATTCGCCGGTTCTCCGACATCGTGTTCGAGGGCGGCATCTCCGCCCCCGTCCGCACGCCGCGCGGCCGCGACATCGATGCGGCCTGTGGCCAGCTGAAGACCGCCGCCGAGAAGAAGAGCCGCGCGCAGCTCGACCGCGAGGCGGAAGAGAAGTTCGCGGCTTTGGGGTGAGGCAATCCTCCCCGGCACGGGGAGGTGGCAGCGCGGAGCGCTGACGGAGGGGGGCTTCCACTAAGGGTGTCCTTTGCGGCGAACCCCCTCCACCATGCTTCGCATGGTCCCCCTCCCCGCTTGCGGGGAGGATTTTAGTCCCGCAGCGCGCGTTCGCCCTCGAACATATAATCCCGCGTCACCGGCACCGAGAGCCGCCCCCGCGTCAGCTGCACCTGATAGTTGCACAGCCCGCCATTGCGGAACGCCGCGCCCGCGCCAGCGAGATAGAACAGCCACATGCGATAGAAACGCTCGTCATACAGCTCGACGATGCGGTCCTTCGCCGCCACGGTGCGATCGTACCAGATGTCGAGTGTCCAGCCATAATGGCAGCGCAGCACCTCGACATCGGTCAGGAACATGCGCAAGCCTTCCTGCGCACGCACGATCTCCGACAGCGCAGGGTTATAGCCGCCGGGGAAGATATATTTGGTCGTCCAGTCGTCGGTGACGCCCGGCCCGTTCAGCCGCCCGATCGTATGGAGCAGCATCACGCCGTCCTCGGTCAGCAGGTCGCGGCACTTGCGGAAGAAGGTGCGATATTGCGGCGGGCCGACATGCTCGAACATGCCGACCGAGACGATGCGGTCGAACTGGCCCTCCACGCGGCGATAGTCGATCAGCTCGAACTTCACCTTGTCCGACACGCCCAGCGCCTCGGCCCGGGCGCGCGCGACCTTGAGCTGTTCCTCGGACAGGGTGACGCCCAGCACTTCCGCGCCGCATTTCTGGTGCAGGTACAGCGCCATGCCGCCCCAGCCGCAGCCGATGTCGAGGACCTTCATCCCCGGCTCGATCGCCAGCTTGGCGGCGATATGCGCCTTCTTGTCGCGTTGCGCGCGTTCCAGATCGTTCTGCGGGTCGGTGAAGTAGGCGCAGCTATATTGCTTGTCGGTGTCGAGGAAGAGTTCGTACAATGTGCCCGACAGGTCGTAATGGTGCGCGACGTTCTTCTTCGACCGCCGCTCCATGTTGATCCGGTCGATGCGATGCTTGATCGCGCCCACCGTGCGGACCAGCCGCGAGGGGTTCAGGTTCGCACGGCCCGCTTCCCACTTGTCGTTGGCGGTCAGCAGTTCGACCAGGTCGCGGACATCGCCCTTCTCGACGACCAGGCGGCCGTCCATGAAGCATTCGCCCGCCGCCAGCGCAGGATTGCGGACGATCTGCCCGGCGACGCGGCCGTCGGTGAAGCGGATCGCGACATCGGGATAACCGGGCGCGGGCGAGCCGAACTCGCGGACCGTGCCGTCATGATGGGTAAGGGACAGGCGGCCCTTGCGGACCGCGCGCGACAGAAAGAGATCGATCAGCGCCATATGGCACGCCCTAGTGCCTTAAATTCCGGCGTACCAGTCATAATCGACGTGATCTTCCCAGTATCCGCCCTTGCCCAAACCTATGTTATCCAGACTTTGCACGGCATCGATCCGCATCAGATATTTGGCGTGCTTGTAGCCCAGTTGCCGCTCGACCCGCAGTCGCAAGGGCGCGCCATGGCCGATGTCCAGCATCCGCCCGTTCATGCCCCAGGCCAGGATCGTCTGGGGATGGAAGGCATCGACCAGGTCGATCGACTCGTAATAGGGCTGCCCGCCATAGAGGTCGGCACAGGTGAAGACGACATAGCGCGCCCGCGTGCTGATATCGGCGGCCTTCAGGATATTGCCCAGCATAGGCCCCATCCACTCGCCGATCGCGCTCCATCCCTCGACACAGTCGTGGCGGGTGATCTGGCGACGCGCGGGGAACTCGCCGATCTGGCGCAGCGACAGCGACAGCGGCTTAGCCACCAGCCCGCCGACCGTCAGCCGCCAATCCTGAAAACGGTTGGCAGCGAGCGCGGCATATTCGGGCGTGCCGGGATTGCGCGTGCCGTTGGTGCGGAAGATCGGCGACATCTGGTCGCGACGATATTCAGGCGCGAGTGCCCCGCGATCCATCAGCGCGCGTTGCAGCCCCTTTTGCATGTCCTCGCCCGCGAACAGGATCTTGCGCGCGGTCGGCTGCTGGATGACCTTGTCGCAGCCTGCCAGAAGCAGCCCTGCGCCGCCGGTGAGGATGGTACGCCGCCTGATCATTCCGGAACCCTCCAGCGGCCGGTAATCATCGACCGCATTTCGTTGAGCGGCCCAGCCAGGATGACCAGCACCAGATGGACGATGGTGAACAGCGCGAGCAATGTCGCGGTGATGAAGTGGATCGACCGTGCCGATTGTCGCCCGCCCAGCAGCTCCAGCACCCAGGGCCAGGCGGCGTTCATGCCGGGCGACAGCGCGATGCCGGTCAGGATGGCGAGCGGCAGGGCGACGAACAACACGGCCACATAGCTCAGTTTCTGGAACAGATTGTAGCGCCTCGGATCGCGCTCGTCATGAAAGCGGAACACCAGATGCCGCCGGAAATCCGCCCATATGGCAGCAGGGCGAAGCTCCCGCCCCCGGATGCGCAGGTCGCGCTGGAAATGCCGCGTGACGAGGCCACCGATCATATAGGCGAGCAGGCCGAAGCCCAGCACCAGCGCGAAAAACAGATGCCAACGCCGCGAGATCGCCAGATTGTAGCGCGCCGGGATGGTCAGCCAGGCCGGGAAATAGGGCAGGCTCGCCCAGGCGTGATCGAAATTGGCGCCGTAACGCCCCCAATATAGCCGGGGATGCGCATTGGAGATGCCCAGCCCCGATCCCAGCAGGATCAGCACCGCCACCGCATTGACCCAATGCCAGATGCGCGTCACCCAGCCATGGCGGCGGATGACGGCGCCTGGTGCCTCCGGGGCTCTTTCCGGCTCGGTCGGCGTTCCGGCTTCCATCCACACTCCCTTTCGGTGACCATCCATGATCGACAACTGGCATTTCTACGAACCCGTCAACGGTCATGGACTGGCGCATGATCCCTTGAACGCGATCGTGGCCCCCCGCCCGATCGGCTGGATCGGCAGCCGGTCGGGGGCGGGCGTCAATAATCTGGCACCCTACAGCTTTTTCAACGTCTTCAACTACCGTCCGCCGCTGATCGGCTTTTCGTCGCAAGGATGGAAGGACTCGGTCGCCAATATCGCCGAGACCAAGGTGTTTACCTGGAACCTCGCCACCATGACGCTGGCCGAGGCGATGAACGCCAGCGCGACGAGCGTGACCGCGGACGTGGACGAGTTCGCCCTGGCCGGGGTGACGGCCGAGGACGGAAAGCTGGTCGCTGCGCCACGCGTGGCGGAAAGCCCGGTGTCGTTCGAATGCCGCCTGACCCAGCTGATCCGGCTGGAGACCAAGGAGGGCCACGAACTCGACCAGTGGCTGGTCATCGGCGAGGCGGTGGGCATCCATATCGCCGCCGACCTGATCGAAAACGGCATCTACCAGACCGCCAGCGCCCGCCCGATCCTGCGCGGCGGCGGACCGGTCGATTATTTCGAGGTGACGGAGGCGGCCCGGTTCGAAATGCGGCGACCGGGTTGATCCCAAGCGGTTGCAGGCTTCGCCTTGCTGGATACCGTGACATGCTGGCGGAAATCGGTAGAGTCGGCGGCGGCCGATCGGGAGCATGGCATGGGGGTAGAGGTAGAACGCCACGGGGAAACTCCCGTGATCCTGTTGCGGGGACAGTTCAGTCCCCAGCTTCGCCTCTATTTCCTGGCCTATTGGACGGTGACGGTCGTCGCGTCCATCGTGGGCATCCTTCTCTTGCCGATCTGGCTGGTGATCGGTCCGCCCTGGATCCGACGCTATCACGCCGCGTTGCGATGCGATCTGACGGAACGCAGCGTGGTCATCGCCAAGGGACTGATCTTTCGTCGCGAACTGACCATCCCGCTGGACAAGATTCAGGACATATCGATCCGTGAGGGGCCGCTGCTCAAGAAATTCGGCCTTTTGCAGTTGCGCGTGGAAACGGCCGGGCAAAGCCAATCGGCGTCGGGCAAGTCCGACGCCGACCTGATCGGCCTGGTCGACGCCCGCGCGGTGCGGGACCGGATCCTGGAACAGCGCGACCGGCTGGCTTTGACGGACAGCTCCGGCACCGCGCCGTCATCGGATCGACAGGTTCTGATCGACATCCGCGACAGCCTGTTGCGTCTGGAGCAGGCGATCGGCGGGCGGGCGGCCGGTTCGTCGCCGCCGTCCGATCAGGAATAGCCGCGCCAGAAAAAGACGACCGTCGTCACCGTCGTAAGCAACAGGGTCCAGCCCCGGATCAAACCGGCGGGCAGTTTGCGTCCGATGATCGCGCCGCTCCACCCGCCCAGGATGCCGCCCGCCAGCATGGGCAGGCATTGAGCCCAGGCAACCATGCCGGTGACGACGAACACCAGCGTCGCGGCGGCATTGGCCGTGGCCAGCATCAGGGTGCGGGGCGCGGCAAGCTGGGCCGGGTTGCGTCCGGACAACAGGCCCCATGCCGCCGTCAACATCATGCCGATGCCACCGCCGAAATAGCCGCCATAGATGCCCAACACCGCCTGCGCCCCCATCAGCGCGCGCGGTCCCGGTCGGGCGATACGGGCCAGCCAGTCCGAGGCGTGCCGCCCGCCCGCGATCGCGAGCGTCGCGGTCAGGAGCAGCCAGGGCACGATCAGGTCGAAGGCGCGTGGTGGCGTCAGGAACAACAGGATGCTGCCCAGCAGCGCAAATACGAAGGTCAGCGCCGCCATCCGCCGCATCGACACGCCCATTACGGGCTCCAGCCCGTGCCGATAGGCCCAGACGCTCGCCATGGCGGCGGGCTGCAGCGCGACATTGGAGGTGGCATTGGCAATGGTGGAGGGCAATCCCAGCGCGATCAGCGTCGGCATGGTCGAAAAGCTGCCGCCCCCCGCCAGCGCATTCATCGCGCCGCCGACAAAGCCGCCAACGGCCGCCAGCGCAAGAAAGGTCCAGTCGATCATCGGGGACGGTAACGCGTAATGGGGGAAGTTTGTCCCTCCACCATCGCTGGCACGATGGTCCCCTTCCGTAAGCACCACCTGGGTAGGAACAGGGCTGCGAAATCCTCCCTAAGCGGCGCTTGGAGAAGGAGACCGCCCGGCCCGGCCGGGTGGTGGAAAGGCATTCCCCCCGCAGTCATCGCGGGGCCAGCCGCCGGATGTCGAGCACGTCCACCCCGGCCAGCATCACCGGCCCGAAGCGCCCTTCGACCTCGGCGACGATGCCCTTGGTGGTCGAGCGCACGCGCGCCCAGGGAATTTCGCGTACCACCATGCGACGGCCGTGCAGCTTGACCGCCGCGACCCGGCCGTCGGTCGCCACCGCCAGCGCACCCTGCCCATCGGCACCGACCACGGCTCCGGCCACGGTAAAACCCGTCAACGCCGACTCGGCGGCGGCAGCCACATCCTCGGGCGAGCCGATGCGGCGGTCGCGGCGACGGGTGCACAGCCAGGCGACACCCGCACCGCCGAGCCCCACGCCGACGCCCAGCCCGGCCAGCGCCCAGGGCGTCACCGCACCGGCGAGCGGCAGGATCATCCGGCGTTGCCCGCCAGCGCATCCAGGGTCGGCCGCAGGCCGGACAGGTCATAACCCGCCGCCTCGGCCTGCATTACGATCAAGGTCGGATTGCGCCCCGCCTTGGCCGCCGCCAGCGCCCACAGGTTGCAGCTGCGCGTACCGGACCGGCAATAGGCCAGCACTGGCCCCTTGGCCTCGACCAGTGCCTGGGTCATCTGATCGACCATCTCATGGCTGAACCCACCGGGCGTCACGGGAATGGCGGTATAGGCCAGACCATGGTCCTCGGCCGCCGCGCGAATCGAGTCGCCGGTCGGCTGGCCCGGTTCCTCGCCGTCGGGACGGTTGTTGACGATGGCGGAATAGCCCGCCGCCTTGATCGCGGCGACATCCTCGGGCCGGATCTGGGGAGCGACGGCGACGCTTTCGTTGATTGGGCGGATCATGCGGTTCACCTATTCAATGGGCCGTTTCACCGCAACCGGTGCCAGCCCCACTTTGCCGGAAAAGACGCATCAGTGGCGCATCGGGTCCGGCCGCCGACGGAACATACCGCCCCGCGCCACGTCTGGTTGCCGTCCCTCATTGTCCAGGAGCTGGCCCCATGCCGCTGATCGATCGCCGACAGGGCCTTTGGAGCCTCGCCGCCCTGGGTTTGGCCTCCACCCTGCCACTTGCCTGGGCGCGCCGGGCGCAGGCGGTGCCGCGGGGCGGCGTGCTGGCCGTGGTCGAAAAGGGCGAAGGTCGCGTCGCCTTCTACCGGCTGCCCGATGGCGAGCGGCTGGGCCAGGTGCCGCTGGGCGTCCAGCCGCACGAGATGGTCGCCGATGCGGCGGGCCGTTTCGCCTATATCGGCGGATATGGCGTCAAGGGCTGGCAGTTCGGCGGCGAGGGCGGGCACCAGCTATGGGTGATCGATCTGGAGGCGCGCAAGCTCGCCCGCACCATCGACCTGTCGCCGCACCGGCGCTGGCACGGGATGCGGATGGACGCCAAGGGCCGCCTTTACGCGCTGTCCGAGACCGACAGCCTGCTGGCCCGCTTCGACAAGCCCGCCACGGCGGACAGTCCCGACCGGATGATCCCGGTCGGCGGCGCGCGCAGCCATTATTTCGTGGTGAAGGGCAACGGCAGCCGCGCCTATGTCGCCGATACGATGAGCGGCATGGTCATCATGGTGAACCCCGACGATGCCAGCTTCGCGCCGATCAAACAGCATATCGGCACCGCGCCCGAGGGTCTGGCGCTCAGCCCCGACGAGCGGACGCTCTATGTCGTCGACCGCCCGGCAGGCATCCTCCACGCGCTTGACGCGGTGACGCTGCGTCCCCGCGCCCGTAAGACCCTGCGCGGCGAGGCGGTGCGGGTGATCGTGCAGTCGGACGGCCGTCTGATCGTGTCGAACACTGCCGACAAGAGCCTGACCCGCCATTCGCCCGCGACGCTGGCCGAGGAAGCACGGCTGCCCCTGCCCGCCGCCGCGCCGGGGTTGAATCTGCCTGTCGGGGGCTCGATCCTCTATGCCGCGCTGGAGAATAACCGGATCGCCATCGTCGATCTGGCAGGCTGGAAGATCACCGGCGGCTTCGCGACCGGCGACGCGCCCGACACCGCCGTCCTTCTGTAATGGCACCGGCCCTTTGCCTTGGCCCCGCTTTACGGTAGCGGTAAGCCGATGGCTGCCAAAATCTCCTGCGATGTCGCGATCATTGGTGCAGGCCTGGCCGGGGGCCTGATCGCGCTCGCGCTGAAAGCGCGGCACCCCTCGCTTGATGTGCGGCTGGTCGACGCGGGCGAGACGATCGGCGGCAACCACCTCTGGTCCTTTTTCGGCAGCGACGTGGCCAAGCGCGATCGCTGGATCGTCGAGCGGCTCGTCGCGCATGGCTGGCGCGGCTATGACGTCGCCTTTCCGGCGCATTCGCGCACCATCAACCAGACCTATTATTCGATCGAGAGCCACCGCCTCGACGCCGAGGTCCGCAGGGTGCTGCCGCCCGAAGCCCTGGTGCTGGGCCGCAAGGTGCTGGCGGTATCGGCCACCGCCGCGGTCTTCGCCGATGGCGACCGGGTGGAGGCGACGGGCGTCATCGACGCGCGCGGGGTGGGCGACCTGTCCTCTTTGTCCTGCGGCTGGCAGAAATTCGTCGGTCAGGAACTGCGCCTCGCGCGCCCGCACGGGGTCGAGCGGCCGGTGGTGATGGACGCGACCGTCAAGCAGATCGACGGCTATCGCTTCGTCTATACCCTGCCCTTCGCCGAGGACCGGATCTTCGTCGAGGACACCTATTACTCGACTTCGGCCGAGTTGAACCGCCGTGCCATCGTCCAGCGGATCGAGCGCTACGCCGACAGTCGCCACTGGATCACGACCGAAGTGGTGCGCGAGGAGGCGGGCGTGCTGCCGGTCGCGATGGGCGGCGATTTCGACGGCTACTGGCGCAGCGGCGGGGCCAAGACGCCCAAGGCCGGAATGCGCGCCGGGCTGTTCCACCCGACCACCGGCTATTCGCTGCCCGATGCGATCCGCATGGCGGCGATGCTGGCCGAGCGGCGCGATTTTGCAGGCACCGACCTGCACGACGCGACCTATCGCATGGCGCGCGACGCCTGGGACGCACGCGGCTTTTACCGTATGCTCGACACGATGTTGTTCAAGGCGGCGGAGCCCGATGAGCGATACCGCGTTCTCGAGCGTTTCTATCGACTTCCGCCCGACCTGATCGGGCGATTTTATGCGGGGCAATCGACCATGGCCGACAAGGCACGAGTTTTGACCGGACGGCCGCCGGTGCCGATCCTGCGCGCGATCGCCGCGCTCAGGGGTCGCGCATGAAGAGCGCGGTCGTCATCGGATCGGGTTTTGGCGGGCTGGCGCTGGCCATCCGCCTGCAATCGGCGGGCGTGCAGACGACGATCGTCGAGGCGCGCGACAAGCCGGGCGGGCGCGCTTATTATTGGGAGCGCGAGGGCTTCACCTTCGACGCTGGACCGACGGTCATCACCGATCCGGCCTGTCTGGAGGAACTCTGGGCGCTGACCGGCCGGTCGATGTCCGAGGATGTGACGCTCGATCCGGTCCACCCCTTTTACCGGCTCAACTGGGTCGACGGCACCAATTTCGATTACAGCAACGACGACACCCAGCTCCGCTCGGAAATCGCCAAGCTGAACCCCGACGACATCGCTGGCTATGGCAAGTTCCTCGACTATGCCGAGGGCGTGTACCGCGAAGGCTATGAGAAGCTCGGCCATGTCGCGTTTCTCGACTTCGCCTCGATGGTGAAGGCCGCGCCCGCGCTGGCGAAGTACCAGGCATGGAATTCGGTCTATGCCATGGTGTCGAAGTTCGTGAAGTCGGAGAAGCTGCGCGAGGCCTTGTCCTTCCACACCCTTCTCGTCGGCGGCAATCCGATGACGACCAGCGCCATCTATGCGCTGATCCACAAGCTGGAGCGCGACGGCGGCGTCTGGTTCGCGCGCGGCGGCACCAATCGGCTGGTGGCGGGCATGGTCGCGCAGTTCGAGCGGATCGGCGGCGTCCTCCGGCTGGGCGATCCCGTGACCCGGATCGAGACGCTGGGCGACCGCGCAACGGGCGTCGTGACCAAGAGCGGCCTGACCATCCCGGCCGATGCGGTCGCGACCAATGCCGATATCATGCACAGCTATCGCGATCTGCTCGCCGACAACCGCTCGGCGCGGCGCACGGTCAACCGGCTGGAGCGCAAGCGCTATTCGCCGTCGCTGTTCGTCGTCCATTTCGGCATCAAGGGCGCATGGCCGGGCATCCCACACCACATGATCCTGTTCGGCCCGCGCTATAAGGGCCTGCTGACCGATATCTACGACACCGGCGTGCTGTCGGAGGATTTCTCGCTCTACCTCCACCACCCGACCGTCACCGACCCCAGCCTGGCGCCCGAGGGGCATTCGACCTTCTATGCGCTCGCGCCCGTGCCGCACATGGGCAAGTTCCCGATGAACTGGGACGAGGTCGGGCCGATCCTGGAAAAGCGCATCCTGGACGAGATCGGCCGCCGCCTGATCCCCGACATCCATGAGCGGATCGTCACCAAGTTCCACTATGCCCCTGCGGACTTCGCGACCGATCTGAACGCGCATATGGGCTCGGCCTTCTCGCTGGAGCCGATCCTGACCCAGAGCGCCTATTTCCGGGTCCACAACCGCGACGATTCGATCCCGAACCTGTATTTCGTCGGCGCAGGCACGCATCCGGGCGCAGGCATTCCGGGCGTGGTGGGAAGCGCCAAGGCGACCGCCGCGCTGATGCTGGAGCGGCAGTAAAGGCGCGCCCTCCGTTCAGGCTGAACGGAGGGGGGGGGTGGTCTTCAAACAGAGGTAGGTCATGCCGTTCGTCACGCTGCTCGCCGCTCTGCTCACCGCCGCCATGCCGATGGCGGACCGGGACATCGCCGCCCCCGGCCCGCAGGGGCCGCTGAAAGGCAGCTGGACCGGGCCGGAAGGTGCAAAGGCGCCCGTAGTTCTGATGATCCCCGGATCGGGACCGACCGACCGGGACGGCAACAGCCCGCACGGGCTGAAGGCCGCCTCGCTGCGCCTGCTGGCCGCAGGACTGGCGGCCAAGGGCATTGCCAGCGTGCGCATCGACAAGCGCGGCATGTTCGCCAGCGCGGGCGCGATCCCCGACGCCAATCGGGTCACGATCGACGATTATGTCACGGACGCCCGCACCTGGATCGCCGCGATCCGCGCGAAGACGGGCGCGCCCTGCGTCTGGGTGCTGGGCCATAGCGAGGGCGCGCTGGTCGCGCTGGCCACCGCCGCCGCCGACGCCAGGGCATTGTGCGGCGTCATCACCGTCTCCGCCCCCGGACGGCCGCTGGGCGAGGTGATGCGGGCACAGTTCCACGCCAATCCCGCAAATGCGCCCTTGCTAGCCGATGCCGACCGCGTGATCGACACGCTGGAGGCGGGGCGCACGATCCCGGCAGCCAGCCTGACCCCGCCCCTGCCGAGGATCTTCGCCGACGCGGTCCAGCCCTTCCTCGTCAACGCCTTTGCCAAGAACCCAGCCAGGCTGGCCGCCGCCGTCACCCGGCCGATGCTGATCGTGCAGGGCGAGGCCGATCTGCAGGTGACGGTCGAGGACGCCCAGGCTCTGAAGGCCGGTCAACCCAAGGCGACCTTGGTGCTGCTGCCCAAGGTCAGTCATGTGTTGAAGACCGTGGAAGGCGACAGCCGCGGCGCGAACCTAGCGACCTATGCCGATCCCAATCTCCCGATCGCGCCCGGCGTGGTGACGGCGGTGGCGGATTTCATTCAGGACCACCCAACACGATAAAATCCGCTTCGGCCAAAAAGCTGGCCCATGATGCGCCGTTTGGCTTGGCGGGCGGAGCGGCCCGAATGGTGCCCGCGGCGTTTAACGGCGTTACCGGAAAGGCTCACGCCAGCAGCGCGTCTTCCTGCAACTGCTCGACCTCGGCGGCCTGCCTTGCCCACATCTCGGCATAAAGCCCGCCCTTGGCCAGCAATTCGCCATGCGTGCCGCGTTCGGCCACCCGGCCGCCGTCCAGCACGACGATCTGGTCGGCATGGACCACGGTCGACAGCCGATGCGCAATGACCAGCGTGGTGCGCCCGCGCTCGATCGCCTGGAGCGTGGCCAGGATATCCGCCTCGGTCCGGCTGTCGAGCGCGCTGGTCGCCTCGTCGAGGATCAGGATGGGCGGGTTCTTGAGCAAGGTCCGCGCGATGGCGACTCGCTGCTTTTCGCCGCCCGACAGTTTCAGCCCCCGCTCGCCGACCCGCGTGGCGTAGCCGTGCGGCTGACGCTCAATGAAGTCGGCAATGGCCGCGCCCTTCGCCGCGCGCTCGACATCGTCCTCTCCTGCGCCCTCACGGCCATAGGCGATATTGTAGCCGATCGTTTCGTTGAACAGCACCGTGTCCTGCGGCACGATCCCGATCGCGGCACGAAGCGAGTCCTGCGCGACCACCGAGACCGGCTGGCCGTCGATGGTGATCGCGCCCTGATTCACGTCGTAAAAGCGATAAAGCAGCCGCGCGAGCGTCGATTTGCCCGCGCCCGAGGGTCCCACCACCGCGCAGGTCGTGCCCGCGGGCACATCGAGCGTCAGCCCCTTCAATATGGTGCGTTCGGGATCATAGCCGAAGACGACATTGTCGAACCGGACATGCCCGCCCGCCACCATCAGCGGCGGCGCGCCCGGCGTGTCGACCACTTCGGCGGGCGTGTCGATCAGGTCGAACATCGCGCCCATGTCGATCACCCCCTGCCGAATGGTGCGATAGACCATGCCGAGCAGGTCGAGCGGCCGGAACAGCTGCGACAGCAAGGTCGACACCAGCACCACGTCACCCGCCGACGCCGCGCCCCGGCTCCATTCGCGCACCACCCAGGCCATGGCGAAGCCCAGCATCAGGCTGGTTATCAAAGCCTGCCCGACGTTCAGCCAGGCGAGCGAATTTTCCGACTTGGTGGCGGCCCGCGCATAGGCGGCGACGCCGGTCTCATAGCGCTTGGCCTCGCGCTCCTCGGCGTTGAAATATTTGACCGTCTCGAAATTCAGCAGCGAGTCGACGGCATGGGCCACCGCCCCGGTATCCAGATCGTTCATCTGGTTGCGCAAGGCGTTACGCCAGTCGGTCACCTTGCGGGTGAAGCCGATGTAAAGGACGACCATCGCGATCGTCGTGACGACCAGCACCGGCCCGAAGCTGCGTCCGAAGATGGTCAGCACTAATGCCAGTTCCAGCACCGTCGGCGCGATGTTGAAGAGAAGGAAATAGAGCATCGTGTCGATGCTTTTGGTCCCCCGCTCGACGACCTTGGTGACGGCACCCGTCCGCCGCTCCAGATGGAAACGCAGCGACAGGCGGTGGAGATGGCGGAACACATCCGCCGACAGCCGCCGGGTCGCATCCTGCCCGACCATCTCGAACACCGCATTGCGCAAATTGTCGAACAGTGTCGTGCCGAACCGCGCGGCGGCATAGCCGACGACCAGCAGGATCACGAGCGTCGCTGCTCCCCGGTCGCCACCCGCCATCCGATCGACCGCATATTTGAAGGTATAGGCAGCGCCCAGCACCTGGACGAGCTTCGACAGGATGACGAGCGCCATCGCCGCCACGATCCGCACGCGTAAGCCGGGCTCTCCGGCGGGCCAGAGATAAGGGAGGAAGCGGCGGAGCGTCGGGATCAGCGGCCGGTCGGCCGTCCCGGCGGTGGGGTCGAGTGGGGGCATGTCCGCACCATGTCGGACCAAGCGCGGCCAACTTCAATGGCGGGAAATGCAAGAGGATGCGCCAATGGTCGTCGGAAGCCCGGAACCACTCGCCGCGCACTCACGTTTTACCTTTAACTGGAGGCGGTTAGATGGAACCGATTTTCTATGTGATGGCAATATTGGGCTGCGGCGACGCCAGCGTCGATTGCACCGAGGCACGGGTCGTGCCGGCCCGGTACCAGACCATGGCGCAATGCCGGGCCGACCTGGCCAACCGGATCGCCGCCAATACCGATGTCCCCTATCCCGTGATCGGCGCCGACTGCCGCCGCATGGGCGCACAGATGGCCAAGGCGGAGCGCAAGCCCAGCAGGGGTTGACCACCCAATCCCCGCTCCGTTCGGTCCGAGCGGCTCATGGGCGTAGGCCAGGACTTCAGCGCGGCCGCGTCCACAGAGTTGCGTCGCGCGGTGTGATCCGCATCGTGTTGCGCCGCGCCGCCTGCACGCTTGCGCGGGTCATGAAGCCCAGCTTTTCCAGCTTGCCCGTGCCAACCCGGCTATCCCAGGCCCGGCGTCCCCGCTTGGCGACCTTGCGCCCGATCGCGCCATAGATCGCCGCGGCCGATAGCACGGCCCAGGCCGATCGATAGGACAAGGCGGGCGTGCCCATGCGCGCGCTCGCCTCGAACTTCGCCGCGCGTTCGGTCAGCCGCCGCGCCAGCGCGCTCAGCCCGGGCCGGTGCGAGGGGGACATGATCGCATCGGCCGCGATGCTCTTTTCCGCCAGCCACTGGCGCGGCAGGTAATGCCGTCCCGCGCCCGCATCCTCGGCGATGTCGCGCGCGATATTGGCAAGCTGAAACGCCATGCCCAGATCGCAGGCCCGATCCAGGGTCGCCTCATCATCGGGCGCGACGCCCATGGTCACCGCCATCATGCAGCCGACCACGCCCGCGACATGATAGCAATAACGGTAGAGATCCTCCTCGGTCTCGGGCCGCCAGTCCCGCGCGTCCAGCGCGAACCCGGCGATCAGGTCGCGCGGCCAGCGATGCGGCATCCCCGTCTCCGCCACGACGACGCGCAGCGCATCGAAGGCCGGGTCGCCGACCACCTGCCCCGCCAGCGCCGCCTCGGTCTTGGCGGTCAGCTCGGCCAGCCGCGCGGGCGCGTCGGCGACGGGGGTCATGCCATGACCATGATCCTGCCCGTCGGCGATATCGTCGCAGCGGCGACACCAGGCATAAAGCAGCCAGGCCCGCGCGCGCGTTTCGGGATCGAACAACAGGCTGGCCGCCGCGAAACTCTTAGAGCCCCTGGCGATCGAGGCCCGCGCCGCCGCCACCAGCGCGTCGCGCTCGGTGGGAGCGGCGGCGCTGCTCACAGGTCGTCCGCGTTCATGCGTACAATGGGTTGGGTCGGCACATGCGCACCCATCCGGTCGAGCAGCCCGTCGAGCGTGCTGTCGACGATCAGCAGCTCGCGGTGCTGCGGCCGCAGGAAACCGACCTCGCCCATCTTGTCCCAGAAGGCGACGAGATGGTCGTAATAGCCGCCCGTATTGAGCAGCCCGACCGGATCGGCGTGATAGCCGAGTTGCGCCCAGCTCAGCGCTTCCCACAGCTCGTCCATCGTGCCCGTGCCGCCCGCGATGGTGATGAAACCGTCGGACAGATCGGTGAACGCCTTTTTGCGCTCGTGCATCCCGGGTACGACATGGAGTTCGGTCAGGCCACGATGCGCGACCTCGGCATCGACCAGCGCCTGGGGGATGATGCCGATCACCTCACCGCCCGCCGCCAGCGCCGCATCGGCCACCGCGCCCATCAGGCCCAGTCGCCCGCCGCCATAGACGACGCCGATCCCCCGCTCCGCCAGGCCGCGCCCCACGTCGCGCGCCGTCTCGATATATTGCGGGTCGGAGGGGGTCGCCGACCCACAGTAGATGGCCAATCGCTTCATGGAAAAACCGCTAGGCGATGGGGCCGGGTGGGGCAAGCGGGGTTGCGGTCGGTTCGCCAGGGTTCACGCCGGAAAGGCGCGCTGTTCGGCGGGCGCAGCGGGAAGCCCGGGGTGGATGGCGTCTTCTGTTGCGACCCTCAGATGCCCGATACGCTGCATTGCCGATGGGCAGACGGTCATCGAACGGCACGCTTCGCCGATCGGGCGGCTCGAATGACCATGGGCGGCGCGGACGGAAAAGCCGCCCCCTTGCCGCCCATGTTCACGGCTTACTTGCCGCGCAGCGTGTTGATGAGCGCCAGGCCCAGCACGCCGCCCAGCGCCGCCGAGGCAAAGGGACGATCGCGGACGAACTGACGCGCCTGATCGAACAGCGGGCGAACCGCCTGATCGACGCTGTCCTTGGCGTCGCCGAATACCTTCTGGGTCTTGCCGCTCAGCTGCTCGCCCTTGCCTTCGGCCTGCATGGTCTTGTCGTTCATCGCGACTCCCAGACCTTCCTTGACCTTGCCGCCGAAATCCGTGGCCGTGCCATTGATCGTGTCGGTATTCATGAAAACCTCCTCTTGGGAAACCAGGGGTGACGGAGCGTGGAAACCCCGCAAACCGCCGATGTTTCCCGGTCGGGACCGCAGGAAAGCGATCTGGAACCGGCTATCCGGTCGTCACGACAATCGGATCGCTGCCCTTTCCCCGCCCCCATGCGCTCGCTACATGCAGCCCCGATGGTCGCCGACCCCCTTGCCAAGCTCCACGAAGTTTTCGGGTACAGCCAGTTCCGCGGGGTGCAGGAACAGGTGGTGGACCGCGTGCTCGCCCGGCAGCGCACTCTGGCCGTCATGCCGACCGGCGCTGGCAAGTCGCTCTGCTACCAGCTTCCCGCCGTGATGATGGACGGCTGTTGCGTCGTGGTCAGCCCGCTGATCGCGCTGATGCACGACCAGTTGCGCGCGGCCGAGGCGGTCGGCATCCGCGCCGCCACGCTGACCAGCGTCGACCAGAACCGGGCCGAAACGGTCGCGCGATTCCGCGACGGACAGCTCGACCTGCTCTATGTCGCGCCCGAACGCGCCTCCTCGGGGCATTTCCGCGAGCTGCTGGCCTCCGCGCCGCTCAGCCTGTTCGCGATCGACGAAGCCCACTGCGTCAGCGAATGGGGGCATGACTTCCGTCCCGATTACCGGCTGCTCGAACCGCTGATGGACGCCTTTCCCGAGGTGCCCCGGCTCGCGCTGACCGCGACCGCCGACGCGCATACCCGCGCCGATATCGCCAAACAGCTGGGCATCCCCACCGAGGGGATGATCGTCTCGGGCTTCGATCGGCCCAATATCCGCTACGCGATCAGTCCCAAGTCGAATGTGAACCTTCAGATCGCGCGGGTGGTCGCCGAGACGCCCGGCCCCGGCATCGTCTATGCCCAGACGCGCGCGGCGACCGAAAAACTGGCCGAGGCGCTCGCGCGGACGGGCCGGCCGGTGCGCGCCTATCATGCCGGGCTCGATCCGGCGGTGCGCGCGAAGAACCAGGCCGATTTCGTGGCGAGCGAGGACATGGTGATCTGCGCCACCGTCGCCTTCGGCATGGGAATCGACAAACCCGATGTCCGCTTCGTCGCCCATGCCGGGCTGCCCAAGTCGATCGAGGCCTATTATCAGGAGACGGGGCGCGCGGGGCGCGACGGCGATCCGTCGGTCGCGCATCTGTTCTGGGGCGCGGACGACTTTGCCCGCGCGCGCCAGCGCATGGCCGAGGTCGAACCCGAACGACAGGCTGGCGAGCGAGCGCGTCTGGCGGCGCTGGGCGCGCTGGTCGAGACGGGCGGATGCCGCCGCCGCATCCTGCTGCGCCATTTCGGCGAGGATTTGCCTGAGGATTGCGGCAATTGCGACAATTGCCTGGGATCGCCCGATGCGGTCGACGCAACGACCACCGCACAGAAATTCCTGTCCGCCGTGTTCCGCACCGGGCAGATGTTCGGCGCGGGCTATATCGAACAGGTGCTGACCGGCCAGTCGAGCGAGCGCAGCCTGATGAACGGGCATGAGGCGCTGTCGGTGTGGAATATCGTGGAGGGCGAAGAGGTGGCGCTGCTCAAGCCCGTCCACCGCGCGCTGTTGCTGCGCGACGCGCTGCGCACCAATCATCATGGCGGACTGGAGTTCGGTCCCGCCGCCCGCGCGCTCATCAAGGGCGAGGCACGGCTGTCGCTGGTCGTGCCGCCCAAGCGCGAGAAGAAGGGCCGCCGCGCCGCGCCGGTCGCCGCCAACCCGGCCGACAATCCGCTGTTCGAGGCGCTGCGCGCCAAGCGTCGCGAGCTGGCGCAGGAGGCGGGCGTGCCGCCTTATGTCATTTTCCACGACTCGGTCTTGCGCGACATGGCGGCGCAGCGCCCGGCGAGCCGGGCCGCGCTGTCGCTGCTGTCCGGCATCGGCGCGCGCAAGCTGGATGCTTATGGCGAGGCGTTTCTGGCGGTGATCCGCGGCGCAGGCTAAGTTGCCGGGCATGAGTGCACCCACCCTGACCCCCACCCTGACCACAGACCGGCTGACCCTGCGTGGCCATCGGCCCGACGATCTGGACGCGCTGACGGCCATGTGGGCCGATCCGGCGGTGTATGGGATGATCGGCGGCAAGCCTCGACCGCGGGAAGAGGTTTGGATTCGGCTGCTCCGCTCGGTCGGGCAGTGGAGCATATTCGGCTATGGCGCCTGGGTGGTGTGCGACCGTGAGACCGGCGAGGTGCTGGGTGACATCGGCCTCCTCGAATCGCGCCGCGCGATCGTGCCCGAACTGACCGTGCCGGAGGTGGGGTGGACGCTGTCCCCGGCGGCGCATGGCAAGGGCTATGCCGGCGAGGCGATGCGCGCGGTACTCGGCTGGGCGGAGGCACAGGGGATCAGCCGGACATGCTGCATCATCGATCCGGGTAACGCTGCGTCGATCCGACTGGCGGAGAAGCTGGGTTACGCCGCGCCGGTCGAGGGGGTTTATCACGACCGGGTCATTTTGGTTTTTCACCGGGGCTAGCCCCACCCTCCGTTCGCATGAAGGTACGGATCGGGGTTTGCGCGGAGACACGGAGACGCGCGGGCCAACGCCTCCGCGCCTCCGCGCGAACAAAAGGCCGCGCATCCGACGTTCGCGGTTCAAGCCCCGCCCCCGATAGGGTACAAGACCCTCGTGACGCTTGCCCTGATCCTGTCCGCCATCGCCATGACTCTGATCGTCGGCGTGCGCTATCTGCTCGCCTCGGGGGCGTTCGCGCTGGCGACCAGGGCGCGGCATCCGAATCTCTATACCGGGCTCGATCCGCAGATCCGGCGGGAGATCGGCTGGAGCCTCGCCTCCGCCGCCATTTACGGTGTGCCGGCAGGCATCGTCGCCTGGGGCTGGCAAAATCGCGGATGGACACGGATTTACGCCGACGTCCACGCCTATCCGCTCTGGTACTGGCCGGTATCGGTCCTGCTCTATCTGGTCGCACACGATACCTGGTTCTACTGGACGCATCGCTGGATGCACCGGCCCGCCGTCTTCAAGGCCGCGCACGCCGTCCATCATGCCAGCCGCCCGCCGACCGCCTGGGCCGCGATGGCCTTCCATCCGATCGAGGCGGTGACCGGCGCTGTGGTAATTCCGCTACTCGTCTTTCTGATTCCGATTCATATCGGCGCGCTCGGCTTGGTGCTGACCGTCATGACCGTTATGGGCGTGACCAACCACATGGGTTGGGAGATCTTTCCGCGATTCCTGTGGCAGGGGCACCTGGGGGGGTGGCTCATCACGGCCAGTCATCATCAGCGGCATCATGAGCAATATGGGTGCAATTATGGACTCTATTTCCGGTTCTGGGATCGACTGTGCGGGACGGACCACGGACTCGGCGATTTCGGACGCGCCCATGCGCAGGCCGCGCGCCGTGTGGCGGGGCTTAGCGCTGATGCTGGTCGCCCTGCCGCTGGTGAGCGCCGCGCCGGTCAGCCGTTTGGACATCGGGATCGACCAGTTGCGCTCGGCCAAGGGGATGATCCGGCTGTGCCTGACCGCCGACCCGGATAACTTCCCGCAATGCGTCGACGATGCCCGCGCGCTGACCCGGTCGGTCCCCGCCGGCCAGCGGAGTATCGGTTTGGATGGCCTGCCGCATGGCACCTATGCCGCCGCCGTCATCCATGATGAGAACAACAACGCCAAGCTCGACACGCTGGCAGGCATCCCGCGCGAGGGTTTCGGATTTTCGCGCAATCCGGTGATCCGTTTCGGCCCGCCGCGCTTTTCGGCGGCGCGGTTCACGCTCGATTCTGTTGCCGAAACACAACAGATCAGGATGCGGTACATCTTCTGACACAATTGCCGGAGCAAAATCGTCACCGTAACGTTGCATTTCGGATAACCGAATTCAGGGAGTTTTCCGTCTTGCGCCAATTTCCGCGCGTTTCCGCTACGCTGATCGCTCTGGGCGTGCTGTCCCTGTCGGCGCCCGCCTTTGCGCAGGACGCCTCGTCCTCCAGCAATCCGGCCGCCACCGAAATGGCGGGCCAGCTGGGCAAGAACACCGTCACCGTCGGCTTGGGCGCGGCCTATCTGCCGTCCTATGAGGGGTCGAAGGATTACCAGTTCAGCCCCGCGCCCGCCGCGCTCGCCTATATCGACGGGCATACCATCACCTATATCGGCAACCGCCTGTCGGTCGACCTGATCGGCGACAAGGCCAATCGCGACTGGGATATCCAGGCCGGGCCGATCGGCGTCGTCAATCTCGACCGCACGACCACCTCGGGGATCGATGATCCCCGCGTCCGCGCGCTGGGCAAGATCGGCGCGGCGGTCGAGCTGGGCGGCTATGTCGGCATTGGCAAGATCGGCGTCATCACCAGCCCCTATGACCGGCTCTCCGTCTCGGTCAGCTATCGCCACGACGTGACCGGCGTGCATGACAGCGGCATCTGGCAGCCTTCGGTCAATTACTTCACCCCGCTGTCGACCAAGGCGGCGATCGGCCTGTTCGCCACCGCCGAGCATGTCGGCCGTGGCTATGCCCGCCGCTATTTCTCGATCACGCCGGACCAGAGCGCGGCAAGCGGCCTGCCCGTCTACAACGCCCGGTCCGGGTGGAAGGACTGGTCGGTCGGCGGGCTCGCCACCTATTCGATCACCGGCAATCTGTTGAAGGGATGGAAGGTCGTCGGCGGCCTGACCTATGGCCGGATGGTGAACGATTTCGGGGACAGCCCCATCGTATCGCAGGCCGGATCGCGCAGCCAGTGGCTGAGCGCGCTGGGGCTGGCGTACACGTTCTGAGTTTCGATCCTCCCCTGCAAGGGGAGGTGGCAGGCCGTAGGCCTGACGGAGGCCTGACGGAGGGGGGCTTGCCACATAGGACGTCCCTTGGCGGCGATCCCCCCTCCACCACCGCTTCGCGGTGGTCCCCCTCCCCGTGCCGGGGAGGATTGTCACGCCTGCGGGCATTCCCCTGGCTGGGTCACCGGCGCGCCGCCCATATACCAGTGGCTGCGGTCGCCCATCGTCTCGCGGTCATGGTAGCAGACCCGCGCCTTGGACGTCTTCAAGTCCAGCTCGACCGTCCAGTTATTGTCGGCGCAGTCATGCGGGGTGCAGCCATGCGCGGCGATCCCCTGTTCGCCCTGGCGGAAGATCGGCACCGTCACCGCGCCGCGCGACATCATCCGCTGGACCAGCTTCTGATCGCCGACCGCATCGTGCAGCGCGGTCGCCACCTCGGTCCGGTCGAAGAAGCTGACCCCGTCCACCGCGTCCCCGGGATAATGGCCGATATAGGCGGTCAGCGGATTGACCTGCGCCACGCCCGGCAGTGGGGTCGGCCGCGCCGTGCCCGGCGGGGTGAAGTTGCCGGGTGCGACATCCGAGTCGGTATCCTCACCCCGACCGCCGCACGCCGACAATGCGAGCAGAGCCAAGGGGGCAAGGATGGCGAAACGGCGCATGTCTCTCTCCTGACGAATCTCTTATAGGCGGGAACGCTTTGAGGGGGCGGCCGGTTGCCCGTTCATGACATCTCCGCCTGCCCATGATGCCGCACTGGTCCGCTTTGTCGAGGCCCAGGCGAACAGTTTCGCCACCGCCCTCGCCGAATTGCGCGCGGGCCGGAAGCAAAGCCATTGGATGTGGTACATATTCCCGCAGATCGCCGGGCTTGGCCGCAGCCCCACCGCGATATTCTATGCGATCGCCGATGCCGACGAAGCGCGGGCCTATCTCGCGCATCCGGTGCTGGGGCCGCGTCTGCATCAGGTGGTGGCCGCCGCCGTGGCAGCGCCCGGTTCGGCCGAGGCGGTGTTCGGCGCGATCGATGCGATGAAGCTGCGATCGTCGCTGACCCTGTTCGCCGCCGTCGCGGATGACCCCGCACCATTTCGCCAAGGGCTTCGGCGCTTCTTCGACGGGCAGGACGATCCGGCAACCTTGACGAGGCTCGACCATCACCGGCGGTGACGGTCGAGCCTCTGTCCGGTTCACTTCTTGATGGTTACGGGGCCTGGGCCGGTGACGCTCGCCGACTGGTCAGCGGTCAGCACGATCGTCCATTGGGTTTTATCGTCGCACACCGCATCCCAAGTCGGATTGCCGTTGGTAGGCGCGGCCTCCTTCATGGCCGTCACCGACTGGCAGCTCGACCCGTTCGGCCCCGCATCGCGGATCGCACGGAACAGGACGCCGCGACGCTGGCCCTCGGGCAGCGCACGAACCTTGGCACCCAGCGTATCGGCGCTCATTTCCGTGCCATTGGTGGTGGCAGCGGCGGCGCTGTTATTGGCTGGTTCGGTCGAGGACCCGCACGCCGCCAGCGGCAGCGCGGCGGCCATCACGGCCAGGAGAATCGTGGAACGCTGCATGATCCAGTTCCTTTCCCTAAGTGGCGGCCGCGAGAGAGCGACCGTATCGCCTGCATAACGATCATCGGCGTCGCCAGTTGCGCGCATCCGCCACGAACGGCAAGACATCTCGATGAGCGACGTTCGATTGCACGAAAGCTGGCTGTCGGTGCTGCGGCCCGAATTCGACGAGCCCTATATGAAGGCATTGAAGACCTTCCTCGCCGAGGAGCGCGAGGGCGGCCAGCGCATCTTCCCTCGCCCGTCCGAATGGTTTCGCGCGCTCGACCTGACGCCGCTCGACCAGGTGCGGGTCGTGATCCTGGGGCAGGACCCCTATCATGGCGAGGGGCAGGCGCATGGCCTGGCCTTCTCGGTCCAGCCCGGCGTCCGTCCGCCGCCCAGCCTGGTCAATATCTACAAGGAGATGGCAAGTGATCTGGGCATCGCCCCGCCCTCCCACGGCCTGCTCGATCACTGGGCGCGGCAGGGGGTGCTCTTGCTCAACTCGGTGCTGACCGTGCGCATGGGACAGGCCGCCTCGCATCAGGGGCGCGGGTGGGAGCGGTTCACCGACGCCGTGATCCGCGCGGTCGCCGCCAAGCCGGAGCCGGTCGTCTTCATCCTGTGGGGCGCCTATGCCCAGAAAAAGGCGGGCTTCGTGCGTGAGATGGGCGCGGGGCGGCACTGCGTCCTGACCTCTGTCCACCCCTCGCCTTTGTCGGCACGGGGTGGTTTTTTCGGATCCAAGCCCTTTTCGCGCGCCAATGACTTTCTGGTCGAGCATGGCCAGCCGCCGATCGACTGGGCGCTGCCGCCGCTGTCCTGATTCCGATCTGTAATCACACTGGCATCATTTGGCGCGAGCGCGCATAGCGCCCGCCATTCCACCGATAGAATAAGGACCACCGGCGATGGCCGACGACGACTATGTCTATGACGAAGCGACCGGCGAATGGATCAGCGCCGCCGACGCCGCCGCCAAGGGTGGCGCGGCCAGCGACGACGATGCGGTCGTGGTGCGCGACTCGGTCGGCAATGTGCTGAGCGACGGCGACCAGGTGACGCTGATCAAGGACCTGACCGTCAAGGGCGCAGGCCAGACGCTGAAGCGCGGCACCCTCATCAAGTCGATCCGCCTGACCGGCGACGCGCAGGAAATCGACTGCAAGTTTGACGGGATCAAGGGGTTGGTGTTGAGGGCGGAGTTTGTGCGGAAGCGGTGAGGTTGACGTTCGGCGTGTCGTGGGAGAGCATGGCCCTATGCAGGCAGTCTCCTACGATGAAGCAGCCGAAAATCTGGAGGCGATGATCGACAAGGTCGTCGCCGACCGCGCGCCCCTCGCGATCACGCTTGAACGGGGCGAAGGGGCGGTGCTGGTGTCCGCCAGTGAGTGGGCCTTGACCGGGAAGGCGCTGTGTCTGCCAAACTCTTCAACAAGCCCGACAGGCGATAGGTGAACCCTACCGCCTCACCCTTCCCATGCCAATCCTGCTCAATTAAAGCAATTTTTTCTATGGTATTGCAGATATTTGACCGTAGCACGATGTACGTTTATTTTCATTCTAGGCGATATGCCAAGTTCCAATAGGGATTCATTGGAAATTCTTTCGCTCACCAGCATGACACCATCATCACTAAAACTGATCAGCCCCTTATCGAATATGGCATCAGCATTCGCTATCAACAAAAAGCCATTCCGCGGGTCAAGCCGCTGCACATTGCTTGAATCTCGCCAAGGCCGAATGTGAGAGGCTCTTAACGCGCAACCAACTTCACATCCGGTGAGAGCACACTTTTTATCCCAAATATCTTCTAGAGCTTTCCGATACCCCCCCTGCCCCAAGCGCGCATTGATCAAACGCTGCCTTTGGGTCTGCTCTAAATTCTGATTATAAATGTCCGAGAGATCTTCCGCCTCTTCGGAAGTCTCCAAGTCCCCCTTGAGTCGTATCTCAAAGCCCAGCGCCTCCAATGGTTCGTTGGTCGGCCATCCCCCGCCAGCGTTCGGCTGGGGCTTTCGTGCCAATTCATAAGCGACTCGAAGCACTGCCTTGGGAGGCCACGTTTTGCCAGTGTCGGGATCAATGATGTCCCATTTGGTAGACTCACGATTGGGGGAGATACCGTGTCGACTAATATACTGAAAAGCTTTCCGTACATCTGATGCCGATATGCTCATACCGCCCCCCAAATCCGAATCTAATCAACGTTATTTATAATTACTCCGCCGGAAGGTAGACCTCCCCGCCCTTCTCGCGGAATCTCTCGCTCATCTGCTGCATCCCCGCCTCGGCGTCCTCCGCCGCGACGAACGTCTCCACCGGCGCGTTCTGCTTCGCCGCGAATTCCCGAACTTCCTGCGTGATCTTCATCGAACAGAATTTCGGGCCGCACATCGAACAGAAATGCGCGGTCTTCGCCCCCTCCGCCGGAAGAGTCTGGTCGTGGTACGGCTCCGCCGTATCGGGGTCGAGCGACAGGTTGAACTGGTCGCGCCAGCGGAACTCGAAGCGGGCGCGGCTCAGCGCGTCGTCGCGCATCTTGGCGGCGGGGTGCCCCTTGGCCAGGTCGGCGGCGTGGGCGGCCAGCTTGTAGGTGACGACGCCGACCTTCACGTCGTCGCGGTCGGGCAGGCCCAGATGCTCCTTGGGGGTAACGTAGCAGAGCATCGCCGTACCGTACCAACCGATCATCGCCGCACCGATGCCGCTGGTGATATGGTCGTACCCCGGTGCGATATCGGTGGTCAGCGGCCCGAGGGTGTAGAAGGGCGCCTCGCCGCACGCCTCGAGCTGCTTGTCCATATTCTGCTTGATCTTGTGCATCGGCACATGGCCCGGGCCTTCGATCATGACCTGCACGTCCTGCGCCCAGGCGCGCTTGGTCAGTTCGCCCAGCGTGTAGAGCTCGGCGAACTGCGCTTCGTCATTGGCGTCGGCGATCGCGCCGGGGCGCAAGCCGTCGCCCAGCGAATAGGCGATGTCGTACGCCTTCATGATCTCGGTGATCTCGTCGAAGCGTTCGTAGAGGAACGACTCCTTGTGATGCGCCAGGCACCATTTCGCCATGATCGAGCCGCCGCGCGACACGATGCCGGTGACGCGCTTGGCGGTCAGGGGGATATAGGGCAGGCGCACGCCCGCATGGATGGTGAAATAGTCGACGCCCTGCTCGGCCTGTTCGATCAGCGTATCGCGGAAAATCTCCCAGGTCAGCTCCTCGGCGATGCCGCCGACCTTTTCCAGCGCCTGATAGATGGGCACCGTGCCGATCGGCACCGGCGAGTTGCGGATGATCCACTCGCGCGTGTCGTGGATGTTGCGTCCCGTCGACAGGTCCATGACCGTGTCCGCGCCCCAGCGGATCGACCAGACCAGCTTGTCGACTTCGGAGGCGACGTTGCTGGCGACCGCCGAATTGCCGATATTGGCGTTGATCTTGACCAGGAAGTTGCGGCCGATCGCCATCGGCTCGGATTCGGGGTGGTTGATATTGTTGGGGATGATCGCCCGGCCGCGTGCCACTTCGTCGCGGACGAATTCGGGCGTGACGTAATCGGGAATGGCCGCGCCGAAGCTCTCGCCGTCACGGACATATTCTTTCAGCATCTCGCGGCCCAGATTCTCACGGGTCGCGACATATTCCATTTCCGGCGTGATGATGCCTTGGCGGGCATAGTGCATCTGGCTGACGTTCATGCCGGGCTTGGCACGCAAGGGGCGGTTGAGGCCGGTGCGCGGGAATTGCGGCACGCCGCCCGAGCGGTCGGGGCCGAGCTGGCCATTATCCTCGGGGCGGATGGCGCGGCCGTCATAGGCCTCGACATCGCCACGCCCCTCGATCCAGTCACGGCGGATTTGCGGCAGGCCCGCCATGATGTCGATGCGCGCGGTCGGATCGGTATAGGGACCGCTGGTGTCATAGACGCGCAAGGGAGGCTCGCCCGAGGACGGATCGAGATGGATTTCGCGCATCGCGACGCCCAATGGGCCGACATGGATCTTCTTCGAGCCACGAATGGGGCCGGTCGTCACGCCGATCTCGGCCTTTGCGGGGATATCTGCCATAGTCCACTCCATGCGGAGGAAACGGACCGTGAGAGGCGGGGCCGCTCCCTCCCTACGCCGGTGTCAGCCGGATCAGGTTCAGCGGGTCGGGGGCTCTTGCCCCCCTCTCAAGCGCAGGCCAGCGCTCCCCCGGGGATGGCTCCTGCATAGGCGGAATTGCGGCGGATAAGAAGGGGTTTCGCGCCAGCACGCCTCCACACCCCGACGAAAGACAAAAAGCCCCGATCGGCCAGGGGACTAGGGACCGATCGGGGCCAAGGAGCCCTTGGGAGGGAGAGGGTTATCCGCTGGCGGCGCTGGTGCGGACGGTGCCGTTCAGGCCGCCGGGGAAGAAGCCCCCGCCTGTCACCGCTGCCTTGTTCAGATAGACGACGTTCAACACCTGGCCCGGCGTGCGGACAAAGGCGATGGCGTTGGAATCGGCGGGCACGATGTTCGCCACCTGCTGGCCGTTGACGGTCGCCACGATGCCCTGATCGAGATCAGTCGACCCGTCGAGGCTGTCACGCGCGTCCGAAATCTTGCCCGCATTGGTGATGAGCGCCGCGTTGCTCAGCCCCTTGCGGTACAAGGTCGTGCGGACCAGACCGGCATGATAGGCCTCGGCCGCATGGATGCCCGCCGCCGCCTCGATGAAGGTCTTGTTGGTCAGCAGGGTGACGCCGCCCATATAGGCGGTGACGCCGACATCCTCGAACAGAAAGGCGCCGAGCAGGAAATTCTCGTCCGAGGCGTAAGGGTCGAAGGTCGAGCCGCTCGTGATGACACCCGCCGCGACCGCCGCCGCCGTAAAGGCGCCGCTGGCGTCGCCCGACAGGTTGATCGCGGGCTGCGCCACCGCCGCGCTGCCCAGCGCGGTGCGCAGGAAGTTGACATGGGCGATCTCGTCATAGGCGATCTCACGCGCATATTGCGCAACGATCGGATCCTGAAACCGGACCTGGCGCGGCTGCCCGGCGCCATCGGTCGCGCTGGCGTTGATCGCAACCGCCCCTTGCGTGCCGGTGCCGCCGAGCAGCGACGAGGACAGGCCTGCACCGAACGCGGCATAGCTGTAGAATTGCGCTTCCAGATATTCGAGCTGGAGCGCGAAGTTCAGCACGTCGGCGTCCGTGACCGAACCAGTCGGAACGGTGGTCGGGGTGGGCGTGGGCACGACGATGACATCGTCGCCGTCGTCACCGCAGGCGCCCAGCATCGCCAGGCCGCCGACCGCACCGGCCCCGGCGGCCATGCGCATGAAACGGCGACGATCGGACCGGCGCTTGGCGGAAGCCTCTTCGATGACGTCGAGAATGAAGCGTTCTTCGCTCATGATTCAAATCCTCTCCAGAGGAGGAAAAAGGGGATCAGTTCGCCACGCTGGCGCGCAGGGTGCCGTTGACGCCGGCCGGGAAGAACCCGCCGAGCGTGGCAGCCGCCTTGTTCAGGTACACGATGTTGAGCACCTGACCCGGCGAGCGGCTGAACGCGATGCCGTTGGAATCGAGCGGCACGATGTTGGACACCGGCTGCCCGCTGACGCTGGTCTGCGCGATCCCCTGGTCGAGGTCCGTCGCGCCGTCCAGGCTGTCGCGCGCATCCGAAATCTGGCCTGCGGCGGTAATCAGCGAGGATTGCGGGTTCGTGGCGGCATAGCCGCGCGCATAGAGCGTCGTGCGCACGATCGCGGCATGATAGGCCTCGACCGCCAATATGCCCGCCGCCGCCTGGAGGAAGGTCTTGTTGCTGATCAGCGGCGACGCACCCTTATAGGCGGTCACGCCGACATCTTCGAAGATATACGCGCCGAGCAGAAAGGCCGTCGGCGAGCTATAGGGATTGAAGGTGCCGCTGGTGATGACGCCCGCCGCCAGCGCCGCCGCGGTGAACGGGCCATTGGCATCGCCCGAAATGTTGATCGCCGGCTGCGCCACCGCCGCGCTGCCCAGCGCGGTACGCAGGAAGGCGACATGCGCCGCTTCGTCCGCCGCGATCTCGCGCGCATATTGGCCCACGATCGCATCGTCGGCGATGCCGGTGGCGAAATTGACCTGCTGACCGCCCGTCACCGCGCCTTGCGTACCCGTGCCGGTCAACTGATTGGCGGCCAGCCCCGTGCCATTGGCGGCATAGGCATAAAATTGCGCTTCGAGATATTCGAGATTCAACGCGAAATTCAGAATATCGGTGTCGGTGATCGTCGACTGTGCCCCGGCCTTGCTGGCCAGGCTGAACGCCGTCACGCCCGCCGCAGCCGCCCCCATCGCCGTCTTGAAGAATTCGCGCCGCAGGTTGCGGCGCTCGACTCGCGCGTCGAACGCGTCGAGCAGTTGTGCGCTTTCGGTCATCATGCTCCTCCCGATCAGGAACCGACGAAGAGTTATTCTGTTATAGTGAAACGATCAGAATTACTTTTCGCGGGGCCGGACCGAGAGATCGCCGGACAGCGAAATCTTGGTCAAACCGGGGTGGTAACGTGATGACCCCGCAAAAAGACCCATGAATTTAACAAAAATTACGTCCCGATCTTGAAATCGCGTCCAACTGGTCAGGGCGCAAGCCGAACCGATTGCGCCTCGGCCAGATAGACGGCGAAAAGATCGTCCGGGTCGCTCCACTGTGCGATCGGCGTCCAGCCGCCTGCGCGCAGCAGGATCTTGGCGTCGCGGGGGCCATATTTGTGGCTGTTCTCGGTGTGGATGGTTTCGCCCGCCGCCATGGTGAAGCGACGGCCCTCGATCGTGAAGTCGACATCGCGGGTCGCGGCGAGATGCATCTCGATCCGCGAGCGGTCGTCGTTCCAGATCGCCCGGTGGCAAAAGGCATCGACCGGGATGGTGCCGTCCAGCTCGCGGTTGATCCGGTCGAGCAGGTTGCGGTTGAACGCCGCCGTCACCCCTTGCGCATCGTCATAGGCGGGCACCAGCAGGTCGCTGGGCTTGGTCCGGTCCATGCCGATCAGCAGCATCGCCCCCTCGCCCAGCGATCCGCGCATCGCGCGCAGCAGGTCGGTGGCCATGGCCGGCGTCATGTTGCCGATGGTCGAGCCGGGGAAGAATCCCAGCTTGGGCGCATCCGCCACCATCGCGGGCAGCGTCAGCGGGCGCATGAAATCGCCCTCCAGCGGATGGATGGGCAGGTCGGGAAAGGCCTGTTGCAGCCCGCGCGCGGATTCGCGCAGGAAGTCGCCCGAAATATCGATCGGCACATAGGCCGACGGTTCGACGCAGCGCAGCAGCACGGGCGTCTTGGTCGACGAGCCCGAACCGAACTCGACGACCGCCCGGCCCCGGCCGACATGCGCGATGAGTTCGGGGCACAGGGTCTTCAGGATCGCGGTTTCGGTGCGGGTCGGATAATATTCGGGCAGATCGGTAATCGCCTCGAACAGCTCCGAGCCGCGGCGGTCATAGAACCAGCGCGCGGGGATGGCGCGCGGGCGACGCTCCAGCCCGGCCAGGACGTCGGCACGAAAGGCAGGGTCGGCGAGCGACATCTGGCCGTCCTCGATCTCGGGCTTCAGCATGATGACAGGTCCTTTGCCAGACGGACGCCGGTGAATTGCCAGCGCTGATGGGGGTAGAAGAAGTTGCGATAGGAGGCGCGGGCGTGGCCGCGCGGCGTCGCACAGCTTCCGCCGCGCAGCACGAACTGCCCGTTCATGAACTTCCCGTTATACTCGCCGACCGCGCCCTCGATCGCGTGGAAGCCGGGATAGGGGCGGTACGCGCTGCCGGTCCATTCCCAGACATCGCCGAAAAAGGCCGGGCCGCCGGATGAGGGGCGCGGCTCGATCGCGCCAGCCCCGTCGAGCTGATTGCCGCCCGCCGCGTCATGCGCCGCGGCCGCCGCCTCCCATTCGAACTCGGTCGGCAGGCGCGCCCCCGCCCAGGTGGCGAAGGCGTCCGCCTCGTAGAAGCTGACATGCGTGACCGGCGCGGCGGGATCGATCGCGCGCCGCCCGTCCAGCCCGAACCGGGTCCAGCCGCCGTCGCGTTCTTCCCAATAGAGCGGCGCGGCGATCCCCTCGCCCTTCACCCAGGCCCAACCGTCCGACAGCCAGAGCCGCGCGTCGCGATAACCGCCATCGTCGATGAACTGCATCCATTCGGCATTGGTGACGGTGCGGTCGGCGATGGCATGGCGCTGAAGCAAGGCCTGATGACGCGGCCCCTCGCAATCGAAGGCAAAGCCCTGGCCGTCATGGCCAATCTCGACGATCCCGGCCTTGCCCTCGATCCAGCCGACCGGGCCGGGCATCGCAACCGGCGCCTTGGGCTGGGGTACATAGAGCGCGGGTTCGAGCGGGTTTTCGGAGAAGAGGTGGAGGATGTCGGTGACGAACAGCTCCTGATGCTGTTCCTCATGATGGCACCCCAGCGCCACCAGCTCGCGCGCGACCTGCGGAAGCTCGGGCAGCGCCGCCAGCAGCGCGGCGTCGACATGGGCGCGATAGGCGCGCACCTCGTCCAGCGTGGGGCGGGTGATCATCCCCCGGCGGTGACGCGCGTGGCGCTTGCCTTCCGCCTCGTAATAGCTGTTGAACAGGAAGGGGAAGCGCGGGTCGTGAAGCGCATAGCCGGGCACATGGTCGCGCAGCACGAAGGTTTCGAAGAACCAGGTCGTATGCGCCATGTGCCATTTGGCGGGCGAAGCGTCCGGCATCGACTGGACGGTCGCGTCGGCATCGGAAAGCGGATCGGCCAGCGCCAAAGTCAGGCCGCGCACCGCGCGGTAACGTGACGCGAGATCATCGGCAGGCGTGGGAGCCGTCGCGGAGGACGGGACGAGGGTCGGCATTGAGGCTCCCCGGACTATGGGGAGGCCGGTCGGCCCTTTACCGTACCATGCGCGCCCCTCCTGGAACCCAAAGAACGTCCGATGCGCCGCTTTGGTTCATCGTACGGGCGGCAACAAAGAGCCAATCGGACAATCGGTTGAGGTAAGCGAGCGCGGACGGGTTGATCGCTTCCTGATCGCCGAGCGCCACGGTCGCGCGCTCGGCCCGCCGGGTGATCGCGCGCGCCAGATGCAGATGCGCGGAAGCCGGACTACCGCCCGGCAGGATGAAGCTGGTGAGCGGCGACAGCGCGGCGTTCATCGCGTCGATCTCCGCCTCCAGCCGTGCGACCTGTTCGGGCAGGATGCGCAGCGCCCCCTCGATCTCACCGGGCGTCGCCAGGTCCGCACCCAGATCGAACAGGTCGTTCTGGATCATGGTCAACCGCTCGGCGAGCGGCCCTTCGACCGAGAGCAACGCCACGCCGATCGCGCTGTTCGCCTCGTCCACCTCGCCGATCGCGACCATGCGGGGTTCGGCCTTGGAGCGGCGCGATCCGTCGACCAGCCCGGTCATGCCCTCGTCACCGGTGCGGGTGTAGATTTTCGTCAGCTTGACCAAGGGATCAGGTCCGCCCCGCCATGAACAGCAACAGCACGACGACGGTGATCGCCAGCGCCTGGAAGAAGATGCGCTGCTGCATCATCCGGTTGGATTTCAGCTGCGACGCGGTCGGCCCCTCGCCCTTCGCCTCGGCCGTGGCTTCCTGGAGGAAGGTGATGATGCCGCGCACCAGCGCGACGACGGTGGCGAGCATCGCCGCGATCAACAGGATCACGAGAAAAGTGGTCATGAGGCGGAGCTTACGCCTCCCCCAGCCGAAATCCAGCGGGAAGCATATTGCGCCGCAGCGCATCCGCCAGCACGCGGCCGTCTTCACCGCCCTCGCGCATCGCCGCCAGCGCGGGCGCGCCGTGCCGCTTGGCCAGTCGCTCCCCATCCGCCCCGACGATCAGCGGATGATGGTGGTAGAGCGGCGTCTTCAGTCCGAGCAGCGCCTGGAGCAACCGGTGGACATGAGTCGCCTCGAACAGATCAACCCCGCGCACCACATGCGTGACGCCCTGCGCGGCATCGTCCACCGTCACCGCCAGATGATAGCTTGCCGGCGCATCCTTGCGCGCCAGGATCACGTCGCCCTGGGCGAGCGGGTCGGCGGCGACCTCCCCCGCATATTCGTCACGCCACGTCAGCGGCCCGGCCCGCTCGACCGCGCGCGCTATGTCCAGCCGCCAGCCATGCGGCTCCCCCATCCGCGCGGCGCGCGTCGCGGGCGACAAATGACGGCACGTCCCGGGATAAAGCGGCGTGGCCCCATGCGGCGCGGACAGGCTGGCGGCGATCTCCGCGCGGGTGCAGAAACAGGGATAGAGCAGATCGGCCAGCCGTCCTTGCGCCGCCGCATAGAGATCCAGCCGCTCCGACTGGAAGGACAGTTCGTCCCATTCCAGCCCCAGCCATTCCAGATCGCGCAAGATGGCGTCGACATGCTCGGGCCGACTGCGCGTGCCGTCGATATCCTCGATCCTGAGCAGGAAGCGCCCGCCGCCCGCCCGCGCCAGATCATGGGCGCGAACCGCCGACAGCGCATGGCCCAGATGCAGCCGCCCGGTCGGGCTGGGCGCGAACCGGGTCACGGGCTGTGCCGTCCGGCTCTCACCACTCATCGCCCGCCCTCTTGACCGCGATTCCAATCCCATGCTGTCATAGCGCTCAGTGTCATAGCCATGTCACGCGCTTGCGCGAATAGCGTCGGCGTACCACGAAGGGAGGAGCTGTGTTTCATCCCGACTTGATCCGACACCCGGACTCGTGTCCGGCTCTTGTGCTGAACGCCGATTATACGCCGCTGTCCTATTATCCGCTGTCGGTCTGGCCTTGGCAGACCGCCGTGAAGGCCGTGTTCCTCGACCGGGTGGATATCGTCGCCCATTACGAACGCGAGGTGCGCAGCCCGACCGCCAAGGTCAAGCTTCCCTCGGTCATCGCGCTCAAGCAATTCGTGAAGCCGTCGCAATTCCCGGCCTTCACCCGCTTCAACCTGTTCCTGCGCGACCGCTTCTCCTGCCAATATTGCGGATCGCACCGCGACCTGACCTTCGACCATGTCATCCCGCGCGCCCAAGGCGGCCGCACGACCTGGGAGAATGTCGTCACTGCCTGCGCGCCGTGCAATTTGAAAAAGGGCGGGCGCACGCCACGCCAGGCGGCGATGCCGCTGCATATCGAGCCGATCCGCCCGACCAACTGGCATTTGCAGGAACATGGCCGCAGCTTCCCGCCCAATTATCTGCATGAAACATGGCACGACTGGCTGTATTGGGACGTTGAGCTGGAAGCGTAACGAAGCCGGGAGTGTCGAATGCGTGGATGGGCCAGGAGCCTGACGAGCCTGGGGTTGATGGCGCTGGCCGCCACCACCACCGCTTGCGGCAAGAAGGAAGAAAACCGCGCCGAGGCTGATCGCGAAGCCGCCAAGGCGGGCTTCGTGCCACCCTCCGTCACCTCCCGCGTCGACTTCGGCAGCATGATGGCGCGACGCTTTCGCGAACTGGACCGCGACGGCAACGACATCATCACCGCCGACGAGATGCCCACCACCAATTCGCGCCTGTGGGCGCTCGACCGCAACAAGGACGGCGAGATTACCGAGAGCGAATTCTTTGAGGGAATGCTCGCGCGCTTCGACCGGATGGACCTGAACCGCGACGGCACCGTCACGTCGGAGGAGCGCGAGGCCTCGCGCACCGAAAAGCCCGCAACACCGAGCAATCCGGTCGCGACCGGGGCGGGCGCGACGCCGCCAGGGAATGCCAACTGAGGGGCTGGGCATTGCCCGCAAGTGATGCGGCCATAGCCGGGCAAACACTCGGTTGGGATTAAGCAATTTAACAAGGCAAGCCGCAAAAATATTATACCAAAATTGCCCCATTCAATCGGTTGACGCGCCTCCTATTGCGTTGCAGCAATAGCTTCCATGACCAGCCTCCCCCCCATCGCCAACAATGCTGACATCCGTTTTCTGGGCGCCCAACTAGGCGATGTGATCCGCCGTTATGGCGGCGACGCGCTGTTCGAGGCGACCGAGGCCATTCGCCGCGCCTCGGTCGATCGCTATCGTGGGCTGGGGGAAGACGGGTCGGTCGACCTGCAACTGGAAAAGCTCGCCCTCGACGAGACGCTGGATTTCGTGCGCGGCTTCATGCTGTTTTCGATGCTCGCCAATCTGGCCGAGGACCGGCAGGGTATCGCACGCGAGCCCGCCGCGGACATCGCGGATGTGCTGGCGACACTGTCCGAACAGGGGATCGATCGCGACGCGGCGATGGAGCTGCTGGCGCAGTCGCTCGTCGTGCCGGTGCTGACCGCGCACCCGACCGAGGTGCGGCGCAAGAGCATGATCGATCATCGCAACCGCATCGCCGAATTGCTGGCGATGCGCGATGCGGGCCGTGACGTGACGCCCGATGGCGATGATGTGGACGCCGCGATCGGCCGTCAGATCGCGCTGTTGTGGCAGACGCGGGTGCTGCGTCGCGAACGTCTCTATGTCAACGACGAGGTGGAAACGGCGCTGTCATACCTGCGCGACGTGTTCCTCCCGGTGCTGCCCGCGCTCTATCAGCGCTGGGACAAGGCGTTCGGCGCGCGCGTACCTGCCTTCCTGCGGCCGGGCTCGTGGATCGGCGGCGATCGCGACGGCAACCCCTTCGTCACCGCCGAATCGCTGACCACCGCGCTCGCCCAGGCCGCCGATGCGGTGCTCACCCATTATTGCGAGGCGGTGCACGCACTGGGTGCCGAACTGTCCATCTCGACCGGCCATGCGCAGGTGGACGAGGCCGTGCTGGCGCTGGCCGACGCCAGCGGCGATGACGCGCTCAGCCGTTCGGACGAGCCCTATCGCCGCGCGCTGTCGGGCATCTATGCGCGGCTGGCCGCCACCCACCAGAAGCTCACCGGAAAAACCCCGCCCCGCCCCGGCAAGCTGATCGGCGAACCCTATCCCGATCCCAAGGCGCTGCGCACCGACCTTGTCGCCATCGCACGCGGGCTGGCGGCACAGGGCGACGGCGCGCTGGCGAGCGGCGGAGCCCTTGGGCGGCTGATCCGCGCGGTCGAGACCTTTGGCTTCCACCTCGCCACGCTCGACCTGCGCCAGAATTCGGCGGTGCACGAACGCGTCGTCGCCGAACTTCTGAAAGTCGCAGGGGTCGAGGCGGACTATCTCGCGCTGGACGAGGAGGCACGCGTGGCGCTGCTCCGCCGCGAACTCGCCAATGCCCGGCCGCTGTTCAGCCATTATGCGGACTATTCGGACGAAACCCGCTCCGAACTGGCGATCGTCCAGGCCGCCGCCGATGCACACGCCCAATATGGTCCGAAGTGCATCACCAATTACATCGTCTCGATGGGCAAATCGGTGTCCGATCTGCTCGAAATCAACCTGATGCTGAAGGAATTCGGCCTTTATCGCCCCGGCGAGCCCGCCACCGCCGCAATCATGGCGGTGCCGCTGTTCGAAACGATCGAGGATCTGGAGGCCGGGCCGGAGATCATGCGCGCCTATTTCGCGCTGCCGGAGATCGCCGCGATCGTCCGGGCGCGCGGCCATCAGGAGGTGATGATCGGCTATTCGGACTCGAACAAGGATGGCGGCTACCTGACCTCCACCTGGTCGCTGTCCAAGGCGTCGAGCGCCTTCCGCCCGGTGTTCGACGAACTGGGCGTCAGGATGCAGCTGTTCCACGGGCGCGGCGGCGCGGTCGGGCGCGGCGGCGGCAGCGCCTTTGCCGCGATCCGCGCCCAGCCGCATGGCACGGTCCAGGGCCGCATCCGCATCACCGAACAGGGCGAGGTGATCGCGGGCAAATACGGCACGCGCGACTCGGCACTGACCAATTTGGAAGCCATGGCCTCCGCCACGCTGCTCGCCAGCCTGGAGCCGGACCGGCTGTCGGTGGCGGACACCGCGCGCTTTACCGCGGCGATGGAGGAATTGTCGGCCACCGCCTTCACCACCTATCGCGACCTTGTGTACGGCACCGAGGGCTTCCGCACCTTCTTCCGCCAGATGACGCCGATCGCCGAGATTGCGGGCCTGAAGATCGGCAGCCGCCCGGCCAGCCGCAAAAAGTCCGACGCGATCGAGGATCTGCGCGCCATTCCCTGGGTGTTCAGCTGGGCGCAGGCGCGCGTCATGCTGCCCGGCTGGTTCGGCGTCGGCACTGCGATCGCGCGGTTCGAGGACAAGGCGCTGCTGGCCGAGATGGCGAAGAACTGGCCCTTCTTTGCCGCCACGCTGGCGAATATGGAGATGGTGCTGGCCAAATCCGACATCGGCATTGCGCGGCGCTATGCCGGGCTGGTCGAGGACGAGAATCTGCGGGACTCGATCTTCGGGCGCATCCATGACGGCTGGCACCGCGCGCGCGACGGCCTGCTGGGTGTGACCGGCCAAGCGCGGCTGCTGTCCGACAACCCGGCGCTGGAGGCGTCGATCCGCCTGCGCCTGCCCTATATCGAGCCGCTCAACCTGCTCCAGATCGAACTGATGAAACGCCACCGCGCGGGCGAGGACGATCCGCGCATCGGCGAAGGCATCCTGTTGTCGATCAATGGCATTGCGACTGCGCTCAGGAATAGCGGGTAAGCGCCGCCGCGCCGACTGTGGATCAGTTCGACCGATCGCGCTCCGCGTTCGCCATCACCGCCGCCATCGCCCGGTCGGCCGGATCAGGCGAGACGGCCAGCCCGTCGATCACGCCGCGCCGGTTGGACTCTGGCTGATGCTGCGCGATCTTCCACACGCCCTCCAGCCGCGTGACGTGCAGGGTCAGGCCGACGATGCCGCGCGACAGCCCAGCGATGAAATCCGCCGGTGCATCGTCCATAGACCAGGGTTCCGGCCGTCCCGCTTCCTTCACGTCCGTCAGTCGCGCCAGATGCGCCGCCAGCCAGTCTGGATCACGCGTGACGGATAGCGTTCCATGCACCTGCACCACCACATAATTCCAGGTCGGCACGACCTTCCCATGCTCGCGCTTGGTCGGATACCAGCCGGGATGGACATAGGCGTGCGGCCCCTGGAATATGGCCAGCACCGCGCAGCCGCTTTCGGCGAGCCGCCACAGCGGGTTGGCAAGCGCGACATGCCCCTCCAGCACCAGCGCCTCGCCATCGCGCGTCGCGGCCATCGGCAGCGACACCGCCTGGGGCACACCGCCCCGCACCACGACCAGCGAGGCGAGGCCGATCGTCACCACCGCGTCGAGCAGCACATCCTCGCGCGTCTCGCGGAAAGCGCGTGGCGGATAGCTCATGCCAGCGCCAGTGTCGGCTCGCCGCGTTCATGGGCGAGCAACCATCGCTTGACCGCCAGCCCGCCCGCAAAGCCGGTCAATGTCCCGTTCGTGCCGATGACGCGGTGGCAGGGTGTCACGATCGACAGCGGGTTGCGTCCGTTCGCCGCTCCCACCGCCCGCGACGCACCTGGCCGCCCGATCGCGGTGGCGAGCGCCGCATAACTGCGCGTCTCGCCGTATGGAATGGCGTTAAGGCCCGTCCACACAACCTTCTGAAACGCGGTGCCGACGGGATCGAGCGGCAGGTCGAACACGTGGCGCTCCCCGGCGAAATATTGCGATAACTGGCGAATTGCCTCGGCTAGTATCGCATGGGCCGGATCGTCGCGCCGCTCGGGCAGCTTCACCCGCCCGGCCCGTTCCTCGGCCCACAGGACCGCGCGCAGGCCCTGCTCGCTTGCCACGAGGGTCAGCTCGCCCACCGGCGAGGCCATGGTGCATTCGCTCAACATGGGGAGGAGCCTAGCGCAAGGACGCAGGCGTTGCGTCCCACTTCTTGCGCTCAAAGCCGAAAGAAGGGCGCGGCGATCTCGGGCGTGACGCGCAGCAGGCGGCCGGTGGCACGGTCAATCAGCGCCCAGGTCGTCACCGCCTCCACCTTCACCCGGCCATCGGCATCCAGAAAGCGGACATGCCGGTCGAAGCGCGCACCCTTGGGCGGATCGGGCACCCAGGTCTCGGCTGTCACCGTCTCCCCCGCCACGACATTGCCGCGATAGTCGATCTCGTGCCGCGTCACGACCCAGACATGGGCGGCGGCATGTTCGGGGGGCACGACGGCCTCCCAATGCGCACCCGCGATCGCCTGAATCCACTGGACCCAGACGGCGTTGTTCACATGGCCCAGCTCGTCGATATGTTCGGGCTGGGCGGTGAAGCTCATGGTGAAACGGCTCATGCCTGTTCGTCCGGCTCCTTGTATCGCAACCACAGCGCGCGCACGCCCCAGCCGATCGCGGCGGCGGCCATGACCAGCCCGGCCGCCATCAGGATGTGCAGCAGGCTGGGCCGATAGCGCGCGGCGAGTTCTTGAAACGCCTCGCCGAACAGATAACCGATACCGGTGAAGATCGCTGCCCAGCACACGGCGGATGCCGCATTGACCGCGACGAACAGCCGGGTCGACACATGGCTGGTGCCCAGCGCCACCGGGCTGATCGTGCGCAGGCCGTAAAGGAAGCGGAAGGCGAAGATGAAGCCGACCGGATAACGCTCCATCATCTTGGTCACGCGGGCAAAGACGCGCCGCTTGCGCAAGCTTCGCACCCAGCGCCCGTCCCGCGCACGGCGGCCGATGGTGAAGAAGATCTGGTCCGCCAGGAACGACCCGATCGCCGCCGCGATGAAGGCGGCGGGCCAGGCGACCAGACCCTGATGCGCCAATATGCCGCCCGTGACGACCGCCGTCTCACCCTCCAGCCCGGCGCCGAGCGCGATGGCCGCGACGCCGTAGCGCGCGACGATCGCCTCTATGCTCAGGATTCGACTCCCAGCTGCCACAGGATGAAGGCGTGCTCCTCCGCCCCCTCACGCAGGGACTCGAACCGGCCCGACTTGCCGCCATGCCCGGCGCCCATATTGGTCTTGAGCAGCAGCAGATTGTTATCGGTCTTGGTCGCGCGCAACTTGGCGGCCCATTTGGCGGGCTCCCAATAGGTGACGCGCGGATCGTTCAGCCCGCCCGAGATGAACATCGGCGGATAGGGCTGCGCCCGGACATTGTCATAGGGGCTATAGCTGCGGATCAGCTCGAACGCCGCCTTGTCCTCGATCGGATTGCCCCATTCGGGCCATTCGCCCGGCGTCAGCGGCAGCTCGGCGTCCATCATCGTGTTGAGCACGTCGACGAACGGCACATCGGCGATCACCGCACCCCACAGTTCGGGGTCGGAATTGACCACCGCACCCATCAGCTCGCCACCCGCCGAACGGCCCGCGATGGCGATCTGGCCCGCCTTGGTCCAGCCGCCCTCGATCAGCCCCTTCGCCACGTCGACGAAGTCGTGGAAGGTGTTGGTCCGCTTTTCCAGCTTGCCGTCCAGATACCATTGCTGGCCCAGATCGTCGCCGCCGCGAATATGCGCGATGGCATAGGCGAAACCGCGATCGAGCAGGCTCATCCGCCCCGTCGAGAAGCCCGGCGGGATCGCGTAGCCGTATGCGCCATAGGCGTAGAGGAACAGCTTGCCCGATCCGTCGCGCGGGAAATCCTTGGGGTAGACGATCGACACCGGCACCATCGTCCCGTCGCGGCCTGCGATCTTCAGCCGCTCGGTCCGGTACTTGTCCGCGTCATAGCCCGACGGGATTTCCTGCACCTTCAGCACGGTCAGCCCGCCGGTCGCCACGTCATAGTCATAGACGGTGCCCGGCGTGACCATCGACTCATAGCCGAGCCGCAAGACCGACACGTCATATTCGGGATTGTCGCCCAGCCCCGCCGTATAGCTCGCCTCGGGAAAGTCGATCCGCTGGGGCACGGTCGGCGTGTCATAGCGGTGGATGGCGATGCGGTCCAAGCCGTCCTCGCGCCCCTCGACCACGAAGAAGTCCTTATAGCACTCCACCCCGGTCATGTAGAAATGCGGGTCCGGCCCGATCAGTTCGTGCCAGTCGCCCGGCGCGTCGATCGACGCGGTGCACAGGCGGAACTGCGGGTCGACGTCGTTGGTGTGGATGAACAGCGTGCCGTCATGCTCGTCCACGTCATACTCGCGGCCCTCCTTGCGGGGCGCGACCAGGATCGGTTCGGCAAAGACATTGTCAGCCGGGAGCAGCCGCACCTCGCTGGTGACATGATCGCCGGTCGCGATGACGATCCAGTTGCGCGCGGAGGTCTCGGCGACGGCGACGCGGTAGCCCTCGTCATCCTCGTGGAACAGCTCGACATCGTCGGCGACGGGCGTGCCCAGCCGGTGGAAGCGCGCATTGTCGGTGCGCCACTGGGCATTGGCCACGCCGTAGAGGAAACCGCTATCGTCCGCCGTCCAGACGATCTCCGACAACATGCCGGGAATGACGTCGGGAAGATGATCGCCGGTGGTCAGGTCCTTGACCCGCACCTCGAACCGTTCGGAGCCATTGTCGTCGATCGCATAGGCCAGATAGCGACCATTGTTGCTGATCGAAAACGCGCCCAGCCGGAAATATTCCTTGCCCTCGGCCAGTACCGGCTCATCGAGCAGCAGCTCGTCGGGGCCGCCCGCCACCGGCTTGCGCCACCATTTGCGATACTGGCCGCCGGTCTCGAACCCGGTCCAGTAAAGCCAGTCGCCATCCTTTTGCGGCACGGAGGATTCGTCCTCCTTGATCCGCCCCTTCATCTCCTCATACAGCCGGTCGATCAGCTTCTGGCGCGGAGCCATGACCGCCTCGAAATACGCATTCTCCGCCTCGACATAGGCCAGGACCTGGCTGTCGGTGACCTCGGGATAGGCGGGGTCCTTCAGCCAGGCATAGGGATCTTCGATGGTGATGCCATGGGCCGTGAAGCTGTGGGCACGGGTTTGGGCAATGGGCGGCGTCGGCGCGGCGGGTTCGGTCATCGCCCGGATGTAGCCAGGCTTGCGTCCCACCGAAAGGGGTGGGGATTGCGCTATTTCCTTCAGAACCGTTCAGCCCCGGGCGTGCTGGGCCTAGGGTAGAGGAGCGGCGGCCGTGATGCAGGCCTTGATCGCGTTGCGGTTCTTCAGGTCGCTGACGGCGATGTCGATCCGCTCGAAAAAGACCGCGAGCTTTGCGGAGTCGCGGGTGTAAACCGACAAGGTTTAGCCGCGCCCCAGAGCCTCTTCGATAAGGCGGCGCCCGGTCGGGCCGGTACGTCCAAGCAGGCGATCTTCTTCGCATCCTCCTTTCGTTGTCCGTACTTCAGGCGGCCTTTTCCAGCACGGCGTGAAGGCGGGCTTCGGTGGCGGCGATCGCGGCTTGGGCCGCCTCGGGTCCGAAGACGGTGCCCTCCACCCGGACGATTTCAACGTCGCTCAGACCGATGAAGCCCAACAGGTGGCGCAGATAGCCGGTCTGGAAATCAAAGGCAGCCCATTCGCCTTGCGAAAAGACGCCGCCAGCGGCGGTAACCAAATAAACCTTCTTGCCGCTCAGCAGGCCGCGCGGGCCAGCCTCGTCGTAGCCGAAAGTGACGCCCGGCCAGGTGATATGATCGAACCACGCCTTGAGCTGCGACGGCGGGCCGAAATTGATCATGCCCGAACCTAGGACGATGATGTCGGCGGCTTTCACCTCGTCAACCAGCGCCTGGGCCAGGCCGACTGCCTCGACTTGATCGGATGTGCGTGCCTCGGCTGCCGCGACCCGGCCGTCGATATAGGCCCGGGTGATATGCGGCGGCGGATTGGCGGCGAGATCGCGAGTAATCAGCGTTGCACCAGAACGTGCCTTAAGGCGCTCCGCGATCTCGCTGGCAAAGCGGCTGGACAAACTTGCGGTGCCGCGGGGGCTCGAGGTTACGAGCAGAATATTGGTCATGGTTGCTCCAAGGGTAGCGAGGCGGTAACTAATTGTTACCGACACTATTAAAGTGACCATTCAGCCCCTCGCAAGAAGGCACCCTCATGACACTTGGTGACATGGATTTTCCTACCCCCGGCCCCGGACACGACTGCCGCATGGTGCGGGAGATCCTGGATCTCGTCGGGGACAAGTGGAGCCTCTACATCATCGCGTCGCTCAAGGACGGGCCGGTACGCTTCAACGAACTACGTCGTCGTATCGATGGCATCTCGCAGCGCATGCTGACGATCACGCTGCGGGGACTCGAACGCGATGGACTGGTGAGCCGGACCTTGTTCCCCACAATCCCGCCGCGGGTAGAGTATGAGTTGACGGATGTCGGGCGGTCATTGCTCGAACCGGTCATGGCGCTCACCCTTTGGGCAAATGCCAATCAGCTCAATATCCAGCACGCTCGCGCCCAATATGATGCGAGCTAGTTGTTTAGTCCCGGCATCTGGTGGATCGGGTTGACGATGAACCGGTCTGGCTCTGACGTCCAGATCTTGGCGATGTATTCGTAGGGTGTGAGGCCGCTGAGCGTCTTGAGCCGTCGGGCAAAATTGTAGGCTGCCATAAAATCCGCGAGGTGTGTCCGCAGCTGGTCGTGGCTTTCGTAGTGGAAGCGTTTGACGGTCGCCTGAGATGGTCCCGGTTTTCTGGACAGGAGGCTAAGCTATCCCGGACGTGAGGGATGGACGGCAATGAAGACGACGCGGAAGCGGTATACGGGTGAGTTCAAGGCCAGGGTAGCGCTGGAAGCGATCCGTGGTGACCTGACGCTGGCGGAGCTGGCGACGAAGCACGGCATCCACCCGACGATGATCGCGACGTGGAAGCGGCAGGCGATCGAGGGCATGGCCGCGACCTTCTTGGGGTCGAACGAGGCAGCGAAGGCCGCGGGCGACACCAAGATCGAGAAGCTGCACGCCAAGATCGGTCAGTTGGTGGTGGAGCGGGATTTTTTGTCGAAGGGGTTCGCGCGATGAGCGGGGCACGACGACGGCAGATGATCGAGCGGGGGCATACCGGCCTGTCGATCGCAGCCCAGTGCCGGCTGGCGTCGATCAGTCGGTCGTCCTTCTACTATGCGCCGGTGCCGGAGACGGCCGAGACGCTGGCGCTGATGGCGGCGATCGACGCCTCGTTCCTGGACCACCCTTGGTATGGCAGCCGCCAGATGGCCCGGCATCTGTGCCGCCTCGGCCATGCGGTCGGGCGTCGGCGGGTGCGGCGGTTGATGGCGAAGATGAGGCTGGCACCCATCTACCAGCGCCCGCGGACGAGCGATCCGCATCCCGAGCACCGGATCTATCCATATCTGCTGCGCGATCTGGAGATCACCCGGCCGGGGCATGTCTGGTGCGCCGACATTACGTACCTGCCGATGCGGCGCGGTTTCCTCTATCTCGTCGCCGTCATGGATTGAGCGAGCCGGAAGGTGCTCGCCTGGCGGTTATCGAATACGATGGATGCGGCATTCTGTGTTGAGGCTTTGAAGGAAGCACTGGCGCGCTTCGGCAGGCCCGAAATCTTCAACACGGATCAGGGCAGCCAGTTCACGAGCACCGACTTCACCGATGTATTGCGCGATGCCGAGGTGCGGATCAGCATGGACGGACGCGGCCGCTGGATGGACAATGTCTTTATCGAGCGGCTTTGGCGGTCGCTGAAGTACGAATGCGTCTATCTGAACGCGTTCGAGACTGGCTCCGAACTCCGGACCGGGCTTGGCCGGTGGGTCAGCTACTACAATCCCGCCTGGCCGGTCGAACGCCCGACGAGGTGTATGGGCGGGGCAGCGCAACGCCATATCCGGGGCATGCCCCGGATATGGCGCTCACCAAAATGGCGGCGTAAACCAACCGGGGTATAGCTTAGCTTAGCCGCCAAACTGTTCAGGAAGGCGGGACCACCTCAAAAATCGATTTTGCGCGCCGACAGGTCGGCCGCCAATTCGATCAGGCCACCGATTGAACGGCCAAGGCGATCGAGTTTACATATCACCAGCGTATCGCCGGCCCGCACGAAATTGAGGGCTTCGCTCAGACCAGGCCGGGTCAGCTTCGCGCCGCTCACCTTGTCGGTGAACAGCTTTTCGCATCCGGCCTTGGTCAACGCATCGGTTTGCAGCGTCAGGTCCTGATCGGAGGTCGAGACACGCGCATAACCAACCAGCATGAGTCCCGTTATCCCATCTCTAACAGCGAATTTCGGGAACATATTTTGGGAAAGCCCTAGCATTCATCGGGCACATTTCTGTGCCGGTCCGGGCTGTCCCGTTGGAGGTTCCCAATCGGGAAGCCGTGCCCTTGGAGGTCGAGCTTATGATCGGGGTGTCGAGCTAACCCGGTCATAATTTTTGGGCTTTGGCGGCAGCGTCTTGGCAGCCTATATCAGGCTACCGCCATCGTCGGATCAGTATAACGATGGCGGCGAGGGTCGTGGCGAATCCGATCAGCGGCCAAGCTGTATCCCCGCCGAGCAGTAGCACCGCTGTGGTGCCGAGAACGCTGACGATGATGCTCTGGCCGGCGAAATAGATCGCGACCGCCGTGCCGGCACGATCGGCGAACGGTGCCAAAGCTCCGTTCGCAGTGACGGATACCGTCACGACGATCCCCACCGCCATGATCCACATCGGCAGGATGAGCGTGGCGAAACCCGGCGACCCGAATAACCAAGCCGCCGCGAGCATCGCCGCGCCGATCATCAGCAAGGCCATGCCCCGCTCGACGCATCCGTCGATCCCCCAGCGGATCACGAAGGCGCCAGCGAAGCGCGCCGTTACGACCATCACGCTCGCAGCAGTTGCGAACGTCAGGCTGAACTGCATCTCCGTATAGCCGGCACGGCTGATCAGGATGCGCGGCGCGATCGACAGGAATACGAAGAACGTCCCCATCGCCGTGCCGAACGCCAGCGTGTAGAACCAGAAGGACGGACTGTGGAGGATCGGCCAAGCCGACCGGTTCCCGCCTTCGCCATCCGGCTTCGTCTCATGCCACCGGAAAGCGGCATGGATCACCGGCGGCACCGTCAGGAGCGCCAGCAGCCAGAAGATCGACGACCATCCGAAACTGTCGAACAGCGCCGCACCCAGGATCGGCCCTAGCGCCGGCACGAGGGCGAGCATCGAGCTGAAGGTGCCGTAGATCGTCGCGCTTTCGGGTCTGTCGCCATAAACGTCGCGGACCGTCGCGAAGGTCGCGACGAGCGCGGCCGACGCGCCGAGCGCCTGCAGGAGGCGCAGGGTGACGAACCCGGCCGCCCAGGTAGTAGACGCCAGCAGTGAGGAGGATGCCGCGAAAATTAGCGCCCCGCCCATCAGCACGGGTCGCCGACCGATCCGGTCGGACACCGGCCCGAACAGAACCTGTCCCACCCCGATACCGAGCAGATAGAGACTCAACGTGAGCTGCACGATCGCCGGCGTCGTCCCCAACGTGCGGGGCATGGCCGCGACGGCAGGCAGGTATATGTCCATCGCCAGCGAGGCGAGCAGGTCGAACGGTGCCATCAGCATAAGGGCTGCCGGCAGGGAGTAAGCCCAGGTCGGGCGAGTGTGGGGCATGACTATAGCTCCGCGTATCAACGATCACGCGGCGACTGCCCGCTGGATTTTTTGGAGAGCAGGACGCCGCAACAACAGGATGTGTCGTCGCGGCTCAGTAATCCGAGGCTTTGGTCGTCCCCATGTTTGGACCTCCAGTGCGTCGTTTCGTACTATCATCGCAGGCGACTGGAAGCCACCAACCGCGATACGACGGTGAACCGGTTACTGCCTCAGACAATGGCGGCAGCCAACTTTCCCATTTCACGATCGCAAATGGGACGGCCTTGGCCGTCCCACCCGCCGTTCCTGATGGGGAATGTCTTTGGCGTCTCGATTGGGGCCGTTTAGAAGCCGCCCCACCCACTTGAATCAGGTCGAAGGCAGAACATCGTGACGGAAGCACATGATTGCATCTTCTGCAAAATCGTTGCTCGTACAGCACCTTCGCATGTAATTCGGGAAGATGAAAAGCATCTCGCCTTCCTGTCGATATTTCCGAATACGGAGGGATTTTCAGTCGTAATCCCCAAAACCCATTATTCCAGCTACCTTTTCGACCAACCGGCTAAGGTGATTTCCGATTTAGTATTGGCGAGCGGGCAAGTCGCGAAGCTGCTCGACAACCGGCTGACGGACGTAGGCCGGACAGGAATGATATTTGAGGGCTTTGGTGTTGATCATCTGCACGCCAAGCTGTTTCCTATGCACGGGACGAAAGCGTCGGAGTGGACGCAGCATAAATCGAATGTGTCCAAGTATTTCGATCATTATGAGGGCTACATATCGTCGCACGATTTCAAGCGTGCGGATGACGATGCGCTGGCGAAGCTGGCTCAGCAGCTTCGCGCCGATCCAGCGGCATAGTCGGCTTTCCCGAAACTCGATACCAATGGGATCGCCACGGCCGTCCCGAGGGCCGTTCCTTTGTGGGAACCGACGTGCATCGGGTACTATGTGGGGCGAGGATCACTACACGGGGTATGTCGTGGCGGCTGTCGGAAGAAAAATCGTTATCGTGTCCGGCGCGCCCGGCGCTGGGAAGACGACCTTAGCGGTCCCGCTTGCCCTACGGCTCGGATTTCCGCTTTTCTCCAAGGACTTCATCAAAGAGACTTTGACCGACGTGTTTGGCGATGCAGGTGGCGACTTGGCAGCATCACGGAAGATCGGTGGTGCGTCGATGGAATTGATATGGGCTCTGGCACGATACGCGCCACAGGCCGTCTTAGAGGCCAACTTTCGACCCCGCAGCGAGTATGAGCGAGCTAAGCTTGCTGGCTTGGGCGCCTCTATTATCGAGGTGTATTGCGACTGCGGCGAGATCGAAACTGCCCGTCGCTTCCGTGATCGCGCCGCTGCCAGCGGCCATCATGCCGCTCACCCACTGAAAGAAATGCCGCCGGAGATGCTCGCCGAGTACGATCAGCCGGTTGGGCTAGGCCCTGTAATCGCCGTAGATACGCGGGTTCCAGCGGACGTGGAGGGCATCGCGCAGAAGATTCTTCGGTGTTTTCCCTGACGGCCCGCTGTCCCGATCAACCATCCCATTGGGAATGTCTCGACGGTCTGGCGCACCGTTCGTTTTGGAGTTGGTTGCCGCCTGGCCGATCTCGACAGCCCCGTTTGATCATAGCACCGGCTAATCCAAAGCGCCCTATAACCTGACCGTCAACACCGCGCCCGAGTCTGGAGCCGAGCGAAGCTCGTCGTTGGACAGGCCGAGCCGGGCGGTCGTGACGAACAGGCTGCGACCATCGTCGGAGAACGCGCAGCTTGTCGGCCGTGGAGCGGGCAGGTCGATGCGGCGGGAGAAATGCCCGTCCGTCCCGATCCGCTGAATCACGCCGGCACCGAAGAGGGTACTCCATACGGCTCCGTCAGGCCCGACCACCAGTCCATCGGGGAAGCCGTCGTCCGGCCTGAAGGTCGCGAAGATTCGTCGTTCGCCGAGCGTCCCGCTTACCGGATCGTGAGGATAGGCGTAGATCGCCGGGGCACGGGAATCGGTGACGTAGAGCGTTTGCCGATCCGTGCTCCAGTCCAGCCCGTTCACCAGTGCGAACCCCTCCGCCATGACATGCCATGCCCCATCGGGATCGTGGCGGTAGAGGACGCCTGATCCCGGCCGCAGGTCATTGCTCATAAGGCCGACCCACAGCCGGCCTTCCACATCGAAGCGACCGTCGTTTAGACGATAGCCGTCCCCGCCATGCGGCGCGGTTGCGAACCGGTGGACAGCGCCATCATCTCCGACTGTCGCGAGGTCGCAGCCGATCGCCACGACCAGCACGCCGTCCGCGCGCTCCGCGACCATGCCGACCACGTCGGGCAGGCCCAGCGTCTCGTTGCGTCCCGTGGACGGATCGAACTGGTTGAGGGTGCGGCGCTCGGTATCCACCCAGAGCAGTCGAGCGCGACGTTCGCTCCACAGCGGACTTTCGCCCAAAATCGCCATGCTGGAAAGCGCGACCGACACCGCCCTGTCGGATGCCGCGCGCGGCTCGGCGTTGTCGATCGCGATCCGGTCCCATGCTGCCGCCACCTCCTCGGGCGTGTCGGCCGGGACGGCCGCGAGATCGCGTGGATAGGAGACGCCCGCCGCTTCCCGCGCTCTGGTGGCGACGAACTGTCCGTTGGCGCCGCGCAGCACCCAGACGCTCGCCTCGCTATCGGGCGAGACGAGGTAGAGCGCACCAGGCGCAACGGCGTCCGGCCGCAATTCGTCAGGCTCCCCTTCGATGCCCCACATGCGCGTCTTGGCGACTGGGGAGATCGCGTTGACCATGATCCCGTGAGGCTGGCCTTCGAGTGCAAGCACGTTCACGATGCCCAACGTCGCCAGCTTTGCTGCGGCATAGGCCGCCAAGCCCTCCTGCGCGTGCTCGGGATAGATCGCCCGATCGGAGGTGGTGAGCAGGATGCGACCGAATCCCTGGGCTTGCATCGCCGGCCATGCGGCTTGCGCGAGCCAAAGGGGCGTATCGACCCCAAGCCGCATCATGCGATCGAGGAAGTCCGGTTTCAGATCCCCAATCGGCTGATAGCCGACCCAACCGGCGTTGTGGATCAGCACATCGAGGCGACCATGTTCGGTGAGGATAGCCTGGACCAGCGACGCGCAATCCGCGCGTGTAGCGATCGCGTCAGCCTTCGCGCTCGCGCGACCGCCGGCTGCGGTGATCCTATCCGCTGCGGCCTGCGCCAAGGCGCGGTCCGCGCCTTCCCCGTCGGGTGCGGTGCCCGTGTCCTGAACGATAACAGTAGCGCCCCGCGCGGCGAGCATCTTGGCATAGGCCAGACCGAGGCCACGCCCCGCCCCCGTCACCAGCGCAACGCGGTTGGAAAAGTCGATCATCTGGCACCTCCTTATCACGCTAGAAGTGTGATCGAGGGCGTTTCCGATCCAATACCGATGGCCAGCTGCCGTGATACGTGTAAGCTATCGCCGCAAGGCGGCTTCCAGCCGCCCCGTCGCCGGGTCGGGCTGAACGGCCTGCCGGCAGAGCAGAAGATCGAAGCGCGCAGCGTCACCCTCGATCGGACGGTAGGCGACTTCTGCGGGGCGAATGGATGCCATGCTCGCCGGCACGATCGCCACGCCCGTCTCCACCGCAACCAGCGACAACACTGCGTGCATCCCGTGAGCCTCTTGGCGAACGTCGGGTGAAAAGCCGGCATCCACGCACAACTGTGTCACCCGGTCGTGAAAATTGCGTCCCTGACCGCGGGGCCAGGACACGAAGGGCTCGCCGGCTAGGTCCGCGATCTTCACCTCTGCCAGATCTGTCAGCGGATGGGACGACGGTAGCGCGATGGCCAGCTGGTCCGTATCGAACGGTATCGTTTCCAGCCCGCCCACGTCGCCGAGCGGCGGGATCACGATGGCGAGATCGAGATCACCGGCCCTCAGCGCCGCGACCTGTCCGGCGGTGGTCATCTCGCGCAGATCGATCCGCACATCGGGATATTCGCGCCGGAAGCTGCTCAACTGCTCCGGCAAACGACCATACATGGCGCTTCCGACATAGCCGAGGCGCACGCGCCCCAGTTTGCCAGCGGCCGCGTCACGGGTGGCCGTAAGCGCGGCATCGGCGCTGGCGAGCAGTCGGCGCGCCTCATCCAGTAGCACCGCACCGGCCGCCGTAAGCCGGACCGTCTTCTGCCCGCGCTCGACCAGAATGGCCGCCACTTCCTCCTCCAACCGGCGGATCGCAACAGTAAGCGGTGGTTGCGACATGCCAAGCCGGTCGGCCGCACGCCGGAAGTGCAGCTCCTCCGCGACCGCGACGAACTGGCGAAGCTGTCGAAGGTCAATGCGTGGTATGCGGTCTTGGTTCATCTGGTTGGTTTTCACCTCTCCGATATAGGCGCGCTCAACCTCGCCATCGAGCAGTGGCAGACCGGCACCGTGATGGGTTCCGGGAAACATTGTGCGTTCCCAATTCTCGATCCCATTGGGAAAGCGCCCCCATCTTGATCGCCGTTCGCTTGTGGGAAAGCGCGTAGCTATCGTTAACCCGCCTACCGAGTTCAGCGTGAGGTGCTTTTCTGAGCGAAGGCGGGCGATAGTGTCCATCCCGCGCCTTCCATCTGCGATATGTTGCTGACGATCCGCCAACAGCCGTCCCCCCTCACCAACTGGAAATGGTGCAATCCGCGCGCGAGCGGGCGATCGTTTGCCTGCGGCAAGGCGATGTAGAAGCTGCTATAGATCGAAGCGATGTCGCCGAAAATGCGTGTTTCGCGTCGATACTCACGCTCGATGAAGCCGGACTTCGCATAAGCCGTTTCGGTCTGTGCCCGAAGAGTCGGCAGATCGGCTTTCGACATGACAGCCCCGTCCACGCGGGGTATCATCGTCACGAACATCCCCCGATCGACGAACAGTGCGCCGATCCTGTCCCAATCCCAGGAGCTGCCCGCCGGCACGGATACAAGGTCGTAGACCGCGGTGACGGCTTCGTCGGCGGTGGTGCCGTCCCGGCAAACGGACGGCGAGGCAGGCGATACGGCGAGCAACGCAGCCGCCAGCACGATCATAACCGCGCCTCCGCCATGAGCGCCTCGGGTTCATGCAAGCGACCGTTCTCGACCACGGCCCGGACCTTCGTCAGCGCCGCGATGTCGATCGACGGATCGGCGTCGAGGAACAGGATATCGGCTTCCATGCCAGAACGCAGCCGTCCCGTCCGGTCGCTGACCTTCAGCAGTGCCGCCGCATTCGTCGTTGCCATGCGAAGCACGTCCCAGGCAGGGATGCCGGCCTCCACGTGCAATCCGGCCTCGCGGGCCACGCTGATTCCCGGGGCCACGAACGGATTGTTCATGTCCGTGCCGATCGTCATCGGCACGCCGGCGGCGTGCAACATCCGCACGAATTGTTGGACCTTCGGCCAGACGGCCTGCGCCCGCCTGTAATCGTCCGGTTTCCAGCCAAGGTCGAAGCGGAAAGCCGTCTCCCAGTTCTTCGTCATGGTAGGATACGCCCATGCCACGTCACGATCCCGGTATTGTTGATCGTTGCCGTAGAAGGCGAGATTGAAGGCAATGAGCGTCGCATCCATGGGAATGTGCTTCGCGGCGATGGTGCGGATCATCTCGCGCATCTCCGGTCCGTCCAGATCGACCTGTTCATACCATTCGAAAAAGGCGAAAGGTCCGGGGCGGCGCGCCTTGAGATAGGTCGTTCGCTTGTCCGCCGGGAGCAGATCGGGCGAGATCGGCATGGCGTGGACGAGCGTGTCGATTCCGAGGCGCGCTGCCGTGGTCCAGCTGACGTCGCCGAGATGCGCGATCGTGGTGACGCCAGCGGCATGGGCAGCCTTGATCCCGGATGCCAGGTCGGCAGGGGTAAGCGCCTCGTAAAGCTTGATGTAGTCCACGCCGGCCTTGCTCTGGGCCGCGACGTAGGACGCGACATTGTGCGCATCATCGACGCGATCGACGAGTCCATGCACCGGGAAAGCCGACCGATCGATGACCGCACCGGCAACCTTGGCCTCCGGTCCGGTCAGCCGCCCGGCGGCGACCGCGTCGCGGTAGGCGACCATGCGGGCGGTGTCCCCGCCGGGGTCGCGGATCGTGGTGACCCCCGCGGCGAGCAGCATCAGCGCGTCGTGGCGGGTGATCGCATCGCTGCCGGCCACCGTCAGGCTGACCGCGCCGCCCTTGACCTGTGGCGATACCGGACCCAGCGTGATGTGCGCGTGGGTATCGAACAGGCCAGGCATGGCGAAACGGCCCTTCATGTCGATTGCCGTCGCGTCGACGTAGCGGCGCGGCACGCGGCCCCGACCGATCGCCACAATCCTTTTGTCTTCGACCACGATGTAGCGATCAGGCAGGCGAGTCTTCGTCCGGGGATCGAGGATCGTAACCCCGGAATAGATCGTGCGAGCGGCGACGGGCGCGGATGTGGATGCCGTGCCGAGCAACGGCACGGCGGCGAGAAGCGAGCGCATGGGCGGGATCAGCCTTTCATTGTGGAAATGGTTCGCCGCTTGACGGCGGCGCGGAGGAACGTCAGCGGTTCGACGAGAAGGGGGTCGTCGATCATGCGGATGACGACGCGACGGAGAGCGATCTCCTCTTCGGTTTCCCCGTCCGGAAGATCGAGCAGTGCCGCGAGCGCCAGCCAGCGATCGGCAAGCGAGCGAGCACTGGCGGAATTAGGATCGGCCGCGGCAGCACAGATAACGGCTTCGTCAAGTAATGCGGTGACGTCGCCTTCCGTCACCTGCCCTGCAGCATTTCGGCCAACGACGGACTCAACCGCCTCTTGTTCGGCTGTATCGTGTACGGCCGTGGCGATCGCAGCCTGCACTTCGGCCGGGTCGAGCATTACCGGTGATGAGAGGTCGCGCGTCAGATCGAACAGCAGATCGGGTGATATAGTGTTCCCGGACGCGATCTGCTCGCGCGCCAGCTGGACCCGCCGCAACTGGTTGCGCGCGTTGCGGATGACGGCCGCGAGATGCCTCGCCTGAACATACATGATCCTACCCGTGGCGAGATCGTCACTATCGAGTGTCTCGCCAATCTGCCTCAACGACAGGCCGAGCGCTTTCGCGCCAGTATTTGATGCAGGCGTGCAACATGCTTCGGGCCATACAGGCGCCAACCGCCATCACGGCGGTCTGGGGTGAGCAGACCCGCCTTCTCATAGACACGCAGCGCCTTGATCGTAGTTCGGGCCGCACGGGCAAGCTCGCCCGGCCCAAGCCATTTTTCAGCGTTGGAGGAAGGTTCGCGACTCGGCATGAGCTTACCTTGGGGCCGGACCTAGGGACCGATGCAAGGCATCATTACCGGATGCGTCGGATCGACGGGATGAGCTGCAAGCACTGTCCCGGTGAGATTATCCGGGCATCACTACCTTTCCCAAAACATCATCCCAATGGGAATGCCCGACCGTCTCGGCAGCGCTTCCCAATCGGACTTGCCCCAAGCGAGGTTGTTCAGCCGATCAGGTGTCGCATGACGGCCGCGCTCAGCATCGCGATCAGTACGGTGGAGAAGAGTGGCAGGCGAGCAGCCGCGATGATCGCGATGCCCAAGGCGATCAGGTCAGCGACACGACCCGAAACGAACATGGGCGCGATCACGGCGATCAGTACGCAACCCGGCGCCGCGTCGAGAACTATCATGACTTGCGGCGACAAGCGGCGACCAGCGAGAACCAGATAGCCTCCGATCCGCGTCAGATAGGTCATGAGCGCCATCGCGACGATCGTGGCGATGGTCCAGCGGTCGATCATAGCCGCACCATGATCCAGGCTGTGAGGATACCGGCCAGCGCTCCGGCCGGCACATACCATGCGCCCGGCACTATGAGACAGGTGCCGGCGGCGACGGCCAGGCTCACCAGCCACGGCATGGCCGCGCCCAGTCCCTTCCACATGCCACGCAGCAGCGCGAGGAACACGGCCGGGAAGGCCATGTCCAGACCCCAGCGCTGTATGTCGCCGAGCACCGGTCCGATCAGCGCGCCCAGCGCGCTGAAAGCCACCCAACTTGCATAAAGCGCCGCTGACAGCCCGAGGAAATAGCTCATACTGAAAGCGCGAGCCGACATACGCTCGCCGCGCGCCTTTGCATCGGCCAGCGCCATCGCCCAGCTTTCGTCCACCATCAGGAACAGTGCGGGCAATGCCTGCCGGCGCGGCAGGTGTCGCAGCCAAGGGGCCAACGCTGCGCTCATTACCAGATGGCGGCTATTGATGAGTAATGTGACACCGGCAATCAGAACGAGGTGGGGAGGTGAGGTCCAAAGTTCGATCGCCGCGAACTCCGAACCGCCCGCGAAGTTGAGGCCTGTCATCAGCGGCACTGCTAGCGGAGCGATGCCCTTGGTCGTGGCTTGCGCGCCCAGAACAAGGGCAGCGGGAACAAGGCCGATCAGGACGGGCGTTGAGGCACGCAGGCCCCGTTTGAAGTCGCTCATTATCGCCACCATCAATTCGTTTGCAGAGCATTTGCTTGTACCATGCTGTGAAAAGCAAATGTTTGCGTCCTTTGCGCGGATTGAGGCATTTATGGCAGATGTTGCCAACTATCTCGAATAAGTGGTATTATGTGCCATGAAGCTTGATGCGATCGATCGCCGCATCCTTGCCGCGCTACAGGCGGACGGTAGGCTTACCAACAACGACTTGGCGGAACGGGTGGGGCTTTCGCCGTCGCCGTGCCTGCGACGTGTCCGTGCGCTGGAAGCAGCCGGGACCATCAAAGGGTATGCGGCGATCCTGGACCCCGTTCAACTCGGGCTCGGAACCAGCGTTTTCGTCCGCGTCTGGCTCCGCGGTCAGGACGATGACACTGTGCGGCGCTTCAACGACAGCATCCTCGCTCTTCCGCAGGTGATGGAATGCCATATGATGGCGGGCGATTGTGACTTCTTGTTACGTGTCGTCGCAAGCGACCTCGACGCCTACCGCCGCTTTCAGGCCGAGAAGCTAGCCCGCATCGACGGCGTGCAGAGTCTCAAGACCGATATCCCCCTGCAACGGGTCAAGCTGACAGGCTCGTTGCCCCTATAATATCGTTTGCAGCGATACCGTAACACGAGACGGCTTTCCCACCGCTCGATCTCAACGGGGATGTCCGACGGTCTCGCTGGTCGTCCTTTTTCCGCAGAAGAAAATCGCTAGCGGCGTAGCCTCACGTAACTGCACCCTGCCACCGGCTACATGAGCAAAAAAGCGAAGCAATAGCCAACGCATCAATTATTGACAGACTGGTCACTCTCTTATAATGTCTCCGGATGGCGAGACCTAGAAGTGACACGAAGCGCACCGAAATTATGGAGGCAGCGATCAGGGCCATTGCCGAGCAGGGGCTCGGTGCGTCCACTGCCGTGATCGCCAAGTCGGCAGGGGTGTCGAACGGCGCGCTGTTTACCTATTTTGAAACCAAGGCTGATCTGTTGAACCAGCTCTACATCGAGCTGAAGCTGCGCAAAGCCGAGACCACGGTTGCCAATGCGCCCATGGACGCGGAGCCACGGGAGCAGCTCCGCTACGTATGGTACAGGATGCTGCGCTGGGCGACCGAGCAACCGCTGGAGCGCGCGGCGCTGGCGCAGCTCAGCGTATCGAATGACGTGACCGACACCTCCCGCGCCGTCGCCCGCAAACCTTATGCCGAGGTCGAGGCGATACTGGATCGATGCCGCGCGAATGGGACGATCCGCGACGCCTCCCCGGCGTTCGTCGCCTCTCTGGTAATGGCGATGGTGGATGCCGCGATCGACGGCCTCGCCGCCGAACCCGACGCCGCTGAGCGGCATGCGGCGATCGGCTTTGACGCGCTGTGGCGGGCGATCAACTGATCCGAAGGAGAAATTTCGAATGGCCAGCTCAACGGACGGCACCCAGCGTCTTGCCGTCGTCACCGGCGCGTCGAGCGGGATCGGCGCCGCCACCGTGCGCGAGCTCGCGTCTCGTGGCTATCACGTCCTGGCAGGTGTGCGCCGGCCGGAGGACGCCAACGCGCTGCGGTCCGCGAACATCGAGCCGGTCCTGCTCGACATCACGGACGAAGGCGCGATCGCCGCGCTGGCGCAACGCATCCGCGACGACGCGGAACACCGACACCTCGGCGCGCTCGTCAACAATGCGGGCATGGCAGTCAACACGCCCCTGGAAACATATCCGCTGGCAGAGTGGCGTCGGCTGTTCGAGGTCAACCTGTTCGGGCATGTCGCGATGACGCAGGCTTTGCTTCCGGCGCTGATCGAGAGCGGTGGCACGATCGTCAACATATCGTCGGTCGGAGGCCGGATGGCGATGCCGACCTATGGCCCTTATGCCGCCACCAAGTTTGCGTTGGAGGCAGTGAGCGACGCGCTGCGGCGCGAGACGGCCCATCTCGGCGTCCGGGTGGCGGTGATCGAGCCGGGAGCGGTTTCCACCGGGATGCTGCAACAGGTAGGCGAGCGAGGCGCGAAGGTGGTCAATGCCATGACGCCTTCACAGCGTGGCCGCTACGCCGGGCTGATGCATGCCGTGATCGCGCAGGCGGATGCGTCCGTCGCGGGCGGCGTGCCGCCGGAAAAAGTCGCACACACGGTCGCGGACGCGATCACCAGCGCGCGTCCGCGCACCCGATACGCGGTCGGCCGCGGTATCAGCGCGATTATCGGGTTGACCCGGCTCCTGTCGGATCGAGCGCTCGACCGCCTCCTTGCCGGTAACCTTAAGCCGTACTTTCCGAAGGCATCGCCGGCCGTGAAAGTGGCAGACGCGGCGTGACCACCTTGCTGATCGCGGGCGCGACCGGCCTCGTCGGCGGTCTCGCCCTGGCGCAGGCCCTGGCCGACGAGCGGGTAGAGCATGTCGTTGCCCTCACCCGCCGCCCGATCCCGCCCCACCCCAAATTGCACTGTGTCCTGGTCGATTTCACGAGCCTTCCGCCCGATGCGCCATGGTGGCGCGTCGATGGAGTCATCAGTGCGATGGGGACGACGCGTGCCGTCACCCGGTCGCCTGCAGCCTATCGGACCATCGATCGGGATTATCCGTTCGCCATAGCCTGCAACAGTCGTGCGCACGGTGCATCCCGGTTCGCGCTGGTCTCCTCGCTCGGCGCCCATCCGCGTTCGCGCTTCACGTACACGCGCACTAAGGGCGAGCTGGAAAGTGACCTCGCGACGCTCGGCTTCCCCTCCCTGACGATCGTTCGCCCCAGCGTCCTTGCGGGGCGGCGCGATGATCGCCGATACGACGAACGCTCGGCTCTGGCCCTGCTCACGCTGCTGGCTCCTGTCGTGCCTGCCAGGATCAAGCCGAGCCCCGCCGGTCAGGTCGCCGCACTGCTTCTTGAAGGAGCGATCTCGGCCCCGGCGGGCGTCCATGTCAAAACCAACCTCGACATGAAGGTCTGACGGCCCGTGTCGGCAGGCTTCGGTTCTTGCTACGCGTGAGTTCCGGGAACGGCATGCCCTTCCCAAAACTTGATCCCATTGGGAACGCCCTGAACCGCTCCTGCTTCATGGCAGGCTATTGATAATGGCTTGTGCGGCTGAAGCAGGAATAAGTGCCAAGTCTGCTTGATCCGTCGTCACCAGTTCCGACGTTGTGACCACCGCCCCACAGTAGCCGAAGATGCCCTGATCAATCTGGGCCTGCATTGCGTGATGGTAGCCCCGCTTGGCGTATGTTGCCGCATCGGCACCACCCAACGCAATCAGATGCACTTCCAACCAGCTGAGCTTCTTGACGAGGCCCTGTTCCGTGTCGGCGTCAAAGGCCCACCCTGAGATGAAGACACGATCGATCCATCCCTTGAGCAGCGCCGGCATCGACCACCAATAGACCGGATAGACCAGGACCAAATGCCCGACACCATCGATCCGTTGCTGTTCGGCGCGCACGTCATCGGGCGGTGAGCCGTTCCCTGTGAAGGCAGCACGATCAGAGGGACCGAAGACCGGATCGAAGCCTTCAGCCGCCAGGTCTGCGAGCTCGCTTTCGATGCCATGCACAGTGAGCGCGTTGACGATCGCCTTCGAGACCGAACGGGTCAGCGAATTGAGGGACGGATGCGCCATGACCACCAGCGCACGCTTTGCAGCATGTTCGTGGGTGAGGCGGCTCATGCGAGCGGCAGCGTCATCAGTCGACCGCCCTCCTGTGCGAGGCGTCCAAGATACTCCGCGTGATCGAGGACCTGATAGGGAAAGAACAGTCCTGCTTGCTGCGCTGATTTGCCGTCCAGCCCGGCGAGGCGTTCCAGCACCATGCTGACGCCCAGCGCGGTCAACGGCGCCGCGCCGCCGGGGTGGACGACAGCGTGGCGGCTGCGCAGCGGCGCACCGGCCGCGTCAAGGCCGGACAATTCGATGATGATTTCGGTCGACTTCGTGCTGCCCGCACGCCGGCTCGAACTCACTCCGGTTCCGATTGCAAAAACAATGTCGTTCGCGCCGGTGGTCGCCGCGAGACCGGCGATGTCGATCGACGAGAAGCCGGACGCTGCGATTGAAGTGCCGTCGATCGCCCGGAACGAGCAGCGCGCATCGTCACCTTTGCGCCAGACGAAAGCGCCGTCCTTCCGCGACAGAACCGAGGGCATGACCGAGGCAAGCCGCGCGAAGTCTTCTGCGACCGCAGGGCCGCCCCGATCTTCTTCGTCGACCAACGCCCCGATCCTGATGCTGTCGATACGGGCGTAGGGCTTGGCAAAAGCGAGCGTTGCAACCGTGGTGGCGCCGACCAGCCATTCGTAGCCGAGCACGATCGCGGCTGCGTCGGGCCGCTGCATATGGATCGCAACCTCGGGTGCTACCTCATAAATTCCTGACGAAATGCCTAGGTGTGGAATGCTGCGGGCATGAGCGTAGCGCAGGCTCGTCAGCCGTTCATCCGCATAAAAGGCGCCGATGGCGCCGAGCGGCCGACTGCCGAAACCAAGATCGTCGGCCTTTGCGTCGATGACCACGGCCTCGGCATAACCCAGTTCGCTGGCAACCCGCTGCGCCTTAGCGTCGTCTCGCCCGCCGATCAGCAAAGGAAGTTCGGGATATCTGCCACGCAGGGCTTTAGCGGTGAGTTGGCCGATCTGGCCGGTACCCCCCAGAAGCAGAATAGGCAGGTTGAACATTGACGGCCTCCTGTCGGAATCGCTAAGCTACTGGTAGTAGGAAAACATTAAGCTACCATTGGTAGGTATGGCAACAGGTTTATGGCGTCACCGTCAGATGAGGTTCCTCTTCAGCGAGGCCGCCGGCTGTCCAAGGCGGATCGTCACCATCAATTGCTCACGACGGCTCTGGACGTGATCCGCACGCAAGGTGCCGACGCCCTAACCCTTGGGCATCTTGCGACCTGCGCAGGTGTGTCGAAGCCGGTCGTATACGACCATTTCGGCTCGCGATCCGGTTTGCTGATCGACCTGTATCGATGGATCGATGGCGAGCGGATCGAGACGTTCCGCCAGGCAATGGCGGCGACGCGTAGGGATCGCGACGAGACGATCGCTTGTTTAGCCGATGCCTACATCCGCTGTGCCGCCGATTTGACCGGCGAATTTCACATCGTCGGTGCGGCGCTTGCCGGCAGTGCCGACAAGGCGAACGTCTATGACGAACTTCTCGACCAAGCCGTCGCCATGTTCGTCTCCGTACTGCGGCCGCTCACCAAACTGTCCGACGATGCCGCTACGCGGTTGTGCATCGGCCTGGTTGGCGCGGGAGAGGGACTGTCCGCAGCAATCGTGAGGGACAAGCTCACCGAGGCCGATGCCATCGCGGTGTTCGCGGGGATGATTAGAGGCTCTCTACCGAGCTAACTAGGACAGTCATGTCACAATGCCTGATCCCAGAACTCCATCCCAATGGGACGGGATCGCAAAGCCTTGGGGTGTCATTCCGCCCCAACCGTACCCGGCCACCGATGCGGCATTTTTCAACAGCCCCGGGAGTTATCGTCTCACCAAAAACAGGGCCTTGGGCTCATAAAGGTGAGCAATTGTAAACGACGGGCGGTAGCCGAAAATCAGATGACAGGTGGCTCCTTGAACAGGGTTCCGTCTGGCTGTCCCCACAAGGACCCGTGCTGACCCCAGCCGGTATCTGCCGCCGAGGCGATGAGAGGCCGACACTCCATGCCGAACCCGACCGCGATCGACGCGGGTAAACGATCTGACTCTTCGGAGAACGACTGATAGTTGCGTCCGTCAGATAGCGTTCGACGACAATTCCGAGCGTCAGTCCATGATCAGCGGTCGTCGAAGACGCAGCAACCTCCGCGACGTGTAGCGGAGGCAGTGCTGACGCAGCATTCCATGCGCCAGAATTCCGCGCTTCTTCGAAGCTTCGATCGATCTGATAGGCCATCACCTTTGCCGATCGGCGGGCAACGGCCAGCGAGGCCGTCCCCAACGACCTGTTGATATGGCTCGATCCAATGACTTGCCTCAGATCGGCGGGCACCCGCACCCGATACTGATACATCGCCCCTCGACGCCAGACACCAGAAAGCGATCTGTGCGACACCTGTGTGCGACATCCCCCTCCCTCATTTCGGGAACGATTTGAGAGGCTTAGCCCATCATCGGAAAGGGCGTTGTGCGACACTCGTGTGCGACAATCAGCACGAGATCGTTGATTAGATGATTGTTTTTCAACGATTTTCGAAGATGTGGTGCCGCTTACAGGACTCGAACCTGTGACCCCCGCATTACGAATGCGATGCTCTACCAGCTGAGCTAAAGCGGCCCGTATCGTGAACCGGCTGGTGTCCGGTCAGGTGGGCGCGCTTAACAGCTCGGGTGGGGGCTGGCAAGCGGCTTATGAACGGGTCAGGCGATCTTTACGGGTGATTAACTATGTCCGGGCATGACGGGGCATGGCCAGGAAGACCGTCATGAACCGCGAACCCCAGCATCCGCCCCCCCTCTCCCCGGAGCGCCCAGCGGGTGAGCGATCCGCCGAGCATGGACGCCCCGGGGCAGCGGAGGATGCGCTGTTGCGGCTGGGCGGGGTGGAGCGGCGGCTCCATGCGCGCGCCTATCACCATTGGGTCTCGCTATCGGGGGCGGCGCGCTTTCCCTCGATCCGGGCGCTGGACACCGAGGCGATCGGGGATTTCGCGGCCAATTCGGTGCTGCTGGATTTTCGGGGCGACCGGATCGATCCCGCGATCGCCTATCTCGGTCAGGCGCTGCGGGACGAGTGCGGCACGGTGGCGCGGCCGACGCGGATCGGGGAGTTGCCCGAGGCGTCGCTGCTGGGGCGGCTGACTCGACATTTCGACCATGTGCTGGCCGATCAGGTGCCGACCGGGTTCGAGGCGGAGTTCGTCAACGCGCGCGGACGGATGACGCTGTATCGCGGCATCCTGCTGCCCTATTCGTCCGACGGGCTGATGATCGACTTCATCCACGGTGTCCTGAGCTGGAAGGAACTGGCCGATCCGCTATTACAGGCGTCGCTCGATTCGGAACTGATCGATTCGGCCGCAGTGGCCACTCAGGTGCCGCCGCCCGGCTCCGCCGCTGCCCTGTGGAATCAGCCGGACTCCGAAAGCGACGCAGCCCCAGAGGCTATCGCTCACATCGCCTGGCCCACCCATGCGCGGCCGGGTACGCCGATCGTGTTGGTCGGGCGCGTGGCCGAAGATGGTAGCGTTGCCATCACCGGATCGGTAGTTGGCGATGGGCGATTGGCCGACAGGGTATTGCGCACTTCGCAATGAAAATTGCGCTGCGGCGCAACATCTTTTCTCGCGCCGCAGAGGGTTGAGCGGCGCGAAAGCCCGGCCTAGGACTTGCCGCTATGGCACCGAATATGTCGCATCCGATGGCCGACGCGATTGCCGCGCGGCTGACCCAGGGCGCCCTTCCGGCGGAGTTGCAGGGGTTCGGCCCCGCGGAGGTGGCTGCGGCAGCGGCCTTCGTTGCCGGGGTGGCGCAGCAGCGCGCGCCGGGAGAGCCGTCGATCGCGCTGGAGCCGATGTCAGGCGACGACACGCATCGCCGGATGCGACTGGCTATCGTCAATGACGACATGCCCTTCCTGATAGATTCGATCGCGGCGATGGTCGGCGCGGACGGTATCGCGATCGACCGCGTCATCCACCCCGTCCTGCCCGTCACCCGCGATGCCGAGGGACAGCTTCAGGCGATCGGCGCAGGCGGAAAGTCCGAATCCTTCATCTATCTGGAAATGGAACGTGCCGATGCACGCGATCGGCGCGGCCTGATCGACGATCTGCGTGCAGTCTTGGCCGATGTGCGCGCCGCCGTGGCCGACTGGTCGGGGTTGCAGGACGCGTTGGCCGCCGACGCGACCACGCTGGGCGAGAAGAATGGCGAGGGCGCGGCGCTCCTTTTGTGGTTCCTGAACGGCAAGCTGACGCTACTCGGCCATGAGAAGTGGTTCGAGGACGGCCGCGCCGCGCCCGCGTTGGGCATCGCGCGCACGCCGCATAAGGTGCCGCTGCTCGCCGATATCTCGCGCCAGCGCGCGCTAGACTATTTTGTCGCGGGTGGTGCCGCGCCGCTCTTGCTCAAGTCCAACGCGATCTCGACCGTCCACCGCTCGGTACCGCTCGACCTGGTGCTGGTGCCCGTGATCGAGCAGGGCCGCGTCGTCGGCCTGTCGATCCATGCGGGGCTGTGGACCAGCGCCGCGCTCGCCAGCCCGCCGCATGAGGTGCCGGTGCTGCGCACGCGGCTCGCCGCGCTGCAGGCCAAGTTCGGATTCGATCCGCGCGGCCATACCGGCAAGGCGCTGACCCATGCGCTGACCGCGCTGCCGCACGACCTCGTCACGGCCTTCCCGGCCGAGGCGCTGGAGCAGCTGGCGCTGACCGCCATGTCGCTGGCCGACCGGCCGCGGCCCGAGCTGGTGCTGATCCGGTCGGTGTTGCAGCGGCATCTCTTCGCCTTTGTCTGGCTGCCGCGTGACGAACTGACCACCGCGCGGCGCGTCGCGATCGGCGACATGCTGGGCGAGGCCGCCAATGGCTCGCTGCTCAACTGGTCGATCGCGCTGGAGGACGGCGTCGTCGCGCTGATCCGCTATACGATCGACCTGCGGCAGGACGGGCGCCTGCCCGATACGGCGGCGCTGTCCGAGCGGCTGCGTAAGATGGTGCGCGGCTGGATGCCCGATGTCGAGGCGGCGCTGGCCGAGCAGGTGCCCGCGCCCCGTGCGGCGCGCCTGGCGCTGCGCTGGGCCAATGGCTTCCCGACCAATTACCGCAATGTCAGCGATGCGGCCGAAGCCGCCGCCGACATTCTGCGCCTGTCCGCGCTGGAGGACGAGAATAGCCGTTCGGTGCGCCTGTTCCCGGTCCAGCCGGGGCAGGATCGCCAGCTGAAGATCTACAAGCTGAACGGCGCGTTGCCCTTGTCGGATGCGGTGCCGGTGCTGGAGAATTTCGGCTTTCGCGTGATCGGCGAGTTGCCGACGCGGCTGCGCGACGATGCCGATCCCTTCGTCCACGACTTCATCGTCGAGACCGAGGCGACGACCGAGCCCAAGGGCGCAGCGGTGCTGGAGGGCGCGATCGCGGCCGTGCTGGAGGGCGCGGCGGAGAATGACGCGTTCAACCGCCTGATCGTCGATGTTGGGCTCAGCCCGCAGGCGGTGGTGCTGTTCCGCGCCTGGTTCCGCTATCTTCGCCAGGCGGGGCTGCCTTATGGCCTGACCACCGTGGTCGATGCGCTGCGCCGGGCGCCCAAGCTGGCGACCGCGCTGATCGAGCGGTTCACCGCCGCGCATGATCCCAAGGCGAAGGGCGATATCGCCGCTGCCGATGCCGCCATCGCGGCAGGCCTCGATGCCGTGTCGGCGATCGACGACGACCGTATCCTGCGCAGCTTCCGCGACATGATCGCCGCCACGCTGCGCACCAACGCCTTTGCCGAGGCGGGCAAGGAGGCGCTGGCGTTCAAGCTGGACAGCCACAAGATTCCGGGCCTGCCCGCCCCGCTGCCGTGGCGCGAGGTCTGGGTCTATTCCCTGCGTGTCGAGGGTATTCACCTGCGCGCCGGGCCGGTGGCGCGTGGCGGCCTGCGCTGGTCGGATCGCCGCGACGACTTCCGCACCGAGATTCTGGGCCTGATGAAAGCGCAGCGGGTGAAGAACGCGGTCATCGTGCCGACCGGCGCGAAGGGCGGCTTCTATCCCAAGCAGCTCCCGTCGCCCGTCACCGACCGCGATGGCTGGGCCGCCGAGGGCAAGGAAAGCTACCGCGTGTTCATCCGCGCGCTGCTGTCGATCACCGACAATATCGTCGAGGGTGCGGTGGTGCACCCGGACGGCGTGCGCGTACTGGACGGCGAAGACCCCTATTTCGTGGTCGCCGCCGACAAGGGCACCGCGACCTTCTCCGACGTGGCCAATGCCCTGGCGCTGGAGCGCGGCTTCTGGCTGGGCGACGCCTTCGCGAGCGGTGGCAGCCAGGGTTACGACCACAAGGCGATGGGCATCACCGCCAAGGGCGCCTGGGTCTCGGTCCAGCGCCACTTCGCCGAGCGCGGTGTGGACGTGCAGACGCAACCCATCCGCGTCGTCGGCTGCGGCGACATGTCGGGTGACGTGTTCGGCAACGGGATGCTGTTGTCCAAGGCGATCAAGCTGGTCGCGGCGTTCGACCATCGCCACATCTTCCTCGACCCCAACCCCGATCCCGCGACCAGCTGGGACGAGCGCGCGCGCATGTTCGCGCTCCCCCGGTCGAGCTGGGCGGATTACGACACCAGCCTGATCTCGCCCGGTGGCGGCGTCTTCCCGCGTTCGGCCAAGACGATCCCGCTATCGGACGAAATCCGCGAGGCGCTGGGAATCACCGCCACTTCGCTGGAGCCGACCGCGCTGATCTCGGCGATCCTGAAGGCCCCGGCCGACCTGCTCTGGTTCGGCGGTATCGGGACCTACATCAAGGCGGCGGCGGAGAATAACGTCCAGGTCGGTGATCCGGCGAACGACCGCCTGCGTGTCGATGCCGAGGATCTGCGCGTCACCGCCATCGGCGAGGGCGCCAATCTGGGCGTGACCCAAGCCGCGCGCATCGCCTTTGCCGAGCGCGGCGGGCGGATCAACACCGACTTCATCGACAATTCGGCGGGCGTCGACTGCTCGGATAACGAGGTCAACATCAAGATCGCGCTCAACCGCGAGATGATCGAGGGCCGTCTGGCGGAGGGCGATCGCAACACGCTGCTCGCCTCGATGACCGATGACGTGGCGCATATCGTGCTGGAGGATAACCGCCTCCAGACGCTGGGCCTGTCGATCGCCGAGGCGGACGGCGCGGGCGCGATGCCGAGCTATGTCCGCGTCATCGAAATCTTCGAGAGCGCCGGGCGGCTCGACCGCGCGGTCGAGGGGCTGGGCAGCAACGACGTGCTGCTGCGGCGCGGGCAGGACGGCATTGCGCTGACCCGACCCGAGCTGGCGGTGCTGCTGGCGACGGCCAAGCTGACCTTGCAGGACGCGATCGAGAACAGCGCGCTGGCGCTGGACGACGAATTGCGCCCCGATCTGCACGCCGCCTTCCCGCCCGCGATGCGAGAAGCATTCGGCGAGGCGATCGACCAGCATCGCCTGCGCGGCGAGATCGTCGCGACCAAGCTCGCCAACCGGATCGTCAACCGGATGGGCATCCTCCATCCGTTCGAGTTGGCGGAGGAGGAAGGCGCGGCGATGGCCGATATCGCGGCGATGTTCGTCGTGGTCGAGCGACTGTTCGACCTGCCCGCGCTCTGGACCGCGATCGAGACGGCGGCGATGCCCGAGGCGGCGCGGATCGCGCTGTTCGACGAAGTGGCACGCGCCACCCGCTCGCAGATCGCCGATCTGTTGCGCGCCATGCCTGCGGGCACCTCGCCCGGCGCGGCGCTGGAGCGGTTGCAGCCGGGGATCGAGCGGCTGGCGGCGGAGACGCCCGCCCTGCTGCGCGACGAGGCCAAGGCGCAGAGCGCACGCGTCGTCGCCGCGCTGGAGGAAGCCGGAGCAACCGCCGACCTCGCGGCGCGGGTGGTGCGCGTGTCCGAGCTCGACGGCGCGGTGGGTCTGGCCGATCTGGGCCAGCGGCTGTCGCTGGACGAGACGCGGCTGACCCATGCCTTTACCCGTCTGGGTCAGGCGCTAGGTCTCGACTGGGCGCAGGGTCAGGCGGCGCGGATCAGCCCCAGCGATCCGTGGGAACGGTTGCTGATCGCTGGCCTTGCGCGCGATTTCCAGCAGCAGCGGCTCGATTTCCTGGGCCGTGCGGGCGCGACCGATCCCGAAGCGGCGGTCGAGGCGTGGCTGGAGCGCAATGCGGCGCGCGTCGGCCAGTTCAAGGCGGTGATCGACCGCGCACGCCTGGCATCTCAACCCAACGCCGCGATGCTGGCCCAGATCGCAGGCCAGGCACGGGTGCTGCTGGGGCGCTAAACTGTTCCCCGGCGAAGGCCGGGGTCCAGTTCCTTTGCCGTGTGTGGCGTGCAATACGCCGCGTGGGAGTCCCGTCCCGCGCGGCGTTTTTGTTCACGCGAAGCCGCGATGACGCGAAGATTGATTTCGCGCGGAGACGCGGAGGCGCGGAGAAGCATTGTTCGCGCAGAGGCGCGGAGGACGCAGAGAGGTTTAGAGCAGGATGACATTGACTTGAATCGGCGCAAGCCCCTCCCATTCAGGGGAGGGGTTGGGGTGGGGCCTCACCACAGGCCGCACGCTGGCGGAAGCGCCCCACCCCCGGCCCCTCCCCTGAAGGGGAGGGGGGAGTTCATCTCATGTCGTCCTGCTATAAAGCCGCGCGCAGCGCCCCCTATGCGTCAGCGCCCGAGATATGAGGGCCGCTGGCGCGGCGGGCGAGACACCTCCGCGCCTCCGCGCCTCCGCGCGAACCAACCTTCTTCTTCGCGTCCTCGCGGCTTCGCGTGAAAAAATCAGATCGCCGCACACTTCTCCAGCAACCAGTCGCGATCCGGACCCTCTAGCTCCGGCGCCAGAATTTCCGCCACCCGCGCGTGATAGGCGTTGAGCCAATCGCGCTCTCCAGAAGCCAGCAGGTCCGCCACGATCAGCGTCCGCTCGATCGGGCACAGGGTCAGCGTCTCGAAGCCCAGCATGTCGCGGTCCGCGCCCGCGATCTCGCGCGATTCGACCAGTACCAGATTCTCGATGCGGATGCCGTACTCGCCCGCCTTGTAATAACCCGGCTCGTTGGACAGCATCATCCCTGCGCGCAGCGGCTCCATTGCCGCCCCGCCGGGATAGTTGGGCGCGGCTATACGCTGCGGCCCCTCATGCACCGACAGATACGCGCCGACGCCGTGGCCGGTGCCGTGCGCGTAATCCAGCCCGACCTCCCAGAGCGGCCGCCGTGCCAGCGAATCCAGATGCCCGCCGAGCGTCCCGTCCGGGAAGACGGCGGTGGCCAGGCCGATATGCCCCTTCAGAACGCGGGTGAAGCGATCGCGCATCTCGTCCGTCGGCTCGCCGATCGGCATGACGCGGGTGATGTCGGTGGTGCCGTCCTGATACTGCCCGCCGGAATCAATTAGGAACAGCTGACCCAATTCGATCGCCGCGTTCGACTCCTCGGTGACGTGATAATGCGGGCTGGCGCCATGTGCGCCGGTCGCCGAGATGGTCGAGAAGCTGGTGTCCTTGAGCAACCCGGTCGCCTCGCGGCACGCCAACAACTGCGCGGCGGCGGAGAGTTCGGTCTGCCCGCCCTTGGGGCACTCCAGTTCGACCCAGCGGAGGAAGCGCACCATCGCCGCGCCGTCACGGACCGAGGCGGCGCGGTGACCGGCGACCTCGGCAGGGTTCTTGATCGCCTTGGTCAGCACCACCGGATCGCGAAGCGCCAGCACCTTGGCCCCGCCCGCTTCCAGCGCCTGCGCGATGGCAGCGACCGCACGCTCGGGGTCCGCGACCACCCGCTTGCCCGTAAAGCCGGTTAGATAGCCCTCGAACGCTGCGCGCTCGTGTAGCCGCACCGCATTGCCCAGATGCGCGCGGACCTCCGGCGTGATCTTCTCCGGCGCGATGAACAGATCGGTCTCGCCATCCGCATGGACGATCGCATAGGACAGCGCGACCGGCGTATGCGCGACATCGGTGCCGCGCACGTTAAGCGTCCAGGCGATCGAATCCAGCGCCGACAGCACCACCGCGTCGGCACACTGCTCGGCCAGCCATTCGCCGATCCGCGCACGCTTGGCGGCCGAGCTTTCGCCCGCCACCGCCTCATCCTGCACCGTCAACACGGCGGCCGAGGGGGCGGGACGGTCGGTCCAGATCGCGTCGATCGGATTGGCCGTGACGGCGACCAGTTCGGCCTCGCGATCGGCCAGCGCGGCCGCCATGTCGGCGACCTGCTGGCGGGTGTGCAGCCAGGGATCATAGCCGATCCGCTGCCCCGCCGCCGCCTCGCGGCCCAGCCAGCCCGCCACGCTGTCCTGCGGCACGGGGATATAGGCATAGTCGTTACCCGACACCTGCTCGCGCACCTGCAGCGTATAGCGTCCGTCGGTAAAGATCGCCGCCTTGTCGCGAAGCACCACCGCCGACCCCGCCGACCCGCCGAACCCGGTTAGCCAGCCCAATCGCTGCGCATAGTCGCCGACATATTCGCTCATATGCTCGTCGGTCAGCGGCACGACGAAGCCATCGAGCCCTTGCGCGGCCAGTTCGGCACGGAGAGCGGTGAGGCGGGCGGAATAGGACATGGTACGGCCTGACAGAAATGGAAACGGGGCCGGTCTAGCCCCCCTCCAGCACAGCGTCGAGCCCGTCGGGCCTTGCCGAATTTGTCAGACGATATACGGTCGGAGCCATGTCAGCGAGCGAGGTTTCCGTGGCGATCGATCGACGAAGCATCCTGTTGGGGGCAAGCGCGGCGGCGCTGATCGGTGGCATGGCGCAAGCCGCCCAGCCCGACGCCTTTGACCCCGGCGAGGTGTGGAACGATGTCAGCGGCGTCGCGATCAATGCGCATGGCGGCGGCCTGCTGCGTCATGGCGGGCGCTGGTGGTGGCATGGCGAGCACAAGACGGCGGGCGAGGCGGGCAATACCGCGCTGGTCGGCGTCCATGCCTATAGCTCGGCCGATCTGGTGAACTGGCGCGACGAGGGCATCGCGCTGCCCGTATCGGACGATCCGGCAAGCCCGATCACGCGCGGCTGCATCCTGGAGCGGCCCAAGGTCGTCTATAACCGCCGCACCCGCCAATTCGTGATGTGGTTCCATCTGGAGCTGAAGGGGCGCGGGTACGGCGCGGCGCAGGCGGGCGTCGCGGTCGCCGACCGGCCACAGGGGCCGTTCCGTTTCCTGCACGCTGGCCGCGTCAATCCGGGCATCTGGCCCGCCAATGCGACGGCCGAGGACAAGGCGCCGGACACCACCCTGGCCCGCGACTTTTCGGGCGGGCAGATGGCACGTGACATGACGATCTTCGTCGATGGCGACACCGCCTGGCATATCTATGCCTCGGAGGAGAATGCGACGCTCCAGATCGCGCGGCTTGCGCCCGACTGGACCCGACATGACGGCTATTATGTCCGCGCGTTGCCCGATGGCGGCAACGAGGCCCCTGCGCTCTTCAAGGCCAAGGGGCGTTATTACATGTTCGCCTCCGGCCTGACGGGATGGCGGCCCAATCCGGGGCGGGTCTATGTCGCGGACAAGGTGACGGGGCCGTGGCACTCGCTGGGAAATCCGGTGCGCGGAAGCGAGGAGGACCGGAAGACGACCTTCCATTCGCAGTCCACCTTCGTCCTGCCGCTGCCGCCGAAGCGACCGGGAGCGGAACCACGCTTCATCTTCATGGCCGATCGCTGGCGGCCGGAAAATGCGATCGACGGACGCTATGTCTGGCTGCCGGTGGAATGGGAGGGCGAGACGCCGGTGCTGCGCTGGCGGGATCGCTGGACGCTGGTGGATGGCTGGAAGGCCTGACGTCCGCACGCGCTGAACGACGTTGAGCGCACGCACCGAGGGTGCGGCACCGGCCCCCTGATACGGCTTTGCGGGATCGGCCTTCAGCCCCGGCCAAATCGGGGGACCGGCACTGACGCACCACCTCGCGCATCCGGCATAACGTCGCGGCATCGAGACCAAGGCCCTTCAGCCAGCGCCCGCTCCTATGCTCCTCGCCGAGTTCGCCCAGGTCGGCAACGGCGTGGCCGATCGTCATCCGGTTGGCCGGCCCCCCTACGCCCGGCGACAAGGAGAGGCGCCGCTTTGACTCATCATTCTGTCCGCGTCATCGGATCAGGAGCGCGGGGGCTTAGCGGGAAGGACGGGACTTCACCAATGCGATGATCGAGAGGGAGCAGGCGGCGATAGCGAGCACGAACCCGCCCAATGCCGCCCATAGGCCGACCGTCAGGCCGCCCAGCCAGCCGCCGATCACCAGACCGATCAACGGCAGGATGAACAGCAACAGGCATCCGATCACGACCATGACGGGGTCAACTGTGCCGCGCCGCGCCCGGTTCCGCGCGGAATCAGCAACGAAACCCACGTCACGCGATCGGCGACGGGGCGAAGAGACCGGCTATGTCAGGAAAATCTGGATGCCCCGTGAGGATTCGAACCTCAATTAACGGAGTCAGAGTCCGTGGTCTTACCTTTAGACGACGGGGCATCGAACAGGGGCGTGCCTCTAGGCGGGCGAATCAACGGTGTCAACCCGATTTCCGCAATGGTGCCCGTCGCGCGTCTTGTCGCGGCGGTGCCGACTCGCTACCTTGATGCTCAAGCACCGGCGAACACTCATGTTCGTGACGGATAGAACAGAATAAAGCGAGATACGGCGATGGGGGATGTTCCCACCCGAAGGCCGTACCGGCAGGCCAAGCCCCCTGCCCGTCCGGCACCCCCCCGGCCCCAGCGTGGCCGGTGGTCGGATGCGCAGGCCTATGCCGCGCTCGACCTTGGTACCAACAATTGCCGGCTGCTGATCGCGCGGCCGCAGGGCGGCGGCTTTGCGGTCGTCGACGCCTTTTCGCGGATCGTCCGGCTGGGCGAGGGGCTGGCGACGACCGGCCGCCTGTCCGACGCCGCGATCGACCGCACCATCGCCGCGCTGCGCGTCTGCGCCGACAAGCTGAAGCGCCGCAACGTCACTTTGTCGCGCGCCGTCGCGACCGAAGCGTGTCGCCGCGCCGCCAACGGCCCCGCCTTCATCGCGCGCGCGCTGGCCGAGACGGGGATCCATCTGGACATCATCTCGGCCGAGGAAGAGGCGCGGCTGGCGGTGCTCGGCTGTCATGCGCTGATCGAGCCGGGCGAGGACCCCGCGCTGATCTTCGACATTGGCGGCGGCTCGACCGAGCTGGTGCTGGTCGACACGCATGGACCTGCCCCGCGCATCCTCGACTGGCATTCGGCGCCCTGGGGCGTCGTGTCGCTGACCGAGAGCGCGGGCGGCGGCGAAGGAGAGGCCGGGCGGTTGGCCGCCTATGCCCGGATGCGCGACATCGTCGCGGACAGCTTCGCCGACTTCGCCGCGCGCCTGCCAAGAAACCTGAAGCGTCCCCGGCTGCTCGGTACCAGCGGCACGGTGACGACTTTGGGCAGTGTCCATCTGGGGCTCAGCCATTATGACCGCAACGCCGTCGACGGGCTGATCGTGCCCACGGCCGCAATGCGCGCGATCAGCGCCGACCTGTCGCGCAAGAGCCTGTCCGCGCGCGGCAAGGTGGCGTGCATCGGGCCGGAACGCGCCGATCTGGTGGTGGCGGGCTGCGCCATCCTGGAGACGATATTGGACCTCTGGCCCGCCGAGCGGCTAGGGATCGCCGACCGTGGGATTCGCGAGGGAATCCTGCGCCGTTTGATGGGAATCGCCAGACCGTGAGCAGAGGCAATGCAGGGCTGCACCAGCGCGTGCGCACCGCCCGGAAGCGCACCGCCCAATCGACCCGCTGGCTCGAGCGCCAGCTGAACGATCCCTATGTCCGCCGCGCCAAGGCGGAGGGGTATCGCAGCCGCGCGGCGTACAAGCTGATCGAGCTGGACGAGCGCTTCGGCTTCCTGCGCGGCAAGAAGCGGATCATCGACCTGGGGCTGGCGCCGGGCGGCTGGGCGCAGGTGGTGCGGCGGCAGGTGCCCAACGCCAGCGTGGTCGGCATCGACCTGTTGCCCGTCGACCCGATCGACGGGGTCACCATCTTCGAGATGGACTTCATGGACGACGCCGCGCCCGATCGCCTGATGGAAGCCCTGGGCGGCGCGCCCGACCTCGTCATGTCGGACATGGCGGCCAACACCGTCGGCCATCCGCAGACCGATGCGCTGCGCACCATGGCGCTGGTCGAAACCGCCTTCGCCTTTGCCTGCGACGTGCTGTCGCCCGGCGGCGTGTTCGTGTCGAAGGTCTTCGCGGGCGGCGCCGATTCGCAGCTCGTCGCCGAGATGAAGCGCCACTTCGCCACCGTGAAACACGCCAAGCCGCCATCGAGCCGCAAGGGCTCGGTCGAATGGTTCGTGGTGGCGCAGGGGTTCAAGGGGCGCAAGGCGACGATGGATGAGGCGGAGGACCGAGCGTAGGGCGGCGGGGTCTGCTCTCGTCCGATTGTGTTGAAGAAGTCGGCGTCTGGCGCGGAGATAATCGGCGGCTGGTCTGCGCTGAAAGCCGCTGACTGGCTCAGGCAGGTAGCGGCTGCGCTG
>Ga0233425_10000869_pt1 | contig 73001 bp, 70 predicted proteins | sample Watercolumn_Towu_2_FD_181712 | JGI IMG/M metagenome (GOLD analysis project Ga0233425, IMG submission 181712) | Freshwater microbial communities from Lake Towuti, South Sulawesi, Indonesia - Watercolumn_Towuti2014_140_MG | ecosystem: Environmental > Aquatic > Freshwater > Lake | place... | reverse complement strand
CAGTCTTGTCTAAATTTTAAGTGTAAGCATTTATGTTTAATTTTCTGAGTGAATAACTATTAAAGTCATCCAGCACCTTAACCACAAATACCCACACCTATCAGTCGTTTTAAGTTGTTAAAGAACAAAAATGCCAATTAACACGCTATGGAAAATTGGCTTGCCAATTTGCAAAAAACATACAGCAAAATTGGTTGCGGGAACAGGATTTGAACCTGTGACCTTCGGGTTATGAGCCCGACGAGCTGCCAGACTGCTCCATCCCGCGTCCGCGTCGACGTTAAAATACTGCATTGCGTCGAGAGGTGAGACTATAGCAAACTTTTTGAGTTTGTGTCAAACCATTTCTGGGTTTTTGTTTGGTTTTTCGCACTAGCATTACAGGGCATTCTCATTGGTTACATGCGCGTGCGCATTCATTGCAAACATGGATGCCTTGGAAGGGAAGCAGGATACGGCTTGCAGGCCAGCGGTTTTATCAATGAAAAAGCGGTGAGATTATCACCGCCTTTTCCTGTTAACCTGCAAGCTATTTATTTGCCAACCGCACCAAATACTTTTTTGATGATACTACTGGCTTGGCCCAGCGGATCTTTGCGGATTGCAGCTTCTTCCTTGGCAATCATCAGGTATAAGCCATCCAGCGCTTTACGGGTAACGTACTGATTGATATTGGCGTCCTCTTTTTTCACCACGCCAAACTTGCTACCCATCTCAGCATATTTGTTATAGCTTTCGGCCAACTGCACATTTGCAGTCGCTTTTTCCACGATCGGCAAAAATTTCTCTGCCATCTGCGTAGATGTTGTGCGCTTGAAATACTGGGTAGCGGCATCTTGCGGCCCGGTCAGAATCGCCTTGGCATCCGCCAAGGTCATTTTCTTGATGGAATCCACCAGCAACGCTTTGGCTTCCGGGACCGCCGCCTCAGCAGCACGGTTCATTTTAAGCACCAACTCATCGGACTGCTTGCCCATGCCCATCAGCTTCATGCCTTTTTCAATCTTCTGCAGCGATTTTGGCAGTGGGATTTTGACTTCCTTGTTGCCGAAAAAGCCATCTGTCGCGCCCAGCATACTAACCGCCTTGGTCACGCCCTGATCCAAAGCCGCCTTCAGGCCATCCGAGGTTTCGGCATTGCTGAGAGAACTGACACCCGCACCACTGCTGGCACTGGTTCCGCCTGAACTCGCACCCGTGTTGCTTTTGATCGCATCCTTCACATCCGACAGGCTGATTGCACTGGCGTGTCCGGCAAAAACAGCCACCATAATTAAGACGCAAATTCGTTTCATATTCCTCTCCCAATAAAAAATCCGCATCCCGCTTTAACGGAGGACGATGCGGATTAGTTTACGCTATTTTCCTACCTTTTGGCTTTCGAGGATTTCACATCCCAAATCTGCTCAGCATATTCGGCAATCGTTCTATCGCTGGAGAACTTGGCCATGCGCGCCACGTTCAGGATAGCGCGGCGCGACCATTCTTCCTGATCACGATACACGCGCGCCACCTCATCCTGCATGGCAATATAGCTTGCGTAATCTGCCAGCAACAGATAATTGTCACCATGAACAAGCAGATTATCCACAATCGCTTGATATCGGTTTGGCTCCTCTACCGAAAAGAAGCCGGAAGCAATCATGTCGAGCACCTGTTTCAGCTCAGCGTTCCGATGATAGTAATCACGCGGATTGTAACCGCCTGCCTTCATGGCTGCGACTTCCGGTGTGGTCAGACCAAAAATGAAGATATTCTCGTCGCCCACTTCTTCCTTGATCTCCACGTTGGCGCCATCCAGCGTACCGATAGTGAGTGCGCCGTTCAGCGCCATCTTCATGTTGCCGGTACCGCTGGCTTCCGTGCCTGCGGTGGAAATCTGCTCGGACAGGTCACTACCAGGAAACAGAATCTCGGCGGCGGAAACCTCGTAGTTTGGGTAAAACACGACCTTAAGCTTATCACCCACAGCAGGATCTTCATTGACAATCGCAGCCACGTCATTAATCAGGCGGATAATCTGTTTCGCCATCCAATAGCCGGGCGCCGCCTTGCCGCCAAAAATCACCACGCGCGGCGTGATGTTCTCGGCTTGACCATGACGTATGCGGTTATACAGCGTGATGACATGCAGCACGTTCAGCAGCTGGCGTTTGTATTCGTGAATACGCTTGATTTGCACGTCGAAAAGGGCGTCCGGGTTCAGTTTGACACCTGTCAGGCGCTCGATCCGGTTGGCCAGGCGTATTTTATTGGCCCGTTTGACCTCCCGGAAGGCCTTGCGAAACTCCTTATCCTGGGCAAACGGCTCCAGTTTCTTGAGCTGCGTCAAATCCTTCTGAAAACCATCGCCAATCTTGCTGCGAATCAGTCCGGTCAAGCCCGAGTTGGCTTGATTGAGCCAGCGTCGCGGCGTAATGCCGTTGGTCATGTTGGTGAGCTTGCCCGGGTAGATTTTGTGGAAATCCGCAAACAAGGTCGATTTCAGCAACTCGCTATGCAGTTCTGCCACGCCGTTGACGGTGTGGCTGCCTACCACAGCCAGGTGCGCCATACGCACGCGGCGACCATGGGTCTCGTCAATGATGGAAACACGACGCAACAGTTCCACATCGCCCGGGAAATGGTGGTTCACCATATGCAGGAACTGGTGATTAATTTCGTAGATGATTTCCAAATGACGCGGCAGCAGACGACCAAAGAGATCAACCGACCAAGTCTCCAGCGCTTCCGGCATCAGCGTATGGTTGGTGTAGGCAAAGATGCGGGTTGTCAGATCCCACGCAACATCCCATTGCAGACCATGCAGATCCACCAACTGATACATCATTTCTGCTACGCCGATGGCGGGGTGGGTGTCATTCAGCTGAATCGCAATCTTGTCCGGCAACAGCGCCCAGTTAGTTCTGCCATTGGCAGTGTGCTTGCCAATAAAACGACGCAAAATATCCTGAATGGAAGCAGAAACAAAGAAATATTGCTGCTTCAGGCGCAACTCCTTACCCAGTTGCGATGTGTCATTTGGGTAGAGTACCTTGGAAATCGTTTCGCTGTCGTTGCGCTCGGCTACGGCTCGTTCATAGTTACCATCGTTGAAGTGGCGCAAGTCAAACTCGCGCGATGCCTTGGCTGACCACAAGCGCAACGTATTCACGGTTTCAGTATCATAACCCGGCACCGGCACATCATACGCCATCGCCACTACCGGATCGGCGTCTACCCAATGACTCACATGGCCGTGCGCAGTCGGCACCTGCACAACACGACCGTAGAACTGCACAGGATAAGTCGCCTCAGGGCGCTGGAACTCCCAGATATTACCATAGCGCAACCAGTTGTCCGGGTTCTCTATTTGCTGACCATTCTCGATGGACTGGCGGAACATCCCGTACTCATAACGGATGCCGTAACCGGAAGCGGGAATATCCATCGTCGCCATCGAATCCAGGAAACAGGCTGCCAGACGTCCCAGACCGCCATTCCCCAAGGCTGCGTCGGTTTCCATTTCCACCGCACTCTCCATGCTGTGGCCCAATGCACTCAAACCGTTCACCAACTCATCGCTGACGCCCAAATTCAGTGCGGCATTGGAAAGCATGCGGCCAATCAGGAATTCGAGTGACAAATAATAAACACGCTTCGGATCCTGCTCGGAATACGCTGCGGAAGTCTTCACCCAGCGTTCCACTACATGGTCACGTACCGTATAGGCCGAGGCGTTATACCAGTCACGCGGCGTGGAAACCTCGTCCGTCTTGAAGCAGGAAAAAATCAAATGGTTCTGAATAGCTTGTTTGACCGGGGTCAATTTAGGTAATACAAGGTCGGTTTTCTTGCTAGTACTCATCTGGAATGGCTTTCGAAATGCTATTTTCAATGTCAATGGATATGTAATTTTAGCAAATTACGGGCCAGTCTTGGCACGAATTCAGCAAGAATTACATTTGTTGGTTACATACACGCGCGCATTCATTACAAAAAATATCGGCCTGAAAGGCAAGCGGGATGCGCCTTCCAGGCCAACGGGTTTGATAATGAAGAATGGTTTGATATGGAGACTTACACGATGAGCTTGTTCATGCGCTTGACGAAACTTGCCGGATCTTCCAGTTGGCCGCCTTCCGCCAGCAAGGCCTGGTCGAACAGCAGGCTCGTCAAGTCATCAAATACAATTTGATCAGACTCGTTCTTCAGACGCTCAATCAGTTTATGTTCGGGATTGATCTCCAGCGTTGGCTTGCTCTCGGGCGTCTTCTGGCCTGCCGCCTTCAGCATGCGCTCCAGATTGCCGGAAATGTCATGCTCGCCCGCCACCAGGCAGGCTGGCGAATCGGTCAGGCGATGCGTCACGCGCACTTCTTGCACTTTGTCGCCTAACGCTGTCTTGATTTTCTCAACCACCTCCTTGGCAGCGTCTTCGATTTTCTTCTGGGCTTTCTTCTCGCTTTCGTCTTCGAGCTTGCCCAAATCGAGGTCACCTTTGGCAACGGACTGAAGTTTCTTGCCTTCTACCTCGAACAAGCCCCCCAGCATCCATTCGTCCACGCGGTCGGACAGCAGCAGCACCTCGATGCCTTTCTTGCGGAAGATTTCCAGATGCGGGCTGTTCTTGGCTGCGGCAAAGCTGTCGGCGGTGATGTAGTAGATGGCTTCCTGGCCTTCTTTCATGCGGCTAATGTAATCCTTGAAGGATACATTCTGCGTCTCGTTATCTGCATGTGTGCTGGCGAATCTCAATAGCGCGGCGATTTTGTCCTTGTTGGCAAAATCCTCCGGCGGGCCTTCTTTCAGCACGCGGCCAAACTGGTCCCAGAACTTCTGGTAATCCTCAGGCTTGTTTTCTGCTACGTCTTCCAGCAGATCCAGCACACGCTTGGTGGAGGCGGACTTGATGGACTCGATGTCCTTGCTGTGCTGCAGGATCTCGCGCGATACGTTCAGCGGCAAATCGGCGGAATCAATCACGCCGCGCACAAAACGCAGGTAATGCGGCATGAGCTTCTCGGAATCTTCCATGATGAACACGCGCTTCACGTAAAGCTTAATCCCGTGGCGTTGCTCGCGGTCATATAAATCAAATGGCGCCTTGCCCGGCACATACAGCAGCGAGATGTATTCCTGCTTGCCCTCGACGCGGTTGTGCGCCCAGGCCAGCGGGTCTTCAAAATCGTGCGAGACGTGCTTGTAGAATTCCTTATATTCGTCTTCCGTCACCTCGCTCTTGCTGCGTGCCCACAGCGCGGAAGCCTTGTTGACGACTTCATCTTCATCAGTCGGCACCTGTTCACCGTCTTTCCATTCCGATTTCTTCATTAGGATGGGCAGCGTGATGTGGTCGGAATATTTGCGGATGATGGTTTTAATTTTCCAGTCACTCAGGAACTCGTCTTCACCCTCGCGCAAGTGCAGCGTCACATCGGTACCGCGCCCCGCCTTGCCGGCCGATTCAATGGTGAACTCGCCTTCACCGCTGGATTGCCATTGCGTCGCTTCCGTTTCGCCCGCACGGCGCGTGGTCAAGGTCACCTTGTCCGCCAGAATAAATGCGGAATAAAAACCGACACCGAACTGGCCGATTAGATTGGCATCCTTGGCTTGATCACCGGTGAGTGATTGCAAAAAGGCTTTGGTGCCGGATTTAGCGATGGTGCCGATGTTGTCGATCACTTCCTGACGGCTCATGCCGATGCCGTTGTCACTGATCGTCAATGTACGCGCTGCTTTGTCAAACGAGACACGGATCTTCAAATCGCCATCGTCGCCATACAGGCTGCCATTGTTCAGCGCCTCAAAACGCAGCTTGTCCGCCGCATCCGAAGCGTTGGAGATCAGCTCGCGCAGTACGATCTCCTTGTTGCTGTATAGCGAGTGGATCATCAAATGCAGTAATTGTTTGACTTCTGCCTGAAAGCCCAAGGTCTCTTTTTGCAATGTTGCTGCCATTTTCATCCCTTAAAATGAGTATAAAAAGTATTATTCACTATTTGGGGTCGCCAATTCACATTTCAAGCGGTATCATTTCCACAAGTGTCATTTTCAACATTGCATCATGCCTAACAACTCTCCTAACACCCTCTTTGCCGCCGTTGATCTCGGTTCCAACAGCTTCAGACTTGAGATCGGCCGTTATGACCATGGCCAGATGATCCGTATCGATTATTTGAAAGAAGCTGTGCGACAGGGGGGAGATTTGGACGAGAACCGCAATCTCTCAAGCGAGGCGATGGAACGCGGCCTGAAATGCCTGCTGCGCTTTGGTGAACGCATCAAAGGCTTTCCGGCCACCCATGTCCGTGCCGTCGCCACGCAGACCCTGCGTGAAGCCAAGAACCGTGAGGAGTTCCTGCGGCTGGCGAAAGTCGCTCTCGGCTATGACGTGGAAGTGATTTCCGGCGTCGAGGAGGCGCGCCTGATCTACCAGGGCGTCAGCCGCTTCCTGCCGCAATCTGACGAACGCAGGCTGGTCGTGGACATCGGTGGCCGCTCCACCGAGTTCATCCTGGGGCAGGGCTTCACGATCCACTCCACCGATTCCTTGCGCGTCGGCTCGGTGGCCTGGTCACTCAAATATTTCCCCAAAGGACAATTCACGGAAGAGGCTTTTTTGCGTGCTGAAGTCGCTGCAGAGTCCTATTTCGACGCAATCATGCAGACTTATCAGCCAGCCGCATGGGATGTCGCTTATGGTGCATCCGGCACCGTAGGCGCAATTGCCGAGATTCTAAGTTATGCCGGGTTCGAGTCCGACCGCATTAACCGCAAAGGGCTGAAATGGCTGCGTAGCGAGCTGATCCGCGCCAAGCATGTGGATAGACTAACGATGGACGGCCTACGTGAAGACCGCAAACCGGTGATCGGTGGTGGGCTTTCTGTGTTGATGGCCGTGTTCGACTTGCTGGAAATAGAGGAAATGCATGTCGCTAGCGGCGCGCTACGCCATGGCTTGCTATATGGCATGGCCGAACAGGATCGCCATGAGATGGTGGATTTGCGCAAGCATGCCATCGAACGTCTTTCCAACAGGTTTGGCGTGGACAAGGCGCACGCCAATCGTGTCGCAGAGGTCGCCAAGGCCTTGTTCAAACACATATTGCGGCATGCGCCCGAAGACAGCTATGCGGCGCATGCCCAAGAGCTCATATGGGCCGGGCAACTGCACGAGATCGGCGGCGCTATATCGCACACCAATGCGCATCGGCATAGTGCCTATATTCTGGACAATACGGAAATCATGGGCTTTGCCCAGCATGAGCTGCATCGCCTGAGCCAGCTGGTACTAGGTCACAAGGGCAAGCTCACCAAGCTCGACATCAACGATGAAGATGCCGTTTTCATGACTGAGTTGCTTTGCCTGCGCTTGGCCGTCATCTTCTGTCATTCGCGCACGATGCCGACGCTGGGCAACATCGCACTGCACGCAGATAGGAGCACTTTCTATCTGAACATTCCGCTAGAATGGCAAAAGCTGCATCCGCAAAGCACCTACCTGCTGGAAGAGGAAGTGCTGGCCTGGAAAAAAACCAGCTGGAGCCTCATTGTGACACATTCATAAAACTAAAGCAGCAATCAGGTCTGATAAAAGAATCGAAGGCCTGTTTTTTTCGAAGCCCATTCAATATCCAGGAATTTCTGCCGTTAAATAGCTATCGCTATCACGCTATATCACTCCGACGATTTTAGAATTTGCCAGTGTTTCTGCCATTAAGAAACACTGAATGAATAACCATATGGGACACTTTGACTTAAACATTACCACCGTCAATGGCATACACAACTGGCCAGCACCGCCCTATTTCAGTTATGCGCAAGACCCTGACAAGCCTTTGTTTGATCTTTGCATTGTCGAAACACTCAAAGAAAAGGCACATACCGGCTATCTTGTCCGCTACTCGCCGGAAGAGTCGCGGATACTTTTCAAATCCTTAAACAGTCAAGTCGAGCAGATGATCGGCTTCGACAAAATCAAAAGTCTGCGGCTTCTATGGCCAGCATCTCTGGTTGTCGACGAGAATGTTCTGGAAGCATATGCTGAAAAAGTCTTTTCTCCAGCCGAAAAGCAAGCCTTCCAGGTGGAATTTGCCGATGAAACAAGCATCCGCGGAAACACGCTTGGCTACGTTTACAATGAAGCTGGCTTGTATCTTAATGCTATATTGGATAGCGGCAAGGTCGAGCGGCATTTCATTCCGCAGCAGGCAATCAGGCATTACCACGTTGGCTTGCCAATTGGCGAAATGCTGATTGAGCAGAATCTTGCCTCCGCCAGCGACATAGAATCGGCTTTGGCGCATCAAAGCGAGATACGCAAAAAACGCATTGGTGATTACCTGAATGAAAGCGAAGTTCTGACTTCTGAGCAACTTCACTTGGCAATCAAGCATCAAGAAACGTTGCCCGTAATGAAGTTAGGTGAAGCGCTGAAACAACTTGACTTGCTGACTGACGAGCAGCTGGAAGATGCCTTAAAAAAGCAGAAGCAGAATCGTAACCTGCGGTTGGGGGATATCCTGATAGACATGGGCATTGTCGACGAGCGGACATTGAAAGGCACGCTCGCCAAAAAAATGGGAATTCCCTACGTAAATCTGGCTAAATTCAATTTTGATGCCAATGCCATCCGCCTCGTCGGCGCCACTTTGGCCAGAAGGCTTCATATCATGCCCCTTTGCCTTCACGATGGCGCACTCGTGATTGCAATTGAAGATCCGATGAACACCAAGGTGCTTGATGAGCTGCGCTTCATTACCCAGATGAAAATATTGCCGGCAATAGCTTCCGATGAAGACATTGCAGAATCCTTAAACAGTTATTACAGCCAAATTTTTTCCTCGGAATTCGGCGATACGTCAGCCACATCCTGCCAGCCTGACGGGTCAGTGGAATTTCAGCTTGACGAAAGTTATCAACAAGAAACAGGGATCAACGACCTAGCAAGCAGACTATTTGATGAAGACAAATCGAAAACGAGGGAAATCATCGAAGAACAGCCTATTGCAGAGTCAGATAACACACTGGTTCAGCTGGTCAACAAGATGATTCTGGATGCCGTTAAAAATAACGCTTCTGATATTCACATCGAAACCTATCCGGACCGAAAAAACACCATCGTGCGTTTCCGCAAAGATGGTTCGCTGGAAAACTACCTGGAATTGCCGGCCAACTTCCGTAATGCGTTGATCTCGCGTATCAAGATCATGTCCCAGCTTGATATTTCTGAGCGACGTAAGCCCCAGGATGGCAAACTGGATTTCCAGCAGTTCGGCAACGCAAAAGTCGAACTGCGTGTCGCCACCATTCCGACCGCGAATGGTCTGGAAGATATTGTGATGCGGGTGCTGGCGGCCAGCAAGCCGTTGCCAATGAAGAACCTTGGGCTTTCCGCAGTGGCTTTGGCTTCAATGGAAACCCTTATCCGTCGGCCTTATGGACTCATTCTTGTATGCGGCCCGACAGGCTCCGGGAAAACCACCACACTGCATTCACTTTTGGGACACATCAATACGCCGGAACGCAAAATCTGGACCGCCGAGGATCCCGTTGAAATCACACAGCCAGGGTTACGCCAGGTTCAAGTCAATGCAAAAATCGGCTGGACATTTGCACAGGCAATGCGCAGCTTTCTGCGCGCCGACCCCGATGTCATCATGGTGGGGGAGATGCGTGATGAAGAAACGACAAAGATTGGCATTGAGGCATCACTCACCGGACATTTGGTGCTTTCAACCCTGCACACCAATAGCGCGCCTGAGAGTATCACACGCATGCTGGATTTAGGCATGGATCCTTTTAACTTTGCCGACGCTTTGCTGGGGATTTTGGCACAGCGGCTGGCAAAGAAGTTATGCGTAAAGTGCAAACAGCCCTACACGCCAGATGAGGCTGAATTACAGGATTTGGCAAGCGAATACACCTTCAGCACCCCTCTTGATGCAAGCTGGCAATTAAATCAGTGGAAAGAACAGTACGGCCATGACGAAAGAATGACATTGCACAAAGCCAAGGGCTGTAAACATTGCAATAACACTGGCTATCGTGGCAGGCTTGGGTTATATGAACTCATGACAATCAATCCAGCACTGAAGCGGCTGATTCAAAAACGCGCCTCAGTGTCAGAAATTACATCCGAAGCTTTAATGAACGGCATGACCACACTAAAACAGGACGGCATCCATAAAATCCTGCAGGGCGAAACCGACATTGCGCAAGTACGCGCAGTATGTGCTTGATTGCATAATCAAAAAACCGCTTTACAAACAGTATAAACGGTTTATACTGTTTATACTGTTTTTTGGAAGGAGCCTGCCATGACCAAAGTATCCCCCATGCTTGCCGAAGCACTCGGCTTGCCAAAGACCCCTGCAGAAGCACCAAAAGCGGCACCAGTGGCCAAACCTGCACCTGCAGCAAAATCCACAGCTACAACCAAACCCACCGCAACCGCAGCTGCAAAACCCAAGGCGCCTGCAAAAGCAATAGCTAAATCTACAGCCACAAAAACTGCGAAGAAGCCTGCCAAAAAAGCGGCACCAGCGGATAAAAAAGTCAAGCAGCCTAAAGTGAAGATGGAGCGCGACAGCTTCACCATGCCGAAAGAAGAATATGCACAAATCACCGTGCTGAAAGCCCGTTTGCAGACCATTGGCCAGCCAGCCAAGAAAAGCGAGCTGTTGCGTGCTGGCGTGATGCTGCTGGCTGCCATGAGTGACAACACCCTGAAAGCGACGCTGGCTAAAGTACCGGCTATCAAGACCGGACGTCCCAAGAAGAAATAAATAAGCAGAAATAATATAAAAGCAGGGCATTGCCCTGCTTTTATTTTGTTCAGCCTGTAAAAAAGCTAAGGAAGCACGGAATAAGTCGGCGAGCGGCGCGAAGTACAAGGCGCACGGAACGCAGAAGCCGAGATAGTACGCGGTGTACAGCGAGGTTTCGAAAACGAAGTTTCAGCGCAGGCATAACCTTTAGGTTATGCCAGAACTAAAAAACCGCGCAACACAGTAATGCGCCCGCGCAGACACTTCTTCCGTGTTTCCCTAAAGCATTTGCGGGCACATAGATGCAAGCAGCCTGAACTGCGGCGAACTCGCGTCGGAATCGCTATGCAGCCACCAAGCCGCGCCCTTCTTGACTTCCACCCCTGCGCGCATACCCAGCATGCGGCCGATCGTCTGGCCTATCCACGGCTGATGCCCTACCAGCACGATCTGTCTTGGCTGCTGGTCATTTTCATCCGCATCCAAATGCCGGCTGATGACCCCCAATATCGTTTCCATCTCCGCCCCTAAGCGAATCTCCTGCTCAATCTCATACTCCAGCCCAAGTGCATTCGCCGTCTGCACGGTACGTAGCGCTGGGCTGGCCAGCACGACCACGCGTTTATCCAAACGTTGATTGAGCCATGTCGCCATCTGCTTCGCCTGCTTCTCGCCTTTCGCGCTCAATGGCCGCTCCAAATCATCCTGGTCGTCCTGAATCAGCTTGGCATGTGCATGCCGCCAAAAAATGATATCCACGCTTGCCATGTTTATATCTTAAACACTTTCCCGATAAATTTTCATCAACTGTTCCTGCGCACTCACCAGCTTTGCATCTGCAGATTTGTCGTGCTGGATGCGCAGCGGATGATATTGTCCTTGCTCGCCCAACCCCCACGCATCCTTGTTATCTTTCAAATAGGGCTCCAGACACATCTGCCAGACATACTCCTGCAGTTGCACATCATGTATCGGCCAGGCGATTTCCACGCGCCGGAACATGTTGCGGCTCATCCAGTCCGCGCTAGACAGCCAGACGCGCCGACGCGTATCGATCTCGAACCAGAAAACCCGCGAGTGCTCAAGAAACCGTCCAACGACAGAGCGTAGCTGGATGCGCCCTCCCAGACGCGGGTCATCGATCGGCAGGATATTGGCACCGCGCACGACCAGGTCGATCTGCACGCCGTTGCGCGCCGCCTCCAGCAGCGCATGCACGAGCGCCTCATCCGTCAGTGAGTTCACTTTAAGCATGATACGCGCATGCTTTCCGCGTGAAGCCGCGATACTGGCCCGGCGCACATAGCGCAGCATCGTCTGGTGCAATGTGAATGGCGCTACTAGCAGCCGGCGCATCCTTGGCAATGGCACCTGCGCAGTGAGATGCCGGAACACCGACTCCATTTCACGGGTAATGGTCAAATCCTGCGTCAGCATACCGATATCGGTATAGAGTTTGGCTGTCTTAGGGTTATAGTTGCCGGTCGACAAATGCCCATAGCGCTTGATAAAACGCCCTTCCCGGCGCATCACCAGCAACATCTTGGCATGCGTCTTCAGGCCGACGATGCCGTACACCACCTGCGCCCCGACCGATTCCAGCGCCTCTGCCCAGTTGATATTGGCCTCTTCGTCAAATCGCGCTTTCAGCTCCACCACTGCCAACACCTCCTTGCCTTTCCGGACAGCCTCCTGAAGCAGGTTCAGCATGCGCGGGTCAGCGCCGGTACGGTAGATGGTCTGCTGGATGGAAAGCACATTCGGGTCATTCACTGCTTCTTCCAGAAAAGCGATCACCGCCTCGAAACTCTCATAGGGCCGATGAATAAGCACATCCCCTTGCTTCAGCCGGTCAAAAAACGAGCTTTTCTCCCCTGTCAGCTGCCGTGGCCACTGCGGCGTATGCGGCTCAAACTTCAACGCATCCGCATCCACCATATCCGGCAACTGGATCAGCCTGCCCAGGTTTACCGGACCATTCACCCGGTATAGTGCTGGCTCGGGCAAGGCAAACTGTTTCAACAGGAAATCCGCCATATGCTTGGGACAGGTATGCGACACTTCCAGCCGCACAGCCTGGCCAAATTGGCGATGTACCAGCTCCTGCCGCAGCGCCATGCGCAAATCGCTGACATCCTCCTCATCCACTTCCAGGTCTGAGTTGCGCGTCACACGAAATTGCGATGCGTGCAGGATGTTACGGCCGGGGAACAAGGTCGGCAGGTTCGTACGGATGATGCTGGTGAGCAGCACAAAACATTGCTTGCCTTCACTCACCTCGTCCGGCAGCCGCACGATGCGCGGCAGAGTACGCGGTACACGCAAAATGCAAATTGAATTATCACGGCCAAATGCATCCACACCATCCAGCTCAACAATGAAATTCAAGGCCTTATTCGCCACCTGCGGAAAAGGATGTGCCGGATCAAGTGCGATAGGCAGCAGCAAGGGCTTCACATTTTGCTCGAAATACTCCTGCACAAACTGGTTCTGCACAGCCGTCCTGCGCTCACTGGGAATCAGACGCACGCCCTGCGCATCCAGCACCGGCATCAGCACTTCATCAAAAATACGGTACTGTTCCGCAGTCAGCGCATGCGCCTCCGCAGACACCATCGCAAAGGTATGTGGCGTGACATTCACATCTTTGCGCTTGCCGGAGGCTGCTTCCAACTGTGCCTCCATGCGCACCTCGAAAAACTCGTCCAGATTCAATGCCACGATGCTTAAAAAGCGCAATCGTTCCAGCAGCGGGTAATCCTCGCGCATGGCAAGCGAAAGCACGCGGCGATTGAACGCCAGCAGGCTCATGTCACGGTTCAGCAGTTGTGTCATTACGATATTTGGCGTAAAAAATTTAACATGACAGCATAACCAGCCTTTATGACAGTTTAATTACAAAAGCCGTTCCAAACAAAGCCTGATGCACCGCCAAGGCCGAATTGCGTTACCATGCAGCTGTACGATGCAATCGTCATAGATGGAGAAGGGATATGGCTAAAATACAGATCAAGGCACTGGGAGAAAACCGTTACGAAGTGAATGTGGATGCGCGCTCGCCCACCACGCACATCGTGACGGCACCCGAAGCCTATGCAGCCAGGCTCACCAACGGCGCACTCAGCACCGAGGCGCTCATCGAGAAATCTTTCGAGTTCCTGTTAGAGCGCGAGCCCAACACCAGCATTCTGCGCAGCTTCGAGCTCAGCGTCATCGGGCATTATTTCCCGGAATACGAGCGGACTATCAAAACATACTTTTAGCAGGACTTATTTTTAACGATGTGATTGATGGCCAGCTGCGCCAGCACAAAGCCGAATGTAGCCGTCACGCTGACAGACGAACCGTAACCCGCACAGTTCAGACCCGTCATGGCAGCATCGCTGGAAGGCACATCGCAGCTTGCTTCTGGCTTAATGACTTCCTCGTTCGAATAGACACAGGTTAAGCCGAACTTGTGCGATTTCTTTACGGTTAAATTACCTTTAGGAAAGCCAAAATCCCTTCGTAACAGATTACGCACTTTCGCCAGCAATTTATCGCCCTGCACATACGCCATATCTGCCGTCTGGATGCGCGTCGGGTCCAGCCTGCCGCCTGCCGCACCGGCCACTTGCAAAGGCAGATGATGTTGCTTGCAGAACACCGCTATCGCTATTTTTGCTTTCACATCATCGGTCGCGTCGATGACTACATCGAACTTGTGCGCCAGCAGCGGCTGCACATTTTCCGGCGTCACAAAATCCTCCATCTCATGCACTTTGCAAAGCGGGTTAATCTGCGCGATGCGCTCGCGCATGGCCGTGACCTTGGCTTTGCCAAACTCGCTTTCCAGCGCATGGATCTGCCGGTTGACGTTAGATTCCGCCACGTTGTCGAGGTCGATCAGCGTCAGCCCGCCCACTGCATTACGCGCCAATGCCTCCACCGCCCACGAACCGACACCGCCAACACCGATGACGCACACATGCGCCGCTTGCAGTTTGGCCAAGCCCGCATCGCCATACAAACGCCGCACGCCGCCGAATCTACGATCAAAATCTGCGCGTTCAAAATCTGTTTCGTTTTTTTGCATCTGATTTTTCATTACTCAAACAGCATGCCTGGAGGCCGCGTCCTGCTTTCCTTCCAGAACCATCATTTACGCAATGAAACGCGCGCATGCGTAAGATTCAGCTTTCCAGCACCACAAAAGCCACCGCCAGATTCTTCTCATCGCTGATGCTGACATGCGCGGTACGTATCTGTTTTTCGGCAAGCAGGGTTTCGACTTCCTGATTGAACGCCAGCAAGGGCTTACCCATCGCATCATGCGTGACCTGAATGCTCTGGAACGTCACAGCGCCGCGGATGCCAGTGCCTAATGCCTTGGAGAACGCCTCCTTGGCGGCAAAACGCTTGGCCAGAAAACGCGCCTTGATTTGCGATGCATCATAAGCCTCAAGTTCGCTTTCTGCCAGAATGCGCTTGGCAAAGGCTTCGCCAAATTCGTTCAATGCCGCCTCGATGCGCGTCACTTCGACGATATCTGTGCCCACTCCAAAAATCATTTAGGCGCAAACTCTTTCATCAGCGCTTTCATCTCGCGCACCGCATTATCCCAGCCCACAAACAAGGCATGTGCGACGATGGCATGCCCGATGTTCAACTCCTCGAAGCCGTGCATGCGGGCGATGAGATGCACGTTATGATAATGCAGGCCATGGCCGGCGTTGACAATCAGTTTGGCGTCACGCGCATGATGCAGAGCCACCTCGATACGCTCGCGCTCATCTTCCTGCGCTTCGTCGGTTTCCGCGTCGGCAAAGGTGCCGGTATGCAACTCGATCACCGGCGCGCCGGTTTTGACAGCCGCGTCGATCTGCGCCAGATCCGGCGCGATGAACAGGGAGACGCGAATGCCGGCATCGCCCAGCTTTTGCACCGCACGCTGCACTTTATCGAAGTATGTAATCACATCCAGACCACCCTCGGTGGTGCGCTCCTCGCGGCGCTCCGGCACCAGGCATACATCCTGCGGCCGAACTTTGACCGCGATGTCCAGCATCTCTTCCGTTACCGCGCATTCCAGATTCATCTTGGTCTGCAGCAACGGACGCAGCGCAAAGATATCCGCATCCTGCATGTGTCTTCTATCCTCGCGCAGGTGCAGAGTGATACTGTCCGCCCCAGCTTGCTCGGCACGCAAGGCGGCCTGCACTACGCTGGGATATTTGGTGCCACGCGCCTGACGGATAGTAGCGACGTGGTCGATATTGACGCCGAGTTTTATCATAAAAAACTAACTATAAGAATAAGTAAAAAGAAAAAATGCAACTAAGATAAGCAACATAGCAATCCATGCCCATTTGCGCTCCTTCCTGGCTCGCTCCCTCCAGTCAGACCGCTTCTTAGCTTTCTCATGAATAAAAATATCCACAAGAAGCAAAATCATCAAACTGAAAAAGTCATCCATAATGCGCTCTCAATTCATGCTCAATTGAAGCGCAGACGCGGCGGAGCGCCGATGACAGTACGCATTTGTACGGCAAGGCGTGACAACAAAGTATGCGCAAAATTCAGCATGAATCCGAATCATAGCTCCTGCAAGTCCATAAGTAACTGCCTGGTATGCAATGGTTTATCGCCGAGATAATGCGTCAGCAGATAGCGCATCAGCTGCTTGCTCTGCGCCTGCGTCTGTGCGTCAGCATAATCACCGCGCGCCATATCCAGCAAGGTCTTGCCCTGCAATTGTACGCCATTTTTAGTCGCACCTACTCTAGTCACTTGGGACTCGCAGGCGCCATATTCCGCTTCGTAGCGATATTGCCTGTCGGCATCGATCACTTCGCCGTTCTCGTCTGCAGTCAGCGGCACGGCATAGCCCAGCTCCTGTAGCAGATTCAGCTCGAACCGGCGCAAATCCGCAGCCAGCGATGCGCTTTTGGCCAGACTCTTGAGCGTATCCTGATAATAGGCAAACAGCTGCTCGTGCGGGTCTTCGCGCGGCAACAGCCGCAACAGCAGCTCGTTCAGGTAAAAGCCGCACATCAGCGATTCACCAGGTAAATCCGTAAGGCTGCCCGACCATTCCAGGCCATGCAGGTTCTTGAGCTCCGCCTTGCCGGACCAGGTTGCACTGAACGGCTGAAACGCTTGCAGCATGCCGCGCATGGCGGAGCGCGGCCGGCGGGCGCCTTTGGCCACTGCCGTGACACGGCCATGCGCCTGTGTGAACAACTCGACCACCAAGCTGGTTTCCTTGAACGGATAAGTATGCAGCACGTACACTGCCTGATTGTCCTGCTGGTTCAGTGCCAACGGGGATATTCCTCGTCAATATCCTAGGCTTTTTAAGGCACGCACATCATCCGCCCAGCCGCCTTTGACCTTGACCCAGACTTCCAGATAGACCTTGCCGCCGAACAGGTTCTCCATATCCTGCCGCGCTTCCGTGGATATCTGCTTCAGCTTCTCGCCGCCCTTGCCGATGATCATCGGCTTCTGGCCTTCTTTGTCCACGATCACGGCGGCAAAGATACGGCGTACGCCTTTCACCACCTCGAACTTTTCGATCTCTACCGCAACAGAATAAGGCACTTCATCGCCCAGCAGACGAAATATCTTCTCGCGCACCAGCTCTGCTGCGAGAAAGCGCTCGTTCTTGTCGGTCAGCTCGTCTTCGGGATAAATGGCTTCCTGCTCTGGCAGATGTTCGCGAATCGCATCCAGCAAGGTTTCCAGATTCAGGTTTTTTTTGGCGCTCACCGGTACGATAGCGGCAAAATCACGCACCTTTTCCAGCTTGGAGATCAGCGGCAGCAGCTCTGCCTTGTTTTCCATCACGTCCGCCTTATTGAGCACCAGCAGCACAGGTTTGTTATCCGGCAGCAATGCCAGGACTTTCCTGTCAGCATCTCGCATCTCGCCAGCTTCCATCACAAACAGCACCGCATCCACTTCGGTCAGTACCTGTGTAACGGTCTTGTTCATATTTTTATTCAACGCATTCAGGTGCTGCTGCTGGAAACCCGGCGTATCCACAAAGAGATATTGGGTATCTTCGGTAGTGTGGATGCCGAGCAAGCGATGGCGCGTGGTTTGCGGCTTGCGCGAAGTGATGCTGAGCTTCATGCCCAGGATATGGTTGAGCAGCGTGGACTTGCCTACGTTAGGGCGGCCGACGATGGCCACCGTACCGCAGCGGAATGCGCTGCTTTCGGATAAAGTTGTCATGGTTTGATCTGCTCCAAAGCCAGTTGTGCGGCCTGCTGCTCTGCCGCGCGGCGGCTGGTGCCTTCACCTTGTGTGCGAATATTGAACTTGCCGATAAAGCACTCAACCCTGAAAGTCTGCGCGTGCGCCTCGCCCTCGATCTGTATCACCTGATAATCCGGCAGGTCGATCTTCTTGCTTTGCAGATACTCTTGCAACTGGGATTTCGGGTCTTTATCGACGATCCTGGGGTCTATCGTCGCCAGCTTTTCATCGTACAGTTTTAAAACCAGCTTTTCCGCCTCGGCAAAACCACCATCCAGGAACACCGCACCAATAATGGCTTCCACAGTATCCGCTAAAATAGACGGCCTGCGCCAGCCAGCGCTTTTCAGCTCGCCTTCACCCAGCCTGAGCGCATCTCCAATCTGCAACTGTGTGGCGATTTCGGCCAGGCTGGATTCTTTCACTAGTTGCGCGCGCAGACGGCTGAGATCGCCTTCCGGCAGCTTGGGGAAACGCAGAAAAAGCTGATGTGCGATGATGCCGTTCAGCACGCCATCGCCCAGAAACTCCAGACGCTCGTTGTTGCTGGCTGAAAAGCTGCGATGTGTGACTGCCTGTGTCAGCAGCCTAGCGTCGCGGAATGGATAGCCAATGCGCTTGGCGAGACTATCGAAAGACATGAACCCTGCTGCTATTTTGCGCTAGTGGCATGAAAATCCATTACCACGCTGACATTAGCCACTATTGGCTTCACGACTTGATATTCCACAGAAAGAACTTTGCCGGAATCGCTGTTTTCAACGACCAGATCAGAGCCTTTCACCACCTCGACATAAGTCGCGCTGGCCGCTTTGTCAAAAGCTTGCATGATTTCCTTTTTGCCCATGTCGTTAAAATTGGGTTCAGATGCGATACGGGTGATTGCTTTTTTGACGCCCATGAACTCGATATAAGCCGGCACCATTTTCATGCCGATCATGGCCAGAAATACGATGGCCGCAACCACGATGACCAAACCCAAGAATGTCATGCCTTGCTGTCTTTTGATTCCGCTTTGCATATTGCCCCCTTTACCGGATTAAGTTGCTAATGAATCGAATCACCGATCCTGTCGAACTGGTCGAAATTAAACCATATAAAAAAGGCCTTGCCCACCAGGTTTTTATCCGGCACAAAACCCCATACACGACTATCAGCACTATTGTCGCGGTTATCTCCCATTGCAAAATAGTGCCCTTCCGGTATAACAATCGTCTCGCCATTCTGCAGCCTGTCACCCAGGCTGCCAAAATCATAACGGTTCGGCACATCATGAATCAGGATGTCATGCTTGACGCCGCTCAAGTCTTCCTGCAAACGGTGCGCGGTGATATTGTTCTCCTGCAGTTCATAGCGGTAATCATCCTGGTAAGCCTGTTCCAGTTTCTGGCCGTTGATAGTCAGCACCTTGTCCTGATACTGAATTCTGTCACCCGGCACACCCACCACACGCTTGATGTAATCTATGGTCGGATCAGGCGGATAATGAAACACGAACACATCGCCGCGCTGCGGATGCTCCATATCGATGAAGACATTATTCAAGATAGGCACACGGATGCCATAGTTGTATTTGTTCACCAAAATGTAATCGCCCGCCAGCAGCGTCGGCATCATCGAGCCGGAAGGTATCTTGAACGGTTCCACCAGAAACGAGCGAATCAGGAACACCACCAGGATGATCGGGAAAAAGCTTTTGGCATATTCCACCGCTATTGGCTCCGGTGCATCCACCGCACGCTTTTTACGCCAGACCAGAATATCCAGCAACCAGATCACACCGGTGATTGCCAGAATTGCTACCATGAATAATGCAAAGTACATCGTTGAATCCCTTTATTTGTCTTCTACTTGCAGTATCGCCAGAAACGCCTCTTGCGGGATTTCCACATTACCCACCTGCTTCATGCGCTTCTTACCCTCTTTTTGTTTTTCCAGCAGCTTTCTCTTGCGCGTAATATCGCCGCCATAACACTTGGCCAGCACATTCTTACGCATCGCCTTCACCGTTTCTCTCGCGATGATATTGGCGCCAATCGCAGCCTGGATCGCCACATCGAACATCTGGCGCGGAATCAGTTCGCGCATCTTGGCAGCCAGCTCACGACCGCGGTACTGGCTGTTGCTGCGGTGTACGATCAGGCTCAACGCATCCACACGATCCCCGTTTACCAGAATATCCAGTTTCACCAGATCCGCCGCACGGAATTCCAGAAACTCGTAATCCATCGACGCATAACCGCGCGAGACAGATTTAAGCTTGTCAAAGAAATCCAGCACCACCTCGTTCAGCGGCAATTCATAGCTGAGCATCACCTGACGCCCCATATATTGCATGTTGCGCTGTACACCGCGCTTGTTGTTGCACAGCGTCATTACCGGCCCCACATAATCCTGCGGCATCAGCAAGTTCACCACAATGATCGGTTCGCGGATTTCTTCAATACGAGAAGGTTCCGGCAAGCGCGATGGGTTCTCGATCTGCACCACATCGCCGTTCTTCATCAGCAGCTCATACACCACCGTCGGCGCAGTGGTAATAAGGTCCATGTCATATTCGCGTTCCAGCCGCTCCTGCACGATCTCCATGTGCAGCAAACCCAGAAAACCGCAGCGAAAGCCAAAGCCCAGCGCGGTCGAGTTTTCCGGCTCATACTGCAGGCTGGAGTCGTTCAGGCTCAGTTTTTCCAGCGCGGTTCGCAAAGCTTCAAATTGGTTGGATTCCACCGGATACAGGCCGGCAAACACCTGCGGCTTCACCTCCTTGAAGCCCGGCAATGGCGCGCTGGCAGGCTTGTCTGCGATGGTAACCGTGTCACCCACCTTGGCTGCCGCCAGCTCCTTGATGCCCGCGATGACAAAACCCACCTGCCCGGCGCTCAGCTCCGTGCGCTGGTGTGACTTGGGCGTGAACACCCCCACCTGCTCGCACAGATATTGCGCGCCGGTCGCCATCAGGCGGATCTTGTCTTTCGGGCGCAATGCGCCATCCACCACGCGCACCAGCATCACCACGCCCACATAGTTATCAAACCAGGCGTCGATGACCAATGCCTTGAGAGGCGCATCCAGCTTGCCTTCCGGGGCAGGTATTTTTGCCACTACAGCTTCCAGCACATCGCGCACGCCCTCGCCGGTCTTGGCGGAACAGCGCACCGCATCGGTCGCCTCCACGCCAATCACATCCTCGATCTCCTGAATCACGCGATCCGGATCGGCAGATGGCAGGTCAATCTTGTTCAGGATAGGCACCACTTCCACACCCAGATCAATCGCCGTGTAGCAATTAGCCACACTCTGTGCTTCCACGCCTTGCGATGCATCCACCACCAGCAGCGCGCCTTCGCAGGCAGAGAGCGAACGGCTGACTTCGTAGCTGAAGTCCACATGCCCGGGCGTATCGATCAGGTTGAGGTTATAGATTTGGCCATCGTTGGCCTTGTATTGCAGCGCTGCCGTCTGCGCCTTGATGGTGATACCGCGCTCGCGCTCGATATCCATGCTATCCAGCACCTGCGCCTCCATCTCCCTGTCCTCCAGCCCGCCGCAAAGCTGAATGATACGGTCTGCCAGCGTGGATTTACCGTGGTCGATATGCGCGATGATGGAAAAGTTTCGAATATTGTTCATGTTCAATTCAGGATAAACAAGAAAGGCGCGTGGAGCGCCTTTTCACTGCCGCTATTTTACATCAAATCTCTGGCATTCCATCAAAGTGTAAGCAGCCCATTTCTAAATGTGACTATTTTAAGGGGATTACAAACTACACCACGTGGCGGCTGGCCGCGGCAAGGACGGATCCTTCAGCAAATGCGCGGCAGTTGTTCGCCGGATAGCCAGTCCACGATGCGGTGGCTGCCGTAGGCCGTTTGCATCTGCACAAAGCGATGATCGTCGTGGATGACTTCTCCGATGATGGCGGCCTGATGCCCCAAAGGATGCCGGCGCATCGTGGCCAGCAGCCTCTCGGCATCTTCGGGGGCACAGATGGCCAGTAGTTTGCCTTCGTTGGCAATATAAAGCGGATCCAGCCCCAGAAATTCGCAAGCGGCAGCAACGGCTGGCTGGATCGGGATCGCGGTTTCCCGCAGCACCATGCCGACTTCCGACTGCATTGCGATCTCGTTGAGCGTGGCCGCCACGCCGCCCCGCGTCGGGTCGCGCATCACGCGCAGCCGCGCACCAGTTTCCAGCATGGCCGCCACCAGTCCATGCAGGGCGGCACTGTCGGAAACGATCTCGGCATCAAAGCTCAGGTTTTCCCGCTGTGAAATGATCGCCATGCCGTGGTCGGCAATGGTTCCCGACAGCAGGATACTGTCTCCGGGCTGCGCCAGATGGCCGGCGAGCGTAACCCCTTCAGGCAGTACACCGATGGCTGTGGTGCTAATGAACACGCCATCGCCCTTGCCCCGTTCCACTACCTTGGTATCGCCGGCCTTCCTGCGTATGTTGTCGCTCACATCGAAGAATTCCTCCGGCCATTCGGCCAGCGGTATCTGGTCGCGGATCAGGTCGCAGATGGCGTCTACACGGGGCTCGCTGAGCCGGGTGATCGCGATATTGTTAACCAGCATGGCTGGCCCTTGGTCGCACATGCCGGTGCAGGAGGTGTAATCGACGCTGACCAGCCCGTCTTCCGAAAGCTTGCCGCGTTCTATCCAGAGATTGCTGCACATGCGTTCCAGCAAGCGGACATTGCCCAGCATACGGTCGGTAATGTTGTCGGAAAACAGTACGCGGTACTTGCCGTGAGGCTTAAGGTAGAGAAAGGCATAGAAACTGGCGACGCCCTCGATCTTGGTGAGGGGGAGCCGCAGTGTCCGTGATAGGTGGTCGATGGCATCCGGATGTAGCCAGCCGTAATGTTCCTGTGTCTCGCGCAGGATTTGCAGCAGATTTTCCTGTCGGTAGCCATGGCGCTCCAGAATGGAGTCCAAATAAGCTGCGTGCAATTGACTGGAATTCAAATCAGCCTGCACCATAAACGGCTTTCCCAATGTGGGTCTGTCGGGCAAATAGGTTCATTCAAGCAATTTCCTTGCGTTCGAACATCGAGCCGGATATCTTAAGGAAGCCCTGAACAAGCATCCATTTAGCGCTCCCGGTTGCATCAAATGCCAATTCTGACCGGATTTACATTAAAATTCGGTCTGAAAACAGCGGCTTTCTTTCCAAATCACCGGCTTCCTTCGGTGACTTTCCATCATTCTGGCGAACTGTCCAAGGGCGAACAACGGTCGCTTGGCCTGATACAAGTTGGGGACGCAAACAGCAGCAGTTGCCTCGCGCTCTACTCCAGTCTACGATAGTACAACCTTAGTATAACCGAACTGACGCTTGATGTGCGGAATGCAATCTATTCATGATGATAGGGTTGATTGGTTCGCGTAGTGCGCAAAACAGCGACTGAAGCTTGAATGCCGGCATTAAAGCTGATACGCAAAACGAGTTTGGATTTTGTATAAAAGAAACGGTATGGAATGGATATGGAGAAATAAATCGAAGCAGACCCTTTTGGGTTCAGAACCAATTTATATTCAAACTTGGCTGCATGATATCAGCCACTGGGAATAAAATACCCCCGCACCAATTTTTTGTCATAAAATTGTCACGGAATTTTTCTCAGTACTGGGCTATAATAGTTACGTACTTCACTGGTTAATTTATATAGCTATCAAAATGGCCAAAGCAAAGGCAGATTATTTAGAAAAGGCAGAAAAACTTGAGCCAAAAGAGCGAGAACTTGTTTTCTCCCGCATGAGCGGAAAGCTACCAAAACGCTTTGAAAAAGGGAAAATAAGTTCAGATGAAGCCATTGCGCTTCAGTTAGAGTTAGAAGATGAGCAGCTCGAAGAGTGGCGCAAGAGAATCAATGAGATACGCGCCAAAGAGCTCAAGCATCAAAGCGAATAATCTCACTGACAATATAGATATTCTGCGGCCGGAACCATGAAAACCTACTTAATCACAAACCCAAAAGGCGGGAGCGGAAAAACCACCCTCGCGACCAACCTTGCAGGCTATTTTGCAAGCCGTGGACGCAATGTACTGCTATCTGATATGGACAGACAGGCCTCGACTCAGGCCTGGCTTAGCCGCCGGTTACCAGAACTGCCGACAATATCAGACAGCCTCAAGAGTAACAAGAAACCAGACATCATGATCATCGACTCACCTGCAGGACTAAGAGGTGAAAAATTAAGCGATGCAGTGAAAGCAGCAGATTTCGTCATCGTCCCGATGCAATCTTCCATCTTTGATATCGATGCCACACAAGATTTTTTAGATATTCTGCGCGCAGAAAAGGCTGTGCGCAAAGAGCGTACATTCGTCGCCATGATAGGCATGCGTGTAAATAGCCGTACTAAAGCGGCTATAAAATTAGAGGAATACCTGCTGCAGAGCGGCTTCCCCGTTGCTGGTTACCTACGGAATGCCCAAATATATCCGCAAGCCGCGGAACAGGGCAAAAGCATTTTTGATATGAGCCCGGCTAGGGCACAAAAAGACATTGAACAATGGGCAAAACTCATCAAATGGGTTAAGGCGGCTGAAAAATCCTGACAGCTCACGTAGTATCAGAATGCTGATGTATTCACAAATCTTTGTTACATCCTTCTTTCGGCGCAATATGCTGCGCTATTGACGCTCCCCGATTAAATCATTCGAGGACAGGCTCTACAAACCCCTCGCGCGCGTTCATAATCATAAACAACACCCTAGAATCCGCATCCAGATTGGCTTTCAGGGCACCAATGCGCATAATGAACGGGTTTTAAATATCCTGCTCCCAGGCGTTGTCATACACTTTGCCATTATAGATCAGCGCTAGCATCTGAACATGTACGGCAAAGCTCAAATGCAAGCAATAAAGAACAAAGATAAAAATCGATGGCAAGTGTGTTGCACAACCCAGACTCATTCTGTCCGTTGCGGGAAAGTTGATAAGGCCGCCAGGTAGAGCCCCAGCGCCAGCAACACCACTCCATTAAAGCTAATTTGGATGGCAAGCAAAGTGGCCAAAGGCGCGCTCATGACAGAAAAACAGGCATTGACGCCATATGCCCAAGGCAACAAATCCGTTTTCATGGTGGCTGTGCGCGCCATGCCAAGCGGGAATGGCATGCCCATGCAGAAGGCCAAGGGCGCCACCAGCACTATGCCCAGCATCAGCCGAACCGGCAAGGGCCACCCCATGAATACGGAAAGCAAGGATGGCAGAGCTGCAAGGAAAATCATGCCTAACAGCACAATGCCGGCAACCGGCCACAGGATGGGCAATTTTCTGATTTTTAGCCTGGCAGAAAAACGACTACCCAATCCGCCAAAAAGCAGAAACGAGGCCAGCACCGTCGCTGCCGCATAGAGGGGGTGCCCAAGCAACAGAATGAATTTTTGCAGAAATGCCATCTCCAGCAACATGAAAGCCATGCCAAGCGCGGCAAAATAGACAACTATCCGGGTGCACGCTGCAGCCTCTACCGGGATTTTTTGTTTTGCCATCCGCAAAGGAAGCAGAATCAGGATGGCGCCAAAAAGCATCGCTTGCAGCAAAGTCGCCAGCAGAATGGGATACCCTATTTCCATGAGCGGCAAGCCACCGCGGTCTTTGAGCCTGAGGATTTCCGGCAACGCGCGCCATGTAAAGAAATGGTGGAAGTAAGGCTGGTCATCGGTTGGCGAAGTCAGATGAAACTTGTAATTTTCCAGAAAACTGGCACGCTCGCCGGGGGTACCACTCAATGCCGCAAATGCTGCCTGGAAATACGGCTGATCCAGGCGATGATGGGCTAAGGATTTGACCTCGCCGCCCGCCCACTCCAGATCAAAGCCTTGTGCCTCTGCATAAGCCAGGAGCGCTTGCTTTTCCGGGGCTGTGAAGGCACTGCGTTTCACAGCCAGTGCGGCAGATTGCCACCCACGCAACAGTGCCAGATGGCGCGCCGGCTCAGGAACGCCTTCATCCTCCAGCGCCGCGATGACCATGGCGGCGAGTTTGATGAGATCGCGCGGCGGCAATTGCACCCAGCGGTTATAGACCAGCATGCCGTCCGGCCGCAGATGACTTAGATATGCCTGCACGGCCTCTTTAGTATACAGATAATCCTCTGCCAGGCCATACAGGCCGGCCGACGTGGTGCTGAACGTATTGGAAAGCGGCAGAACTATCAGATCGAATTGCGCCTGACTACCTGCCACGAAACTTCTGGCATCGGCGATATGGAGTTTAACGGAGGGGTAAGCATATATCCGACCAGCAAATGTGGCATGATCTTTACTGACCGCCGTTGCGATGTTGGCATCCAGTTCCACGGCATCTATGCTTTTCGCCCCATGATACAAGGCTTGCAGCACATCCATGCCGGTACCCGCGCCGAGTATAAGCACGGATGGTTGCTGCAGTAACTGGTAGGGCGTGGCCGAGGGCATCTGCCCGAGGAACGTCAATGGCTTCATATCCCCATCGAAATGCGTAATGGCGGCGGGACCTTCTCCATCGACAAACAAGCCCATTTGCTGCGGCGGCTCGCCTCTGGCAGTCATGCTCATGCCGGGCGCCTGGCGTAGGGGTATTTGTGTGTTTTGTAGCACGGTCACCTGCCCGAGCGGGCTGTTTTTTTCATCCAGGATGCGGCTACCGGGTATCAAAAGGCTTTGGGATAAGGCCTTGTATTGGGACGGGTGCAGCCTTATCCAGTCAGCAGAGAATGTCCAGGGCACGAGCAGAATCACAAACAGCATGAGGTACCGGAGTTTGTTGTGTGTGAAGGACCAGGTGAGCAGCGCAGCCGACAAGGCCAGGCTGCTAATCACGAATAGCGCCTGCTGCGGAGGCAGCATGAAGATCAACAGCATGGCCAACAGGCTCCCAAATGAAGCGCCTAATAAATCGGCGCTATAAATGGAAGGGGATTGCTCACCAAAGCGGCTGAAAGTCAGACAGATACAGAAAGCTGCAAAAAAGAAGGGGACAAACAAAATCAGATACTGCAAAGCAAGCCAAAGCCATTGACGCGAATCCCACAACACTTCAAGTGCATTGAATGGGATTTCTTGCACCAGCAGGAATGCCGCTGGCGCTGAAATCCCGAACAAAGCTGCTGAAATCGAGAAAGTGCGCGAAAAATTGGAGATGCGCGGACCGATGATGGCCAGTGCGGTACCTGCCGCACCATAGCCCAGCAATGCAAGGCTGACGGCGAGATAAGCAAAATGATGCCATTGAATGATGGCAAAAAGCCGCATGAGCAAGATTTCCAACCCCAGTGCGGCGCACGAAACCAGGGCGATGGGCAGTAGTGGCATCTTTAACGCCTAATGCCCACCGGTGAGCGGCACAAACTTGACGGGCGCAATCTCCTCGCTGCTGATTCGGCCATCGGCTGCTTTCTCCACCAACACCAACTGCTGTACAAGGAAGCTCGACCCCAGCGGAATCACCATGCGGCCGCCGGGCTTTAGCTGCTCGATCAGCATTGGTGGTACATGGCTGGCCGCTGCCGTGACGATGATGGCGTCGAATGGAGCATATTGTTTCCATCCGTAGTAGCCATCGCCATGTCGGACCGTGACATTTTGGGGGTACAGCAAGGTCAGCACCTTTTTTGCAGTCTGGGCCAGCGGCTCGACAATTTCCATGGTGTAAACGTGGGCACCCAATTCGGCCAATATCGCCGCTTGATAACCCGAGCCCGTCCCGATTTCGAGAACGCGCTGGCCGGACTTGACCTGAAGCAGGTCTGTCATCAAGGCAACAAGGTATGGTTGCGAAATGGTCTGGCCATGACCTATGGGAAGCGGCCGATTCTGGTAAGCGTATCTTGACTGATCTTGCGGCACAAATTGGTGCCGGGGAGTTCGCCCCATGGCGGCAAGCACGTCGGCACTTATTGTCGGCCGGCCGGTTTCTTGCGCAGTATCGCGGGCGAGCCGGGTGATTTCGAGCATCAAGGCTTGCCGCGCAGCCTTATATTTCGGCTCTTCCGCACCGATGGCCGCAAAGGTGGTCAAGATCAGGCAAGCCGCCATTGACCGCTGCACCCAGAGTTTTATCCTTGAAATCATGATCAGCTTCCCTCCGCCTTGCATAAGCGACATAAGTCACTGCTATGCAAACAATATGCAGGTGAAACAGCTATTTTTCAAGAGGCGGCAATCTGCTTCCGGCGACACTAGCTAAGCATAAAGGCGGAAAATGCTGCGCGCATCCGCCCTGCAACAAAACCGTCCTATCGTGCGCGCATTCATTGCCATGGAGATGCTATGAAAGCCAATCTGGATGCGGATTCAAGAGCATCAACGCGCATTATGAACGGGGTTTAGAGGTCTTGCTCCCAAGCGTTGCCGTACACTTTTCCGTTGCGGGAAAGTATCAGCATTTGATACATACTGACAAACCACATATAGGTGGAAGCCATGCCGTAGCCGATGCCGCCGATGATGGTGAGCCATGCGAATGACGGCGACATTTTGGTGAGCCACCAGGAGAAAATGTCCAGCAGCAGGAAACCAAACGGGAAGGCGATGGCCAGCACCTTGATGCGCTTGGGCACATGCACGGCAAAACTGAAAATGAGGCCGATGAAGAAAAAGATAAAACCAATGCCAAACAGGTGGATATGCGACACCCGCGTCAGGCCGCTCACGGTGGCGCCGGTGTTCACTTCCGCCGTCCATTTCACTTCTTCAAATTTGGTGAAATCGGGAATACCCGGAATCTGGCTATGGCACATGATGCAGTGCTGTGCGAACACGCCCTTGAAATGCGGTTCCCATTCCGCTTCCGGCGCGCCTTGCTGTGCCCACCGGATGATGTCCTGGCGCACTGCCAGCGGTGCTTTGTCTATCATGGAGCCATTGAGCTTGCTGGCCAGTTTGGTGCCGCTGCGATCGCCATAATAGCTGTAGACAATATCGTTGACCGACAGCCCCACCTTGCCATCGGCCATGCCGTGCGTCAGCATGATCTGCAGCCCCGCCATGCAAAGGCCAACGCCGATGGCCAGCAAATACCCTACGAACAAGGCCTTGAGCGGCAGAGGCAAATTAGGCAAGTTCAGCCATTGCAAATTGCTGTTTTGTGTTTGCATGAGAAACCCTTTATTCTTATCAGCCGGACAGATTGTTAGCCTATCACCGATTGCGCCAAACACCAATGCCATGCGTGCAACAAAATAAAAACCCGCTCTAATCGAGCGGGTTTTGTCTGGCAAGCTACCTGTTACTTGGTCACTTTAATGGGTACATACAGCGTGTTCTCACCACGCTGCACCAGCACGGCCACGGTTTTCCCCGCCGGTACGGCGTTGATCTGCTTGTTGAACAGCTCGACACTTTGCGACTCGCTGTTGTTAAGGCCAAGGACCACATCACCGCGACGGATGCCCGCCTGTGCGGCAGCGCCCGCGCTCTCGATAACCAGCAGGCCGTTCTTGCCATTGAGTTTTTTCTTCTGCTGCGGTGTCAGCTCTTTCAGCGTCAGGCCAATCTTGTTCGGCTCGGCCTTGGCTGGCGCTTTGTTCGCACGCGGTGCGTCATCATCATCCCCCGGCATCTCGCCCACACCCATGCTCAACGTTTTTGCGGCACCCTTACGCAGAATTTCGACCGGAACGACCTTGCCGGGCTTGGTGTTGCCCACAGCGCGCGGCAAATCGGCAGAAGCGATGATAGGCTTGCCATCGAATTTGGTGATGACGTCGCCGGCTTCCAGACCGCCTTTGTCGGCCGGGCTGTTCTTCTCCACGCCAGCCACCAGCGCGCCATTGGTGTTCTTCATGCCGAACGAATCCGCCAGGTCTTTGGTAATTTCCTGAATGGCGATGCCCAGCCAGCCACGGGTGATTTTGCCACTGGCTTTCAGCTGGTTGGAAATATCGATCGCCACATCGATGGGGATGCTGAACGATAGGCCCATGGAGCCGCCGGAACGGCTGTAGATCTGCGAGTTGATACCCACTACCTCGCCCGCCAGGTTGAACAGCGGCCCGCCGGAGTTACCCGGGTTAATCGCAACGTCGGTCTGGATGAATGGTACGTAGTTCTCCTGCGGCAGCGCGCGCCCTTTGGCAGAGACGATACCGGCCGTCATGGTGTTTTCCAGCCCGAAAGGCGAGCCGATAGCCGCCACCCATTCGCCCACCTTCAGTTTGGTCGGGTCACCAATCGTGACCTTGGGCAAGCCTGCCGCGTCGATTTTAATGAGTGCCACATCCGTGCGTCTATCCAGACCGATGATCTTGGCTTTGAACTCACGCTTGTCGGCCAGCTTGACCAGCACTTCATCGGCCTCGTTGACCACATGCGCGTTGGTCAGGATGTAGCCATCACTGCTGATAATAAAACCCGAACCCAAGGACTGGTTTTTGTATTCCTGCCCGCCCTGGCCCGGAGGCACGCCGGGAATGCCGAAACGCTTGAAGAACTCCTGTAGTTGCTCATCCTGCTCCATGCCCGGAAACCCGAATGGCGCGCCTGTGTTGCCCTGCATCACCTGTGTGACGCTGATGTTGACCACTTCGGCACCGTGCTTTTCCGCCAGCACCGTGAAGTCCGGCAACGCCGTTGTAGTGCCGCCACCATGCGCAACCGGGCTCAAAATCAGGCTCAACGCCAACCCCAATGCTGCAATACCTTGTTTCATCATTCCTTGACCTTTCTTACTTAAACTCATGTGTTATCCAAACGTAAAATCCTGGGCTGTTGCCCCATAAAATATGATTTACCGGCAATCGTATGCGCCTTAACCCACAGCAGCCCCAATGCCAAACCCGCTACAGCTGCCAGCAAGACAGCCAGCGGGCTTGTCGTCAGGCTGGATACCAGTATCACCGCCGCAAACATCACTGCCAGCGGCAGCATATATAGCAATAGCGCGCTTTTCATCACGGCGGATTCGTCTATCCCGACGATTACACTATCCCCCACCTGCGCCCGGATAACGTTCTGCGCCATGAAACTACCCGATTTGTGCGCAAAAACCTTTCCCCACAAGCTATTGCCGCAACCGCGTGTCTGGCCACACAACCCGCAAGCGGTTTTACGGGTGATTTCCAGCCTAGCAACAGGTTGCCCGTCGGCACCTTGCTCTACCGCCAGAATGACAGCGCGTTCTTCTAACATGGTGGGAAACTCTAACTGATTTATTTCTCTGGGGATTTTCTGAATGAGACCGAGCGGGAAATCTGGCGGACTGTTGCGGCAGGCACCTCGCCCACCACAATCACCTGATGTCCGTCCACAATGTGCGCGCACATATTGGTAGACCCCATCAGGGTTTGTCCCATTTTCGGGCGCACACCTTTTCCTATCGGCTCGATGAACAGAGAAACGGAGGCGATCCCATCGGAAAAGATAATCTGGTTCACCGGCACGGTTTTCCCAGGCACCATCCGTTCCACATGGTCGATTTGGCGATAGCCGGGCGGTAAATGCGCGACCACCCACTGATTGGAGACATGCTGCACCGGCTGCTCCTGCTGCATCACATATTGCTTGGACATATCTATCCTGGGTTGCATCTGCTCCGTATTCGGCGCACTCAGCATGTTGATCTGGCTAAAAGCGATTTGCTCCAGTTGCACGTTCTCCGCGCTGCTCAGAGACATTTTCAGCAACAAACCGGTTTCACTATCCGTCCACACTTTATAGCGATAACGAAAAGTATCGTTCGGCACCAGCTCGGTAATGTAGGAAGCCCTGCCAGCCACATTATCAGTACTACTCTGCACCGCAGTATAGCTGGCTTTAAGCGGACTCAGATCTGTTGGCAGCATCGCCGGAAACAGGTTTTGCCCACGACGACGCTCCACCAGCACCTTTTGCTGCAAAGGATGAAAAATCACAATATTTTCACCCTGGCTGTAAACCTCGCGCGGCTCTCCAGACTGGACATTGTTGTCAAGAACTACATTGCGCGTCATCTCCTTGCCGCCTACGCTTACGTGCGTAATCTGTACCGAACGCAAATGTTTACCATTCTGATAAACGAAGATGCCTTGGTAATTCAGCTCACGCGCCGCATTAGCAGTTTTCTGCAACACCATCCACGGATCATCCTGGGCGACTGCACTCACGCTTGCGTAAAGCGCCATCGCCCATACAAGCTTGCGAACCACTGTCAACATTATCTCTTCACTTCGGAATAAGTAGCGGGTTGAATGTAATAGGAAACCCCGCTAGGTGCAGCCGCATGATGTGCCGCCAGGTATTCCACCGGTACATCCTGGGCGATCTGCACTGGCGCCAGGTCATCGGCCTGCAAAGACTGGTTCTGCCACACCATGGCACCCACGAACATCACCGCAGCGACGGAAGCCGCGACCGACCATACCCTGGGGAGCGCCCACCGGGATGCGTGGCTTTCACCACCCGATTTACTGGCCGAAGGCGCCAGCACGGCAGGCTCCACCTCGATGGCGGTCATGATTCTGGCAGCGACATCGACACTGACCCAGATGTCACCCCGCATCGCATCACCTATCAGATGATAATGCTGCCATGCCTCTCTCAGCTCGCCGCCGGCACCTATGCCTGTCAGCACATGCCGCGCGTCATCCGGCGCGATTTCGCCATCCATCAATGCAGAAAGTTGATCTTTCATATTCATTCACCTAAAAACAAATCACCAGCGCTTGTGCTCTGGCGTATCCAGTAACGGCCGCAGCTTGGCGGCAATTGTCTCACGCGCGCGGAAAATGCGTGAACGCACGGTGCCAATCGGGCACTGCATCACATTCGCGATCTCCTCGTAGCTCAATCCTTCCAGCTCACGCAATGTGATGGCCACACGGAGTTCTTCCGGCAGGCTCGCCACGGTATCATTTACCGTTTGCGCGATCTCCTTGGTCATCATCTCGGTTTCCGGCGTTTCGAGCGTACGCATCTCTCCGCCATCCTCGAAATTCTCCACATCTTCGATCTCGACCTCTTGCAGGACTTGCGGCCTGCGTCCCATCGAAACTAGGTAATTCTTGGCCGTGTTGATGCCAATGCGATACAGCCAGGTATAAAACGCACTGTCACCACGGAAGCTGGGCAAGGCACGATACGCCTTGATAAAGCTTTCCTGCACCACATCCTCGACTTCGGTCTGATCGCGAATCATGCGGGAAAGCAGGCGCCCCAGCTTGCGGTGATATTTCTCCACCAGCATGCCGAACGCTTTCTTGTCTCCCTGCTGAGCACGCTCGACCAGCGCCTGGTCCAGCTCGCGATTTAATGTTGTGGAATCTGCCGTCACTTTTACATCCGCCGCTACTCCGGCGTTGCTTTCTCTCGTTGTGGTTGTGATATTGACAATATTATTCTGCGCATTATACGAGATTGCGGAAGGCGCGACGAAATTCGGGCGCACCAATTCTTCCAAATCCTTGCCACTAGGTAACATGTTCGGTTTCCTTAACATCGATATTCAGCTAAAAATCCATTTCAATGACTAGCTCATCCATAAAGACACAGCTAAACTAGCGTAAGTTCCAACAACCAACAACCCTTTTTTTCATCGTCTGAATTTATGCCGCAAGCGTTTGATGTGTTGATTATCGGAAGTGGCTTGGCCGGCCTGACCCTCGCCCTGCAGATCGCCGACCAGAAGAAGGTCTGCCTCGTCAGCAAACGCCTGATCAACGATAGCGCCAGCAGTTGGGCACAAGGCGGCATCGCTGCCGTATTCAACACTAACGACTCCGTCGAATCACATGTGCAAGACACCCTGATTGCCGGCGCCGGGCTGTGTGACGCCGAAGTAACGCGCATGGTGGCCGAGCACGGCCGCGAGGCTGTGGAATGGCTGATTGCGCAAGGCGTGGGGTTTACCAAAGAGACGGGGCAAGATTCCTTGCACCTGACGCGCGAGGGCGGTCATAGCCATCGCCGTATCGCGCATGTGGCCGACGCCACCGGCCAGGCTGTGCAAAAGACGCTCAGCCAGCGAATTCGCGAGCACGCCAACATCACCATCATGGAGCACCATATCGCTGTGGACCTGATCACCAGCGCGAAGCTGAAGATGCCCGGCGCCAACCACTGCCTGGGCGCCTACGTGCTGGATAACGACACTGGCAAAGTGAAGACCATCGCAGCGCAGCAAACCGTACTGGCCACCGGCGGCGCAGGCAAAGTTTACCTGTACACAACCAATCCGGACGTCAGCACTGGTGACGGCATCGCCATGGCCTGGCGCGCCGGCTGCCGTGTGGCAAATATGGAATTCGTGCAGTTTCATCCGACCTGCCTGTATCACCCGTATGCCAAATCATTCCTGATCTCGGAAATCGTGCGCGGCGAAGGCGGATTGCTCAAACTGCCGGACGGCACCCGCTTCATGCCGGATCACGACCCGCGCGCCGAACTTGCGCCGCGCGACGTGGTTGCCCGCGCCATCGACTTTGAGATGAAAAAGCGCGGTCTGGACTGCGTCTATCTGGACATTACACACAAACCGGCAGCGTTCATCAAAGAACATTTTCCCAATATCTATGCACGATGCCTGGAACTGGGCATCGACATTACCAAACAGCCGATTCCCGTCGTACCTGCCGCGCACTACAGTTGTGGCGGCGTGATGACCGACATGCAGGGGAAAACGGATATCCCGCAGCTGTACGCGATAGGCGAGACCGCCTGCACCGGTCTGCATGGCGCGAACCGGCTGGCCAGTAATTCCTTATTAGAATGCCTGGTGTTTGGCCGCGCTGCAGCACAGGATATTCTAGAATCCGCGCCGGAAGCGCTGCCGGTGCTGCCGCACTGGGACGAAAGCCGCGTCACTGACGCTGACGAAGAAGTGCTGATCACCCATACCTGGAACGAGCTGCGCCGCTTTATGTGGAACTATGTCGGCATCGTGCGTACCAACAAGCGCCTGAGCCGCGCACTGCACCGCATCCACATGCTGCGCGACGAAGTGCATGAGTTCTACTGTAACTTCCGCGTGACCAACGACCTTATTGAACTGCGTAACCTGCTGCAGGTGGCCGAGCTCATTGTCAACAGCGCCATTGAGCGCCACGAAAGCCGCGGCCTGCACTATAGCAAGGATTATCCGGACATGCTGCCGGAAGCCATCCCGACCGTATTGGAACCCGGAGTGAGCTATAGCCTACTCGATAGCCAGCACGGCCATCATTGAGTATAGATGCGATTTTTAGGTGCATTGCTATTGCTCGTCTCGCTTGGCGCACATGCTGCCAGCATCGCCTATTTTTATGACGGCGATACCGTCAAAATCGACGACAACGGCCAGACATTCAAGCTGCGCATCACCGATATCGACGCACCGGAGCGCAATCAAAGTTACGGGCTGAAGTCGCGTCGCGCGCTGATGAAGCTGTGCAACAGTGCAAGCATCAGCTATCAGGTGACCGGTCTGGACAAATACCAGCGCAGGCTTGGGAAACTGCAATGCAATCAACAGGATGCAAGCCTGTACATGGTACAGAACGGCCATGCCTGGTTTGCCGACCATTACTCGGCCGACCACACGCTACTGCTGGCGCAACAGCAGGCACAGCAAACCAGACTGGGCTTGTGGAAATCGCATACCCCAACGCCACCGTGGAAATGGCGCAAAAACCACCCTCACGCCATGCTAAAATAAACCAGCAAAATAGATTAAAATATCGTTTTTGAATCAACCCGTTAAGGAATCCCCCCATGCAAGTCACCATGAACACCGTTGTCACCATGACCTATCAACTCTTCAATGCCAACGGCGACCTGCTGGAAGAAAGCCAGGAACCCGTCGCTTACCTACATGGCGGCTATGACAACATCTTCCCGAAAGTGGAAGAGGCGATGCACGGCAAGAACGTGGGCGATAGCATCGAAGTGACGCTGGAACCTGTCGATGCGTTTGGCGACTACGACGAAGAACTGGTACAGATCGAACCTGCCAGTGCCTTCCCGACCAAAGACCTAAAAGTCGGCATGCAGTTTGAAGGCGAAGATGAAACAGGCGACGTGGTGCTGTACACCATCACCGAAATCGCTGAAGGCAAAGTCGTTGTGGATGGCAACCACCCCTGGGCGGGCGAACGCCTGCTGTTCAAAGCCACCATCACTGCTGTGCGCAGCGCGCACCAGGAAGAGATCAGCCACCAGCATGTGCATGGCGCGGGCGGACACCATCACTAATAGCCTCGCGCGCGTTCATTAGCGAATGATGTGCCCTGGAAGGTAATCTGGATGCGGCTTCCAGAGCATCAAGCGGGATAATGAAAAAGGACGCACTGCGTCCTTTTCGTTTCAAGACAGTTTAAATATCACACTCAACGATCAATTAACATGTTGAGCGAGATGAAGTGCAAGGCGCACAGAACGCAGAAACCGGAATATACGTTGTGGTATATGAGGATTTCGAGTACCGCGCAACGCCGCAATTCGCTCGCGTAGGCTGTTAATTAGCCGTAATTCAGTCCCATCACATCGCGTACTTCACGCATCGTCTCGCGGGCCAGTTTGCGCGCCTTCTCGCAGCCTTCCGCCACGATGTTCTTCACGATGGTCGGATCTTCGGCATATTCTGCCGCGCGGTTCTGGATGGGAGTCAGCTCGGCGATAACGCCATCGATCACAGGCTGCTTGCATTCGATACAGCCAATGCCGGCGGATTTACAGCCATTCTGCACCCAGCCTTTCACTTCATCGTTGCTATACACCTCGTGCAGTTGCCAGACCGGACATTTGGCCGGATCTCCCGGGTCGGTACGGCGAATACGCGCCGGGTCGGTCGGCATGGTCTTGATCTTCTTGGTCACCACATCCAACGGCTCGCGCAATGAGATGGTATTGTTGTAGGATTTAGACATCTTCTGACCGTCCAAGCCATACATCTTGCTGGCAGGGGTCAGTTTGTATTCCGGCTCGATCAGGATGATCTTGCCGCCGCCTTCCAGATAGCCTAGCAGGCGTTCCTTGTCACCCAGGCTGAGGTTCTGCTGTTCTTCAATCATCGCTCTGGCCGATTCCAGCGCTTCTTCGTCGCCGCTCTCCTGATAGGCGGCGCGCATTTCCTCATACAGCGTGGCGCGTTTGCTGCCCAGCTTTTTAATGGCGGCTTCGGCTTTTTCCTCAAAACCTTTTTCCTTACCATAAATGTGGTTGAAGCGACGTGCTACTTCGCGCGTCAGCTCGATGTGCGGCACCTGGTCTTCGCCCACTGGCACTTGCGTGGCCTTATAAATAAGGATATCGGCGCTTTGCAGCAAGGGGTAGCCTAAAAAGCCATAAGTGGATAAATCTTTATTGCTTAGTTTTTCTTGCTGGTCTTTGTACGTTGGCACGCGCTCCAGCCAGCTCAGTGGCGTCATCATGCTCAGCAAAGTGTGTAACTCAGCATGTTCCGGCACACGACTCTGGATGAAAATGGTTGCGTTGGCAGGATCTATGCCAGCGGCGAGCCAGTCGATAACCATGTCCCACACGCTTTCCTCGATGATCTCCGGCGTATCATAATGCGTAGTCAGCGCATGCCAATCGGCCACAAAGAACAGGCATTCGCATTCATGCTGCAGCTTGAGCCAGTTTTTGAGTACACCGTGATAGTGCCCCAGATGCAACTGACCGGTGGGGCGCATGCCTGATAGTACGCGTTCGACTGCCATAATTAGACCACTTTCACAAACTTATCTTCTGCGCGCATTGCTGCGTTTCGCGGTGCTCGCAACCTCGCCGTAATAAAACATACTGTCTCGGTTTCTGCGCGCCGTGCGCCTTGCACTGCATCGCAGAATTTTAATTTTTTAAAAGTGTTCATCGTGATTTTAATTCTTAAAGGTAGTTAGGCCACATTATACAAAAAAGCGCACAATCATCATCTCGAAAAAGCGAATGATGGGCGCGACCACCATGCTGCCGAACGGCGTCTGGGTAAGCAGGAGCAGGAAAGCGATGAGAATGAACATACCATACTGCTCCAGCTGCTGAAACTTCACTGCCAGATGCATCGGCAGCAGGCGCACCATAATGCGCCCCCCATCCAGCGGGGGAATAGGAAAGAGGTTGATCACCATCAGCACCACATTGATGGAGATGCCCACCTGGCTTGTGAGCGCGAGGAACTGGCCAACATAAGGCGGCAAATGCGGCGAGATGCCCAGCAGCATCGCCCACAGGATGGCCATGGCCAGATTGGACATCGGCCCCGCAGCCGCCACCCATAACATATCCTGCTTGGGATGGCGCAGATTGCGGAAATTGACCGGCACCGGCTTGGCCCAGCCAAACAGAATGCCGCCCAGCAAGACTGTCAGGGCAGGCAGGATAACGGTTCCAAACGGATCGATATGCCGCAGCGGATTAAGGCTGATGCGCCCCATGCGTTCCGCCGTCATATCGCCAAAATGCCGCGCTGCATAACCATGTGCCGCCTCGTGCACGGTAATCGCCAGTAATATGGGTAACGCAGCAATGACAATTTTAAGTATGATATTTTCCATATTTCTATAACCCGAATGGCGTCGCGCTGGCGACACCCTGCCTGATGAGTTGTGGTGTTTCCTGTGTCAGATCAATCACCGTGGTCATGCCAATCGCATGAATTTCGGAGTCTATCACTAAATCTACTTGGCGCTCTAAACGCTCGCGTATCTCCCAGGCCACATTCAACGGCTCATCATCGCCTGGCAACTGCAGCGTCATGCTCAGCATCGGTTCGCCAATATCTTCCAGCAATGCCTGTACAACGGCATGATCGGGCACGCGAATCCCCACTGCACTGCGCTTGGGGTGCTGCAAACGGCGCGGCACCTCGCGCGAGGCGTTGAGAATGAACGTATAAGCGCCGGGCGTATTGGCCTTGAGCTGGCGGAATGTGCTGTTATCCACTTTGGCGTAAGTGGCCAGTTCACTCAGATTACGGCAGACCAGCGTGAACAGATGGTCTTCACCCAATCCACGTATCTGCCTGATCCTGTCCTGCGCATCCTTGAATTCCATCATGCAGCCCAGCGCATAGTTGGAGTCCGTCGGGTAAGCCACTACGCCGCCATTGCGAAAGATTTCCGCCGCTTGGTGAATCAAGCGATGCTGCGGGTTTTCGGCATGAATGGAGAAATACTGTGCCATAAGCGCTTGAAACTAGCTAAGCAGCTGCGCCTCCGGCCAGTCGTGCCATATCGGGACGCAGCCATGCGGTAAATCGGGCAGGTAGCCCATCTCCATGTAGCTGCGCCCTACGCCGTGGTAATCCGAGCCTTGCGAGGCTTTCAAATCGAAACGATGGGCGATTTTGGCAAACTGCTGAAACTGCGGCGGCGTATGGCTACCGGTGACCACTTCGATAGCCGCGCCACCATGGCTTCTGAACTCGTGCATCAGCAGGTGCATGTTGATCATGCCCAAATCATACCGCCCTGGGTGCGCCACCACGGCCACGCCGCCCGCGCCGGTAATCAGCCCCACAGCTTGTTCCAGGCTCATCCATTGAAAATCCACAAAACCGGGTTTGCCTTTGACTAGGAATCTCTTGAACACACTGCGCACATCCTTGGCATGGCCTTGCTGCACCAGCCATTCGGCAAAGTGGCTGCGCGTCAAAATAGCATTGCCCGCAATCTGTTTTGCACCATCGTAAGCGCCCACAACACCTGCTTTTTCCAGCCCTTGCGCCATCTCCAGCGCGCGCATCTCCCTGCCCTGACGCACGCCCGCAAGCGCTTCCTTCAAGGCAGCATTTTCCTCGTCAAACCTCAGGCCGACGATATGCAAGGTGCGTTTTTTCCAGGTGACCGAAATTTCCACGCCATTGATAAAGGCAATACCATGCCGCGCCGCAGCTTGCCTGGCCAGTGGTAAGCCGCCGATATCGTCATGATCTGTCAGCCCCAGCACCCGCACGCCGCGCGAAGCGGCATGCGCCACCAGCGCATCAGGCGCGAGCACACCATCGGAAACATTGGAATGGCAATGTAAGTCTATTTCAGCTGGCACAAAATACCGTCATCAATCACTTTGCAAACAATCTTAAATCATAGCAAAATAGCCGTTTTACCGATAGCGAAAAGGGATGTCCTTGAAAGTCTTTTTTGATTTACTGCCTGTGATCCTGTTTTTTGTAGGCTTCAAGTTTTATGGCATTTTCGCCGCCACCGCTATCGCTATCGTCACCACGCTTGTCATGATTATTTACAGCAAACTGCGTCACAACACCGTGGAGAAGATGCTGCTGGTAAATGGCGCCATCATTACCGTGCTGGGCGGCATTACACTGTTACTGCACGACAAGACCTACATTATGTGGAAACCCACCGTGCTGTACTGGATATTGGCTGGCGTACTCATTATTTCCGAAATGTTTTTCGGCAAAAACCTGATGCGCAAAATGATGGGGGGCGTCATGCAGCCACCCGAAAGCACTTGGCGCAAACTCAACATCGCCTGGGCAGTGTTTTTTGTCCTGCTAGGCTTCCTTAATCTCTATGTCGCTTTCAATTACAACGAAAACACCTGGGTTAATTTCAAGCTGTTCGGCACTACGGGGCTGATATTCGTATTTACCATTGCCCAGACTTTGCTGCTGAAAGATTACCTGGTAGAAACTGACCAGACGGACAACAAATCACCGGAGAAATAACATGTGGTACGCCATCATGGCAGAAGATAACCCAAACAGCCTGGAAAAACGTTTGGCCAACCGTCCAGGGCACCTGGCGCGCCTGCAGGCCTTGCAAACCGAAGGCCGTTTGCTGCTGGCCGGTCCGTTCCCGGCCATTGATAGCGCAGACCCTGGCTCTGCGGGCTTTTCTGGCAGCCTGATCGTGGCGGAATTCGATGACCTGGCATCCGCCCAAACTTGGGCGGATGCCGATCCATTCGTCGCGGCAGGCGTTTACGGCAATGTAACTGTGAAACCTTTTCGCAAAACCCTGCCCTAAGGTTTATGGCTTTAACTGAAATGATACGCCAGCGCCTGAGCACGCTAGAACCGCAGCAACTCGAAATACTTGACGACAGCGCCCTGCACGCCGGACACGCGGGCAACCGCGGCGGCGGACACTACACGATTCGAATAACGAGCTTGCATTTTTCCCGAAAATCGCCCATTATGCGGCATCGTTTAATTTATCAAGCACTTAGCGATTTAATTCCAAATCAAATTCACGCGCTTAGCATTGTTGCAATTGCGCCGGATGACCCCAAATAGAACCGACTGTATTTCCATTCACAAGGATTTTTACGAAAATGAATAAAGTTATTATTTCCCTGTTTACCTTAGGCGCTTTGTCTTTTGCCACTGGCGCATTTGCGGCTGACGCGCCCGCCACCGTGAACGGCAAACCCATTAAACAATCCTGGGTGGACGCCATTACCAAAGACGCCATCGCGCGTGGCCAGAAAGCGGGCGACCCACTGAAAAACGCCGTGCTGAATGAGCTGGTGGGCGCCGAACTGGCCGTGCAGGAGGCGCAACGCCTGGGCATGGATAAAACCCAGGATTACATCGTCAGCAGCGAGCTTTCCAACCGCAAGATTCTAGTGAATATGTTCCTGCAAGACCAGATGAAGAAGAACCCAATCACCGATGCCGACATCAAATCAGCTTACGAGCAATACAAAAAAGAGCTGGGTGATAAAGAATACAACGCCAAGCATATCCTGGTGAAAACCGAGGGCGAAGCCAAAGAGGTAATTGCACAGTTAGGCAAGGGCGGTGATTTTGCCAAGCTGGCCAAAGAGAAATCCCAAGACCCAGGCTCCAAGGAAAAAGGCGGCGATTTGGGCTGGTTCTCCCCTGCCGGCATGGTCAAACCTTTCAGCGACGCCGTCACCAGCATGAAAAAAGGCGATGTTTCCGCCGCGCCGGTGCAAACCCAGTTCGGCTGGCATGTTATCAAATTGGTCGATTCCCGCGCGACACAAGTGCCGTCTTATGACAAAGTAAAAGAGGGGCTTGAGCGCACACTGCAGCAACGCAAGCTGGAAAAGATCATGCTGGACTTGAAAGCAAAGGCTAAAATCGAGGTTCCTGGCTTGGCTGCTGGAAAATAGTACGCTTATGCTTTAAAGAAAGGCTTGCTGCGGCAAGCCTTTTTTATTTACCGCAGTTACAAAAATATACGTATCCAAAAAAATTTGTGCCATAATAAGAACCATTCTTATTCTCAATCTCTTAGGTGACTATGAATCGCGCGTTAAACCAACTTAACCCTGGAGATAGCGCCGTTATCGACAGCATCCATGCCGAGCAGCACTTGTATCAGCGGCTACTGGCGCTGGGTTTTCGTACTGGCAAAAAAATCGAGATAATTCGCCGAGCCAAATTCAGCGGGCCATTACAGGTGCGTATCGGCGCAACAGATGTTATCCTGCGCGAATCGGAAGCCAACTTAATCTACATTCAGTAAGAAAATGAAACGCCTCGCACTGCTTGGCATGCCCAACACGGGCAAATCCACCCTGTTTAACCGCCTCAGCGGCGCCTCTGCGCGCGTCGGCAACTGGCCCGGCATTACGGTGGACTTGATGAGTGCCAAAATTCTCGCTGGCGGACATATTGCAGAACTCATTGATTTACCTGGCATTTATGATTTGCACGGATTCTCGGATGACGAGCAGGTGGTGCGCCACTTCCTCAGCAGCAATCCGATCGACCTGGCCATCGTCGTCCTGAACACATCTCAGATTGACCGCCAGCTATCGCTCGCATTGCAAATCCGTAATCTAGGCATCCCCGCCCTGGTGTTGCTGAACATGCAAGATGAAGCCAAACGGGCGGGCATCACGTTGGACACCGTCAGGATGTCGCAGGAACTAGGTTTGCCGGTACTCGCCATTAGCGGCAAATACGGCGATGGCTGTCCGGAAGCCATGCAACACATCGGGCAGAGACTCAATGAAGCACAAGCCACAATTGCACCCGACACCATCGCCAGCAAGCTGCAAGCCGACACGCAAATCGAAGCGGAAATGCACGAGATTGTTAATAACAGTGTGCAAATCCCGGCCAAACTTAACGATGACACCACTGACAAGATTGATAAAGTCCTGTTGCACCCCTGGCTCGGCCTGCCTATCTTTTTTATTGCCATGTTCTTGCTGTTCCAGTTCATCTTCACTGCCGGCAAACCTTTACAGGACGGCATGAACTGGCTGCTGACAGAGTTCCGCACACTGGCGCTGGAACCTGCACTGGCACACGCACCACCTTGGCTGAATGGCTTGCTGCTGGATGGAATCTACAGCGGCATTGGCACGGTCGCAGCATTCGTGCCCATCATCGTGCTGTTCTTTCTGGTAATGAGCATGGTGGAAGACAGCGGTTATCTCTCCCGTGCCGCCTTTCTCACCGACGCCCTGATGGCCAAGCTGGGGCTGGATGGACGCGGCTTTGTGATGATGCTGATGGGCTTTGGCTGCAACGTACCGGCGCTAATGGGCACGCGCGTCATGCGCGCCAGAGGCATGCGCCTGCTGACCATGCTGACGATTCCGCTGTCACTATGTTCTGCGCGGCTGCAAGTGTTCCTGTTCCTCATCGCCATCCTGTTCAGCGCACAGCAGGCGCCCTGGGTGATGTTTGCACTTTACATGGTGAGTTTCTTCACCATTTTTCTGACGGCTTTTCTCTTTAAAGGCCGCTTCCCCAACAAGGAACCGTTCATCCTGGAGCTGCCGCCCTACCGCTTCCCCACCGCACGCCAGATATGGCTGCGCGGCTGGCAGGAGGTCCGGCATTTCCTGCACCGCGCAACCAAATTCATCATCATCGGCGTCGTGCTGGTGTGGCTGCTGACGCACCTTCCCGGCAATGTGCCGCCCGCCAGCGAACAAACGCTGCCCGGACAGATCGGCAAGCTGTTCTCGCCCGTGCTTGACCCCATCGGCATCAACAGCCAGCTGGCCATCGCGCTCATCTTCGGCTTCGTCGCCAAAGAGATCGTCGTCGGCTCGCTCGCCGTCATCTACGGCCTGCAGGGTGACGCGCTCACCGCGCAGATCGCGCAAAATGTGGATTGGGTGCAAGGCATGAGCTTCATGCTGTTCACGCTCATCTACACCCCCTGCCTGTCCACCATCGCCACGCTGCGCAGCGAATCCAAAAGCAGCAAATTCATGTGGCTCTCCATCGCCTGGTCGCTATGCCTGGCCTGGGTCGTCAGCTTCATCTTCTATCAGACTGCCCGCGCTTTAAGCTTCTGATTTTTCATTATCCTCAACATCGGCCTGGAAACCGCATCCCGCTTGCCTTGCAGGGCAATCAGCTTCATAATGAACGCACGTATGTAAATCAATTCACAACGACGCGGCAATCGCCTAACACTTTACGCCCGCTACCATTGGACTAAGATATTGATCTGGAAATAAAAATGAAAAATATCACGCTCGTTTACATGCCATCATTGGGATGGCTACTTAATAGTTAGCCGCCATGAATATCGCACACTTCTTCTACAAACTTTATTTGATGCATGCCAATGGTCAGCCGAAGCAATTTCTGGGCACAGCTTTTCCTGTTGCACCGAATGGTGGCCTACTGACTTGCAGACACGTTGTGGACATCACTGTTCCACATGACTGTTCCATCGCAGTGTTTGACAACGAGCTGTCTAAATTTACAAAGCTTCCGTCACTGCCCAAACTCTCGACGAATCCAGAGGTAGATATCGCATATTTGCCGAACGCGCTCTCACGCAACAAGCCTGAGTACTTTCCTATCCTATCTCCCGCTGAACTGAAGATTGGCGAAGATGTTTATTCCTTTGGCTACTTCGCAATTGGCGGCAATTCAAATTCAATCGAACAAGGCTACTTCGCTGGAAAAATCGTGAACTTCTTCAATCACGAACACTCTCCAAAAACTGCCTCTTTCACGCTCCCTTACGCCGTGCTTGAAGGCATGTCTGGCAGTCCAGTTCTGACGTACCATAACGGACCGAAGCTTGTTGGAATTGGCATTGGAAATCGTAGCTCTCGCATCCTCGCCTCTGAGATTATCGAGTTCCAAGACAGTCAGCTCGAGTTCAAGGAGTCAGTCAACCGAATTGTTGAGTTCGGCGTAGCCTACCATTGCGCGGCAATCCAATCATTCCTCAAGCAAGTCGGTGCGCAAGGCTTTCAGGTATCAGCGGTGCAAGTTCATGATGCGGGGTTGTAGTGTGTGTCGGCTAACCCATCATTCAAGCGGGACGCGCTAAAGCGTGCCCCTTAACTCAAACGTTAGGTTCCTCATACGCGCGCGTTCATTGCCAAAACACCTGCCCTGGAAGCCAATCTGGATGCGGATTCCAGAGCAATGCCATGAATAATGAATGCGCACGCGTAAAAACCCTTGCATTTCAACTCGGCAGACATCCGCCAACTGCTTGCTTCTGGTAGAATATCGCTTTAAAAATTTGCCTCCATCCCGTTAAGTTTCGATATGTCCTCCGTTCACATGTTGTCGCTGCGTGGCAGCGTCGCTTTGTCCCCGCTCCGTTTGTCCAAAATCATGGATTCCTTGCGTGCCAACGCCCCCGGCATAAAAAGCATCAGTACGGAATTCGTGCATTTTGCCTTTAGCCACAGCGCGTTTACCGCGGACGAACATGCCAAGCTCGCGCAGATACTGACTTACGGCCCTAAAGACAGTAGGCACGACCAGCAGGGCGAGCTGTTTCTGGTGACGCCGCGCATCGGCACGATCTCACCCTGGGCATCCCGCGCGACGGACATCGCCCGGAACTGCGGGCTCGACATTGTGCGCCTGGAGCGCGGCATCGCCTATTATGTAAAAACCGCTAACAGCGCACCGCTTAGCGCAGAAGAGAAAAAAGCCTTGCTGCCCTTGATTCACGACCGCATGACGGAAGCCGTGCTGGGGCATCTGCAGGATGCGGAAAAACTCTATCACGATGCCGACCCGAAACCCTTGAGCACGGTGGATATTCTGCAAGGCGGCAAGGCCGCGTTGCTGGCCGCCAACAGCGAGATGGGGCTAGCACTGTCGCCGGACGAGGTGGATTACCTGTTCGACAACTTCAGCCAGATGGGCCGCAACCCCACCGATGTCGAGTTGATGATGTTCGCCCAGGCCAACTCGGAACACTGCCGTCACAAGATTTTCAATGCAGATTGGGTGATTGACGGCGTGCAGCAGGAGATCTCCCTGTTTGGCATGATACGCAACACGCACAAGCTCAACCCCGGCAGTACGGTGGTGGCGTATGCGGACAATGCTTCCATTGTTAAAGGCCAGCAGACCCAGCGTTTTTACCCGAACGACAAGGGCGAATACGGCTTTCACACGCAAGACATGCATTACCTGATGAAGGTAGAGACGCACAACCATCCCACCGCCATTTCACCATTTGCCGGCGCGGCGACAGGTGCCGGTGGCGAGATTCGCGACGAAGGCGCGACAGGCAGCGGCTCCAAGCCCAAAGCTGGTTTGACCGGATTTTCGGTTTCCAATCTGAACATCCCCGGTTTCAAACAACCGTGGGAGGCCGAATACGGCAAACCTGGCCGCATCGCATCGCCACTGCAGATCATGATTGACGGCCCGCTGGGCGGCGCAGCCTACAACAACGAGTTTGGCCGCCCAAACATCGCCGGCTACTTCCGCACGTTCGAGCTGGAAAGCAATGGTGAAGTGCGCGGTTATCACAAACCCATCATGCTGGCTGGTGGCGTAGGCAACATTGCCGCAGACCATTCCAAAAAGAACCCGATCCCGCCCGGCGCGGCGCTGATTCAGCTGGGCGGCCCGGCGATGCTGATTGGCCTGGGCGGCGGCGCGGCTTCCAGCATGGATACCGGCGCCAACACCGAGAACCTGGACTTCGACTCCGTGCAGCGCGGCAACCCGGAACTACAACGTCGCGCGCAGGAAGTGATTGACCGTTGCTGGCAGCTGGGCGACAAGAATCCGGTACTGAGCATTCACGACGTAGGCGCGGGCGGCATCTCCAACGCCTTCCCAGAGCTGGTGAACGACGCCAAAGTGGGCGCTTTGTTCGAATTGCGCAACGTGCATAACGAAGAGCCCGGCATGTCGCCCAAGGAACTATGGAGCAACGAGGCGCAGGAGCGCTACGTCATGGCCGTCGCCAAGGAAGATTTGCCGCGCTTTGAGGAAATCTGCGCACGTGAACGCTGCCCGTTCGCCGTGGTGGGCTATGCCACAGAAGAATGCCATTTGACGGTCGCTGACAGTCATTTTGGCAACAAGCCGGTGGATATGGATTTGTCTGTCTTGCTGGGCAAACCGCCCAAGATGACGCGTGACGTGAAATCGCTCCAACCCACGCTGAAGGCATTCGACACCGCCAGCATCGACCTGAAAGAAGCCGCTTACCGCGTGCTGCGCTTGCCCGGCGTGGCCGACAAGACCTTCCTGATCACCATCGGCGACCGGACGGTGACCGGCCTGATCGCACGTGACCAGATGGTTGGCCCATGGCAAGTGCCTGTCAGCGATGTCGCTGTGACCTTGGCGGGTTTCCAGACCAATGTCGGCGAAGCATTCGCGATTGGCGAAAAAGCCCCGCTCGCTTTGATCGACGCACCGGCCAGCGGCCGCATGGCGATTGGCGAAGCCATCACCAATATCGCGGCCGCACAAATCGATAACATTGAAAACCTGAAACTTTCCGCCAACTGGATGGCGCCAGCCGGACACCCCGGCGAGGATGCCGCCCTGTTCGCTACAGTAAAAGCGGTGGGCATGGAATTGTGCCCGCAGCTGGGAATCAGCATTCCGGTGGGCAAAGATTCGATGTCGATGAAGACCGTCTGGAACGAGAACGGCAAGGACAAAGCCGTCACAGCTCCTATCTCGCTAGTCGTGACGGCATTCGCCAACACGCCGGATGCACGCAAGACCCTGACGCCGCAGCTGCGCACCGACCTGGGTGACACGCGCCTGATCCTGATCGACCTGAGCAATGGCAAACAGCGCATGGGCGGCAGCGCTCTGGCACAGGTTTATGACCAGCTGGGCGATGCCGCACCCGATGTGGATAACCCGCAGCAACTCAAAACATTCTTTGCCGCGATACAGCAACTGAATGCTGAAAGCAAACTGCTGACGTACCATGACCGCAGTGACGGCGGCTTGTTCGTGACGCTGGCCGAGATGGCGATTGCCGGAAGGACAGGCCTGGAAGCCAATCTGGATGCGGCTTCTGGCGATGCCGCTTCTGTACTGTTCAACGAGGAACTGGGTGCAGTACTACAAGTACGGGCCAGCGAGGCGGAAGCTATTCTGGCGAACTTGAATGCACAGCTCAACGGCAGCGCACAGATCATCGGCAAAGTCACGCAAAACCATCAAATTCAAATTTCCGTCAACGGCACATTGGTATTGAACGAATCACGCGCTGACCTGCACCGCGCGTGGTCTGAGACCACGTACAAGATGCAAAGCCTGCGTGACAACCCGGCCTGTGCCCAGCAGGAATATGACCGTATTCTGGATACACAAGATGCCGGTATGCACGTACATACCACTTTTGACATCAATGAAGATGTCGCTGCGCCCTACCTGAACCTCAGCCGCCCACGCATGGCCATCCTGCGCGAGCAAGGCGTCAATGGCCAGGTGGAGATGGCGGCAGCCTTTGATCGCGCAGGTTTCGCCAGCGTGGACGTACATATGAGCGACATCATATCTGACCGTACCTCGCTGAAGGAGTTTGCAGGTCTGGTCGCCTGCGGCGGCTTCAGCTATGGTGACGTACTGGGTGCAGGCGAAGGCTGGGCCAAGTCCATCCTGTTCAACACCATGGCCAGAGACGAGTTCAGCGCGTTCTTCAACCGCGCAGACACTTTTGCGCTGGGCGTTTGCAACGGTTGCCAGATGATGAGCAACCTGCACAGCATCATTCCCGGCACTGCGCATTGGCCGCATTTCGTGCGCAACAAGTCCGAGCAGTTCGAAGCGCGCTTTGCAATGGTAGAGGTGCTGGAGTCCCCATCCCTGTTCTTTAACGGCATGGCCGGAAGCCGTATGCCGATTGCGATTGCACATGGTGAAGGATTTGCGGAATTTTCTGACGCGGGCGCTGTCAATCGGGTGCTGGACCAAAAGTTGGTGACATTGCGTTACATTGACCATGCGTCAACGCCAACGGAAGTATATCCGTTCAACCCCAACGGCTCGCCGCAAGGGATTACCGGACTGACTAGCACAGATGGGCGTTTTAGTATTATGATGCCGCATCCTGAACGCGTATTCAGAGCGGCACAACACAGCTGGCGCCCGGATGGTTGGCAGGAAGACGCACCGTGGATGCGCATGTTCCGCAATGCAAGAAAATTTGTCAGTTAATAAATTGGGATTAGGAGACTAAGAAACATGAAATTCTTTAAAGCAGTATTGATGGCTTTCACCTTGCTGTTTGCGCTTGGCAGCCACGCGGGCAATTTGACGGATGACGAGTACATGGAGCTTTCCGGCGCGCTGACGGATGGCAAGCTGGATATTGTCAAACGCTACATCGACAAAGACCCCTCCTTGTTGAGCTATAGCTTCTATGCCTGGCAGCCTTTGCAAATGGCCGCCAACCATAATCAGCTGGCGGTAGTGAAATATCTGCTGGAAAAAGGTGCAGACAAGAATTACGCACATCCCGCCAGCAAAATGACCGCTTTCCATCTGGCCGCTTTCAATGGCTTTGAGGATGAAGTGAAATATTTGGCATCTGCCGGTGTGGATATCAACAAGAAATTGAAAGGCGGCGTTTCACTGATTCGCGTTGTACAGGATGAAGGCAACACCAAAATGGTGGAACTGCTGACCAGTCTGGGCGTGAAGGCTGAGGGTTGCGAAGGCGAATGCTTCTAAATCGCTTGTTTGAATAAACAAGGTGTGTGATGAAAGTCACACACCTTTTTTATTGCCTGTTTAAAATCGGCGTATCATTCAAATCAAACAGAACAACGAGGGTACGCTGATGACAATCTATTTTAAATGCATGCTGGTTTCCACTATGCTGCTGATGCCCACAGCAAGTGAGGCCAACGATGCCGATACGCAAAATGTCCATATTCGCACGCTAGCGGCCTCCTGCGCCGCTTGCCATGGCACACAAGGCAACACCAGACACCCGGCGAATATCGCACCTAAAAACAAAGCCACGCTAGCTGGCATGCGCCAAGATTATTTGGTGGAACAGCTCAATGCCTTCAAAGATGGCAAGCGCAGTTCGACCGTGATGCACCACCATGCCAAGGGTCTCACGCAACAAGAAATCGAACAACTGGCTACCCATTTTTCGGCACAGCAGGCCTTTCCGCCAGAGGCTTTACCTCATCAAAAACTGGGGGCGAACCATGACTGATTTCAACAAAAACCGCCGCCAGTTCATCCAGACAAGCATCGCGCTATCCACCGCACCATTGCTGGCTTCTGGCTGTGCCAGCCTAAGCAGTAAAAAGACCATTGGCCGTGTGATCGTTATCGGCGGCGGCTACGCCGGGCTTGCGGCGGCCAAATATGTCCGCATGTGGAGCGCTGGCAATATTGAAGTCGTGCTGATCGAGCAGAACAAACAGTTCGTCTCTTGCCCTTTAAGTAATCTGGTCCTGGGCGGTAGCAGAACCATCGACGACCTGACCTTTGGTTATGGTCTGGCCGCGAAAAATCATGGCATCCGCTTCGTGCATGACACAGTCACTGCGATTGACGCTGCATCCAGGCATATCAAGATGCAGCACAGCGAGATCAATTATGACCGCCTCATCATCGCGCCTGGCATAGACTTCGATTACAGCAGCATCCCGAATCTGGCCGCTGCGGATGCCCAGCAGTCGATTCCACACGCCTGGAAAGCCGGCTGGCAAACCGTCAACTTGCGCAAACAACTGGAAGCGATGCCGGATGGCGGCATATTCGCCATCAGCATTCCCAAAGCGCCTTACCGCTGCCCGCCCGGGCCATACGAGCGTATTTGCCAGGTGGCCAGCTACTTCAAGGCGCACAAGCCCAAAAGCAAAATCGTTGTGCTGGATGCCAACCCGGAAATCATCTCCAAGAAAGGCTTGTTCAACAAGGTCTTTAACGAGACCTATTCTGGCATCGTGGACTATCGCCCCAACAACGCCTTGGTCAGTGTGGATATTGCCAGCAAGACTGTCACGACCGAGTTCGAAAAAGTGCAAGCCGATGTGCTGAACGTGATTCCACCGCAGCGTGCCGGCAAAGCCGCTCAAACTGCGGGTGTGCGCAATGTCGAGGATCGCTGGTGCGAAGTGGATTTCCTGACCTATGAATCGAAAGTCGCGCCGAATATCCACATTATCGGCGATGCCATTGACAGCGGCTTGCCGAAATCCGCCCACATGGCGACCAACCAGGCCAAGATCTGTGCTTCTGCGATAGTCGAACTGATGCACCATCGCGCCCCAGACCCTGCACCGGTGTTTGCCAACACGTGCTACAGTTTTGTGGATGCCACACAGGCCATGCATGTGGCGCACGTGTATCGCTACAACCCCAACACCAAAATCATGGTGCCTGCCGAAGGCGGTGGTGTTTCCAGCAAACCAAGTGCAGATGAAGGGGAATTTGCCAACACCTGGGCGGTCAATATCTGGACAGATATATTAACTTAGGCATTGACAGCATGCTGGATGCGATTCTCTCGAAACTCAGCGCCCTGCTCACGCTGGGCATTTGCAGCATTCCCAATGTCGGCTGCGCCAACGCAGCCGATGTATCCGCACCACCGGCCAACCTGCCCCTGAAGCTGCCTGCGGGATTTGCTGTGAATATCTTTGCCAAATTGGAAGGCGGTGGCGCGGAATACTTTACCGGGCCACGCATGATGGCTTTTGATAAAAACGGCCACCTGTATGTCACCTCGGGCAGGTCCAACAAGCTGCTTATGCTGCCGGATGCCAATCGCGACGGCATTGCCGAAGCGCCTGTGCTGATTTCGGACAAGCTGAATGCGCCCAACGGGCTTGCCTTTATAGGAAACAGCCTGCTGGTCGCCAATCAGGACGGGGTTGTCAGGCTCACGCAAAAAAACGGCGTCTGGTCACCCCCCCAGCCTTTCATCAGTCACTTGCCCACCGGCGGGCATACGCTCAAAACCATCAAGGTCGGCCCGGATAACTTCTTGTACCTGAATGTCGGCTCCAGTTGCAATGTGTGCGTGGAAAGCGACCCTTTGCGCGCGACCATGCTGCGTTACACGCTGGAAGGCAAGCCAGCCGGACACCTTGAAACAGTTGGCCGGCATGCACCGGTTCCTGTCTGGGCGCGCGGTCTGCGCAACAGTCAGGGCTTTGCCTGGCACCCGCAAACCGGCGCCATGTATGCTACCAACAACGGTGCCGACATGCGTAGCGACAAAAAAGGCGGCAAGGTGAATGATGAAATTCCTCCCGAGCACCTCAATAAAATCGAACCCGGCAAACACTACGGCTGGCCATATTGCTGGGGTGATGCGGATAGCGGCAAACTGGTGCAAGACTCGAACTTTATCGGCGAGCCGGATTTCTGCAAAAACGCCACGCCGCCCGCCATCACCTTCATCTCGCACAGCACACCGATTGGCATCACGTTTCTGGACAAAAGCCAGTTTCCGGCCGAATATAAGGGGGATGCGATCGTCGCGCTGCATGGCTCATGGAACAGAAAAGAACCGAGCGGCTACAAACTGGTGCGCGTTAAATTCAAGCATGGCGAACCCAACGAGGTGGTTGATTTTGCCAGCGGCTGGCTCAATAACAACGAAGCCTGGGGACGCCCGGTAGATGTAGTGATAGGAACCGATGGTGCCTTGTATGTGTCTGATGATAGGTCTGGTATCATTTATCGTATCACTTACAAAGCAAACTAAATCGGGATAAGTATGTTGAAAAAGATTTGCGCATGGTTATGTTTCGCCACGCTGGGCCTTAGCCCGTTTGCCATGGCCGGAGGCGGCTCTGGAACGCTGTTATATATCCAGCCTTTTGAGTATAGCAACCCTATCGCATTGTGGAATTTCAGCTACAGATACTGGTTCGAGCAAGGGCCGATTGTGGAGAAACTTGCCCTGGAAAAGTTTTCCCAAAAGTTTGGCGAGGTTTCCATGTGCGAAAGCAACCAAGCCGGCAAGATGCTGGTCTGGCTGCAGCCAAAGATGTTCTATAACCCACAACTGCAGCTTTTTTATGGCAAGATAGTCGCCAATGTCTATACCGGCATGGGCAAGCAATTGGCAAGCTATAAAGGCGAAGCACACGCCCCGGGGCGTCTGGATATTTATCCGGAACAGGCTATCGAGAAATCCTACGCCTTGGCACTGGACAGGCTGATTGCCAACATGCAGACGGACACGCAACTAGCCGGCATCCAACACAATGGCGCCGCTGGCGAGAGTACTCCATGCAGCATGGTCACCCTGCTCCCGGTACCTAAAGTGCGCGCCACATCCTTCTAATTCTTTATTTTTAAAGGCTTTACCATGAGAAAACTGTTCCTATTAACCATGTTCGCTTGGGCTTGTAGCGCTCAGGCTAAAGCGCCCGCCGTGCCCAAAATTACCGGACTAAAAATGCCGGAATCTGTCGTTCAAGCGAAAGATGGCACCATTTATATTTCGGAAATCGGCGAATTCAACGGTGATGGCGACGGACAAATCAGCAAAGTTGACAAACACGGCAATGTTACCGTGTTTGCCAAAGGCATGAACGACCCTAAGGGTTTGGTGGTTATTGGCGACAAGCTGTACGTGGCAGACAAGACTAAAGTACTGGAAGTGAGCAAAGACGGCTCTTGGCGTGTATCTACAGACGAAAACGCATTTCCGGCAAAGCCTCAGTTCCTCAACGATCTGGAAGCAGATAAAAGTGGCAACTTGTATGTCAGCGACAGCGGCGACTTAAAAAAAGGGGGGGCAATTTACAAGATCGCGAAAGATGGCACCGTAACGACAATTGCAGATAGCAAGAACCCTGACATCCTCGCCCCAAACGGCTTACTGTTTGAAGGCCGTAATAGTTTACTCGAAGTCGATTTCGCCAGCGGCATCCTTTATCGCATCAACCTGAGTACGGGTGCCACCAGCAAAGTGGCCGAAGGCTTTGGTGGCGGCGATGGTATCGTCCGTGGGAAATCAGGCAGAATCTATGTCAGCGACTGGCAGAACGGCAATGTGTTCCAAGTTCTTGCTGGCAAAGCCCGCTTGATGAAAGATGGTTATAAATCAGCCGCCGATATTGCTATTAGCCAAGATGGCGCCAAGATTCTGGTGCCTGACATGAAAGCGGGCGAGCTAGATTTCATTGAAATTAAATAATGTCTTTGGAATTACGTGCAGTTGCACTCAAGTGGCTGTGCGAAACCGAGCCTGATACAAAAACAAAAGGCGTATTGGGCCTAAAAATTGAAAAAACAGGCATCGCTGAGAGCCAATACCCATGCGCCTTCCAGGGCATCCCGCAAAATATTCCCGGCAGACCTGAAAAGCCGCTACTTGTACCGCCTACCGAAGTTGAGAAACGTTCGATGCGCACGCAGGAAGGCCGCGCAGCGCTGATACACGCCCTCGCCCATATCGAATTCAATGCTATCAATCTGGCGCTGGATGCGATATGGCGCTTTGCCGATATGCCGAAACAATATTACCGCGACTGGCTGCAAGTAGCTCAGGAAGAGGCTTATCACTTTAGCCTGCTGGAAGGTCATTTGCAAAGCCTAGGCTTTCATTATGGTGATTTCACCGCGCACAACAGCCTGTGGGAAATGGCAGAGCTCACCAAAGATGATGTGCTGGCGCGCATGGCTTTGGTGCCGCGCACGCTGGAAGCACGCGGGCTAGATGCCAGCCCGCCGCTATGTAACAAGCTGGCACAGATTGGCGACATCAAGGCTGCAGAGATACTGGACATTATCTTGCGCGACGAGATAGGGCATGTCGCCATCGGCAACCGCTGGTTCAACTGGCTATGCACGCAACGCGGACTGGAGCCGGTGACAGCCTATCAACAGCTTGCCGCACAATACAAGGCGCCCAAACTGCACCGCCCGTTCAATCTTGAAGCCCGCCGCAAAGCGGGCTTTAGCGAACATGAGTTAGCGCTTTTAGAAGGGCGCTAGAGCAAAGGCGCTTCCTTCTCCCCTTGCTCATACACCACATGTGCACGCCCAACGATAAGTGGATCCAACGCGCCAATGCGCGTTAAATCCTTCTTCGCATACGGTAGCTTATGCAACATGTAACGCATCGCATTCAAGCGGGCACGTTTTTTACAATCGGATTTAATCACCGTCCAAGGTGAATCAGCCGTATCGGTGTAAAAGAACATCGCCTCTTTGGCTTTGGTGTAATCATCCCATTTGTCCAGCGAGGCCAGATCAATCGGGCTAAGTTTCCACTGTTTGAGCGGATGCACTTGGCGCTCCTTGAATCGACGGCGTTGCTCCTTGCGGCTGACGGAAAACCAGAATTTGACCAGGTGGATACCGCTACGTATCAGGTTGCGCTCGAACTCCGGCGCCTGGCGCATGAACTCGTTGTATTCGTCATTGCTGCAAAAGCCCATCACGCGCTCGACCCCGGCGCGGTTGTACCACGAACGGTCGAACAGCACGATCTCGCCCGCGCTAGGCAAGTGCTGGATGTAACGCTGGAAATACCATTGGCCTCTTTCCAGCTCGGTCGGCTTTTCCAGCGCCACCACGCGTGCGCCGCGCGGGTTAAGGTGTTCCATCATGCGTTTGATGGTGCCGCCCTTGCCGGCCGCATCGCGCCCTTCAAACAGAATCACCACGCGCTGGCCGGTTTCTTTCACCCAAGCCTGTAATTTAAGCAGTTCTACTTGCAGCGCATATTTTTGCTTCTCGTAATTCTTGCGCAACATGAGGTTTTTATATGGGTAGCCACCCTCGCGCCAATCATCCGCAAGCTCGTCATCGGGACTGTTCTTTTTCTTAACCATCGGCAAAGGTCGATCCACCAATGCCTTGCGCAGAATCTCCGCATCGTCAGGCGATGTGCCTTCGACAATCGCCTCCAGCGTCTTAGCGATTTCGGTAGCGGGCAAGCCTTTCAGGCGCTGTGCAATATCCTGAATCGCAGCGGCTTGAGACTCCTTGGCGCCTGCGTCGGCTTCATCTGCGGTGAATTGCGCAATTGCCGCCGCAGTGAGTTTCGGTGCGCGGTCGCCCTGCTGTGATTTACGCACCCGGTTAGTCAATTTGGGGTTGTTGATGGTTGACGCTTCTACCGATTTTCCTGTCAATTCATCCATAAGACGCCTGCTTATCTAGCTTAAAAGAAATCATCTTACACCCAGGACAGGAAAGATGCTTGATGTGTATCAAAACCCTGCGGGAATCACCTTCCCGGCAAATGCCTTGGATTAAACCGTGAGCAGGTTCGCCACGCCATCTAATCCAGAGTAATTGAGCGCATAGCTTGCTTGAGCCTGCACTACAGGCTTGGCGTGATAAGCGATGCCAATACCAGCGGCGGTCATCATTTTCAGGTCATTCGCACCATCGCCAATGGCAATGATTTGCTCTGGCTTGAGCCCCAGTTGGTCACGCAAATTCACCAGTTCATCGGCCTTGCGTTGCGCATCGACAATGTTACCTAAAATATTGCCGGTGAGTTTGCCATCCACGATTTCCAGCGTGTTCGATACCGCGTAATCCAGCCCCAGTAACTCTTTCACATGATTGGCAAACTGCGTAAATCCGCCGGAAACTACCATGGTTTTGATGCTGTTGGCTTTGCAGGCGGCAATCCATCCATGCGCACCCGGGTTGGGTTTCAGCCGATCTTCGATGACCTGATACAGCGCGCTTTCAGGCAGGCCTTTCAGCAAGGAGACGCGCTTGCGCAAGCTGGCGGCAAAATCCAGTTCGCCGCGCATGGCCGCTTCGGTAATCTCTGCAATCTGCGGTTTGATGCCGATCATATCCGCAATCTCGTCGATGCATTCGATACAAATAAGTGTGGAATCCATATCCATGACGCACAAGCCAAACTTGCTCAAGCGCTGCGCATCTGGCACCAGCGCGCAATCCAGCTGCTGCCCGGCGCAGAAAACCATGATAGCGCTGACTTCTTCAGTGTTTACCGATAAATAATAAGCATGTTCTGCAATCTGTATGAATTGTGTATGAACGCCCAGCAAACCATGTATATGCTGCAAATGCGCCATCGTTACAGCGCGACCTTGAACCACTAAACGCATACATCCCGACCTTAATTAAGAAAATAAAACAGAAGCTCGATACAGTACAAATACCAGCGCTATAAATAGCAGAGGAATATCCATCCTGGGTTGCCAACATCCGGCATGGTGGTATACAACCAGGTATGGAGTTGTTAATAACCAGTTCGCCACAGCAAAAGAAGCAACTACCCCCAAAGCGCCAAAATAGTGATGGCCAACATACATAAGACCAATCTGCGTTACGATCGTGAACGCCTGTAGAATCGTATTTGCCTTCACCATACCTTTCGCCGTCAGCACACCCAGATAAGACCCGCGAATTATCATCGGGAAAGTGCCCATCGAAACCAGTATCAGCATTTCCCCTGCACCTCGATAGCGTTCATCATAGATCAGATCGATGATTTCCTGTCCCCAAAGCACCATTGCCGTTGCAATCAAATAACCAGGAACTATCAAATACAATCTGGTTTTGGCCAATGCAGATGGCAACCTCTCCGGATGCTGGCGAATGATTTCCGAATAAGCCGGTAATAAAATCTTCAATGCCAGCTGAGTCATCATTTGCCAGAACATCATGGCAATCATGCTTGCCAGCGTATAAAAGCCCAGCATTCGCACATCCAGCAATTTGGCAACAATAAGCTTGTTACCTTCCCCCGAAAAAAAAGTCAGCATGGAGTTCAGGAACAGCCATTTGCCGAGGCCTAATATCTCTAAAAAAGATGATTGATGCCATGCAAAACGGTTCCCTAATCCGGGAAGCCAATAATGACTAGCCCAAGTGCTTGCGATCGAATTTGCCAGCCCCCCTATCACGATTGCCCAAACACTGTGATATTTCCACGCAAGAAATAGGGTAACCACGAGTCCGAATATATAGGCTGCCAGATCAATTATCGTATTGTGCTTGATTTTAAGCACACGATTAGCGACGATCACCTTAGTTGAACGAAAACTCTGAATCAGCATTCCCAATGCGACTACAGGTAATATCTGCATCAGCATGGGTTGCTGATAGAACTCAGCGACCACGCCAGATACGACTACAGCAACCAGAAACAGAATCACGCCTCGTACAACTTGCAAGGTCCAAGCAGTATTCAGAAACTCAGGATCGCCCCCTTTTTTGTGCTGGATGATACTGGTGTTAATGCCAATATCCGACAATAAGTTGATACCCAGCACGATGGTTTGCACGATTGCCATTAGCCCAAACGCCTCCGGAAACAGCAGGCGAGTCAGCAGCAAGTTTGAGCCGAACCTAAGTAATTGCTGAATGCCATAATTTACCGACACCCAGAAACCTGAGTCAAATACACGCTGTTTAAGGGTTTGTGCCATGATATGACTAATTAAGGCGTATTCGCTTTATCCAGAAAGTGTTTGAGCGTTGCCAAGCTGGCTTGCTTGAGAGGTTCCAAACGGTCGAAATTCGGCTGGGCAAGTGCAAGCTCTGCCTTACGCAACAAATCGCCCGGACGCAGCCCCAATAGGTCAAACCCGTAACCGTAGGTTCCGGCTTGCTGTTGTTCTGGCATCTGGTCCGGCAGCATCATATTGCGCCATTCCACGGTCTGTGCAAAACCAATCAATTTCGGATGATATGCCAACCCGACGAAAGGCACACGACTGCTATACGCCATCACACAGCCATGTAAACGAGAAGATACAACAAAACTGGCGCGGGCAAACACATGATGAACCTCTCGCGCATTCAGCGTATCCGGCATACATAGCATTTCCACATCGGGTACTATCTTTTGGATTTGCGCCATAATACGGGCGTGCTCTTCATTATCATTATCGTGTTTGCCAGTCATAGAAACAAACACAATCGGCATATCCAGGCGCAAGGACAAATCGTGCAGCTCGGCACTTATCCACGCCATCCATGTAGGCTGTCCCGCCCAACGTGGCGCCAAACATACTGCGATATATTTCGGGGGCAGCTTTATTTCGGCAAGCGACGGGGCAGGCTGATGCCACAACACCAAATCACCCACCGTCTGCACTTTCTTATTGGGAAGAATTTGCTTAATTACTTGTTCCGATAACAAGTCCCGCGCATAAATACAATTGATAGATCGCAAAAAGAATTTGAGTTTCTGCCTGAACCACCACTTGTACTGAACTCCGGCGTCTGCAGACACTGCAAGCAAGCTGGCATATTTGGTATAGGATTTACTCAACAATCCTCTGCAACGCACTACTGTCGCATTATCCCGATTTTCAAAGATACCGCCGCCGCTCATTAACACCGGACTACCCTTAAGCGCGTCCAATTTTTGGTAGTCCGCATCTCCGAGACTAAGCGTGTTGTTATCATCCACATGGTCATAACGCGCCACCCGATGAAGGTGATATGAATAGCCCAAATAATTAAGCATATCTTGAATTGATTCCGGAATCGCCTCATCCCCGGCGTTACCGTAACCAAAAGACCCACAAACCACTAGATTCTTCTGCACAATATCAATCATCAAATAAAGCTGTGATTATAGCAGTTGATTAATGCTGACATGTGCAGATTAAGCTAGCGACTGTGATGCCGGACGGTGTTAATTGTTGCCCATATTTACTATGTTTTCTCTGGCATCAAAGCCGCTTTTGCGCGAAAATACGCGCTTAACAAAAACTTTTATTCCAAATGAATCTTCACGAATATCAAGCCAAAGCATTATTGCAAAAATATGGCCTGCCTACGCCTGCTAGTGTAGTAGCCGATTCCGCAGAATCCGTACGCACCGCCACGGGCAGCATCAACTCAAACGCATGGGTGGTGAAAGCGCAAATCCACGCCGGTGGCCGTGGCAAGGCGGGTGGCGTAAAAGTAGTGAAATCCGCTGATGAAGCCGTCACACTCGCCAACAGCCTGTTGGGCAACAAGTTGGTGACCTACCAGAACGCGCCGGATGGCCAGCCGGTGAACCAGGTGCTGGTGGAAGAGACACTGCCGATTGCGCGCGAATTGTACCTTTCCATGCTGGTGGATCGCACGCTGGAGCGTGTGGTAGTCATTGCCTCCGCGGCGGGTGGCATGGACATTGAGGAAATCGCGGCCAAGCATCCTGAGCAGATTTCGCAGGAAGTATGCGACCCGCTAAACGGCCTGGTGGACTTCCAGGCACGCAATATCGCGTTTCAATTGGGTTTGAGCGGCGACCAGATTGGCGCTTTCACCAAGCTGCTCAAAGGCTTGTATAAACTCTTCAAAGACAATGACTTGAGCCTGTTGGAAATCAACCCGCTGGTCGTTACCACAGACGGGAAACTGGTTGCGCTCGACTGCAAAATAAGCGTGGACGACAACGCGCTGTATCGCCAGAAAGCCTTGGCTGAGCAGCGCGACATGAGCCAGGAAGACGCCAAGGAAGCGGCAGCGCACGAAGCCAGCATCAACTATATCGCGCTCAATGGCAATATCGGCTGCATGGTCAATGGCGCAGGCTTGGCGATGGCGACGATGGATCTGATCAAACTTCATGGTGGCGAACCCGCCAACTTCCTCGATGTGGGCGGCGGCGCAACAGCGGAAACCGTGAGCAAGGCGTTCAAGATCATTCTGGCTGACCCTAACGTCAAAGCCATTCTGGTCAATATCTTTGGCGGCATCATGCGCTGCGACATCATCGCATCCGGCATCATCACCGCGGTAAAGGAAGTCGGTATGACGATTCCGGTCGTCGTGCGTTTAGAAGGCACCAATGTGGATTTAGGGAAACAGATGTTGCGTGAAAGCGGACTAAATATCATCTCGGCAGAAAATCTGACAGATGCTGCAAAGCAAGCAGTAAAGGCAGTAGCATGAGTGTTTTAGTCGATAAGAACACTCGTGTGATTTGTCAGGGGTTTACTGGCAAACAAGGTACTTTCCACTCCGAACAGGCATTGGCCTATGGCACCAAAATGGTCGGTGGCGTAACCCCCGGAAAAGGCGGTCAAAGCCATTTGAACTTGCCGGTATTTAACACGGTGCGGGATGCCGTACGTGACACACAAGCCAACGCCAGCGTGATTTACGTGCCACCCGCATTTGCAGCGGATTCCATTTTGGAAGCCGCAGATGCGGGCATCGCCCTGATCGTCTGCATTACCGAGGGCATACCTGTCCTGGATATGCTGAACGTAAAAGCCGCGCTACGCGCTAACGGCAGTAAATTAATCGGCCCGAACTGTCCGGGCATCATCACGCCGGACGAATGCAAGATCGGCATCATGCCGGGCAGTATCCATAAACGCGGCAAAGTAGGCGTGGTCTCGCGCTCCGGCACACTAACTTACGAAGCCGTGCATCAAACGACTGCGCTTGGGCTTGGTCAAAGCACATGTATCGGCATCGGCGGCGATCCAATCAAAGGCTTGAACTTCATTGAGTGCCTGGAAATGTTTGAGGATGACCCGGAAACCGAAGCAATTATCATGGTGGGTGAGATTGGTGGCAGCGACGAGGAAGCAGCGGCCGAGTACATCAAATCGCATGTATCCAAACCGGTCGCGGGCTATATCGCTGGCTTGACCGCGCCCAAAGGCAAGCGCATGGGGCATGCCGGGGCCATCATCTCCGGCGGCTCTGGCAAGGCTGAAGATAAAATCGCCGCGCTGGAAAAAGCCGGTGTCGTGGTCGCACGCTCGCCCGCAGGTTTGGGCGAGGCCGTGATGCAAGCCATGCAAAACCAGAGGTAATATGAAAAAGTTATTGATATTGATGGTCATGCTGCTGGTCAGCCTGGCAAGCTCAGCAGAGGATATTCCTTATCTGCTGACCGCGGCTTCCAAGGGCGATGTCGCCAGCGTCAAAGCCATGCTGGAAAGTGGCGTCAACCCGAACACCCTGGATGCAGAGGGCATTAGCGCGCTGATGTATGCTGCTCGCAAAGACCGTGCGGACGTGGCCAAGCTGTTGATTGACAAAGGCGCGGACGTGAATGCCAAGGACAATGGCGGCTGGACACCGCTGATGTTTGCTGTCAAAAAGAATCACATCGAAACCGCAAAAGTGCTGCTCAATCACGGGGCAGACCCGAAAATCCGCGATAACAGCGGCTGGAGCGCCTTCGGTATGGCGGCCACCAGCGGACACAGCGAAATTATCGGCTTGATGCTGGAGAAAGGTTCTGACGCCAACATCAAAACCGATGATGGCAAAACCCCGCTGATGTACGCCGCCAAGAGCGGGGATATTCCAACGATTGAACGTTTGCTGAACAGCGGCGCCAAGCCAGACGTGTTCGACCGCCTGGGCGCATCCCCGCTGATGTATGCCACACGCGAAGGCCATGCGCCTGCCGTTGCACTGCTACTGCAAAAAGGCGCCACGGTGGACGCGCAGGATTATTCCCGCTGGACTGCGCTCACCTGGGCAGTTAAAAAGACCCAGCCGGAAGCCGCCAAAGTGCTACTGCAACAGGGCGCGGATGTGAACCATGAAGATTCGGAAGGAACGCCTTTGCTGCAATTGGCCGTGGATAATGGCTCTGTGGAAATGGTGCAGTTGTTGCTGTCTTACAAGGCTAACGTCAAAGCACGCGACAAATATGGCTTGACCGCTTATGTCTATGCTCTGAAAAAAGGCAATCCGGAGATTATCAAGCTAATCAAAGACGCCGACGGGAAATATTAAGCACTCAACGCTATGAAAATCGCCATCGCCCAAATCAACAGCACCGTTGGCGACATGCACACCAATGTGCAGAAAATCGCACACTATGCGCAGCAGGCACATGCGGCAGGCGTTTCCATGCTGATCGCGCCAGAGCTGGCGATCTGCGGCTACCCACCAGAGGACCTGCTGTTCCGCGATGATTTCAACTATGCCTGCGAGCAAGCACTGGCAAAGCTTGCGGGCATGGTTTTCAACATCACTTTGCTGGTCGGCCACCCGCACCAGCATGGAGGCAAGCTTTACAACGCCGCCTCTGTGATTGAGAACGGCAAGATCCAGGCGACCTATCACAAACAGATTCTGCCCAACTACAGCGTGTTCGACGAAGATCGCTATTTCGAGGCAGGCGATACGCCGATGGTCTGGACACACAACGGTGTCAAGTTCGGCATCCTCATTTGCGCCGATGGTTGGGACCCAAATCCCGCAAAAAAAGCCAAGCTGGCGGGAGCCGAATTTCTGCTCACGCTCAACGCATCGCCCTACCACATGGACAAACTGGAAACGCGCTACGAGGTCATCGCCAGTCGCGCCAGGGAAACCGGCTTGCCCGTCATTTACGCCAATCTTGTCGGTGGACAGGATGAACTGGTATTCGACGGCGCGTCGTTTGTGCTGGATAACCAAGGCGCCGTAACGCAACAACTACCCTCTTTTGTGGAAACGCTCGGCTTGATTGAGATTGTGAATGGCAGCCCGCTCCCGGTGGAAATCACGCCAAAAAGCTGTCTGGAAGCCACTGTGTATGAAGCGCTCAAACTGGGGCTGGCTGATTATGTCAATAAAAACGGTTTTCCCGGCGTGGTGCTGGGGCTTTCTGGCGGCATCGATTCCGCACTGACACTGGCGATTGCAGTGGATGCTTTGGGCGCGGAACGCGTCAAGGTGGTGCTGATGTCCTCCGAATTCACCTCCGGCATGAGCGTGGATGATGCCGTAGAAATGGCAAATCTGGTCAATGTCAAATACAGCAAAATTCCCATCAAGCGCCTGTTCGATGAATTCCGCCACGCGCTGGCGCCGGAGTTTGGCGACCTGCCATTCGACACCGCCGAGGAGAACCTGCAGGCGCGCATCCGCGGGATGCTGCTGATGGCGATTTCCAACAAATTTGGCAGCATCGTGCTTACCACCGGCAACAAATCCGAAATGGCCGTAGGCTACAGCACGCTGTATGGCGACATGGCAGGCGGTTTTTCGCTGCTTAAGGACGTGCCGAAAACGCTGGTATACCGCTTGGCCGATTACCGCAACAGCCTGAGCCAAATCATCCCACAGCGTATCATCACCCGCCCGCCCAGTGCCGAACTGCGCCCCAACCAGGTGGATCAGGACAGCCTGCCGCCTTACGAAATTCTGGATGCCATCATGCAGGCCTATGTGGAAGAGGATATGAGCCGCACCGACATCGCTAAGCTGGGATATAACGAGGGCGATGTAAACCGCGTGACCTCCCTGATAGACCGCAACGAATACAAGCGCCGCCAAGCGCCGGTAGGGGTTAGAATCACCGAAAGAGGGTTTGGCAAGGACAGGCGCTACCCAATTACTTGTAAGTTAAAATTTAACTAGTAGAATATTGAAAGCTGCCCAACCAAACAAGGAATCCGCATGAAAAAAATCGAAGCCATCATCAAACCTTTCAAACTGGATGAAGTGCGCGAATACCTCTCCGAGATAGGCGTGACCGGCCTAACTGTCACCGAAGTCAAAGGTTTTGGGCGCCAAAAAGGCCATACCGAGCTTTACCGCGGTGCCGAATATGTGGTGGACTTTCTGCCAAAAATTAAGCTGGAGCTTGTGCTGGCGGACAACATGGTAGACTCCGCGATCGAAGCCATCACCAAAGCCGCCCACACCGGCAAAATCGGTGATGGCAAAATCTTCGTGTCACCGGTCGAACAGGTCATCCGCATCCGCACCGGCGAAACCGGTGAAGAAGCCGTATAAATCTGGAGAGAGTCATGCGCAAACTCTGCTGTGTGCTATTGTTGCTGACGCTGCAAGCCCATGCCGAAACCTACAAGTGGAAAGACAAGGATGGTAACGTCCAATACGGCAGCAATCCGCCGCTAGGCACCAAAACCGAACCCGTCTCCACGATAGGTGCCGGCAATGTCAAGGTAGAAAAAAATATCATTCGCCTGAATGATGTCGATGCCCTGCCCTACTTGGCCAAAAATCCGGAGCAAGGGCGCAAAGCCTATACAGAATATCTGGCGGCTGCCCCAGCCAAGCTGTTTGTGGCTTGCGCCAACGGTAAATACATGACGGTCAGGAAACCCGCATCCAGCTACGATGCCCTCTACAAGCTGCTAAGAAACGTTGAAGGATACGATGCCGGGCTCTGCCATCCTTATGCCTTCAACGATGAAGTGGTGTGGAACCGCAAAAAATAAGGGCTGTCGCGCAATGCCAGCCTTGATCAAGACCATCCTGCTGCTCACCGTCTCCAATGTCTTCATGACATTTGCCTGGTACGCGCACCTCAAAAACCTCAATAACAAGCCCTGGATCATCGCCGCATTGGTCAGTTGGGGCATCGCCCTGCTGGAATACCTGTTCCAGGTGCCTGCCAACCGTATCGGTTACACCGCGCTATCTCTGGGCCAACTGAAGGTATTGCAGGAAGTGATCACCTTGAGCGTATTCGTCCCGTTCGCCATTTTCTACATGCAGCAACCGCTCAAGCAGGATTTCATCTGGGCAGGCCTGTGCCTGCTGGGCGCCGTGTATTTCATGTTCCGCAACGCCTGATTAGATTTCTGATTGTTAGAATCATCGGCCTGCGAGCCGCATCCAGATTGACTTCCAAGGCATCTGCTTTTACGATGAACCCGTGTGCGCTTATCGTTAACCTGCGTTGAACACGTGACGCACGTAATCCAGGTCTTCCTGCGTATCCACGCCGCTGGCCGGCGCATTTTCCGTGACTGTAACGGCAATCTTGTAGCCGTGGAATAGCACCCGCAACTGTTCCAGGCTTTCGGTTTTCTCCAACCCGGTGACTTCCAAGTTGGCATATTGCTTGAGGAAACCGACGCGATAAGCATAGATGCCGATATGCCGATATGCCGTGATGCTCTGCTTGTGTGCATCGTCACGCGGATACGGAATGGGCGCGCGGCTGAAATACAGCGCGTTGCCATGGGTATCCATCACCACTTTGACGATGTTGGGGTTTAAAAAAGCCGCTTCGTCGTGGATAGAATGACAGGCGGTGGCCATGACGGCATCACGGCTGTGTGCCAGCGTCAGCGCAACCTCATCAATCAGCTGCGGGTCTATCAGTGGCTCATCACCCTGCACATTCACTACAATTGCGTCGTCCGGCCAAGCCATTTTATCCGCCACCTCGGCAATGCGGTCGGTGCCGGATGCGTGGTCGATGCGCGTCATGACAGCCTGATAGCCATACTGATTTGTGGCTTGCAGTATCTTTTCAAAATCAGTAGCAATCACCACCTGTTCTGCCCGGCTTTTCTGTGCTTGCTCGGCCACGCGCACCACCATAGGCTTTCCGGCAATGTCCAGCAAAGGCTTGCCAGGCAAGCGGGTACTGGCGTAGCGTGCGGGGATGACGACTTTAAACATACGCTATTTATCCAAATACTCGTTTTCTTCCAGACGGCGCGCTTCGTCTTCCAGCATCACCGGAATGCCATCACGTATCGGGTAAGCCAAGCGCGCGGTTTTCGAGATGAGTTCCTGTTTGGCCTTGTCGTACACCAGCGGCCCTTTGGTGACCGGGCATACCAGTATCTTCAATAAATTTTCATCCATGTGTTTGACTGCCTTTCTTTAGTATCTTCAGCACTTTTGCCAGCAAATCGCCCGAGATTTCCGCCTCTACCGGCAATACCCAATGGTGCGGCTGCGCATAGGGTTTGCATTTTACGGCATCTTTCTCGGTCATGATAAGCACATCGCAATCCAGCCCGGCCAAATCCTGCGCAGTGAAAGGGTGGTGATCATCAAAGCTCACGCCCGCGAAGTTTAGCCCGATATTGCGCAAATGGTTAAAAAAGCGCTCTGGATTGCCGATACCAGCCATCGCCTTGACGGTTTTGCGCTTAAAATCTTCTGGCTTGGCAGTAAGCTGCGGGTTAGCCAGATTGTAAAATACCTGCCCGGTTAGGCGCATGGTGTGCGCCCCCGACATAGGGTTATCGCCATTCACTACCACTGCATCAACCTCCTGCAAGCGACCAACAGGCTCACGCAAAGGCCCTGCAGGAAGCATGCGCGCACGATCAAGTCGGAGCGCGGCATCCGCCACGGCAATTTCCATCTCGCGCTGCAAACGGTAATGCTGCAAACCGTCATCGCTAATCAACACATCGCACTGCGGGTTCGCCTGCAGCAGTGCCTGCGCGGCTTCTACCCGGTTGCGCCCCACCCAGACGGGGGCCTGCGTATGCTGCGCAATCAGCACAGGCTCGTCGCCCGTCATGGCGGGTACGCTATCGGCCAGCACCGCCAGCGGCGCCTTACCCGACCCGCCATAACCGCGGCTGACCACACCGGGCTGGAAGCCCGCGGCCTTCAACTGCTTGACCAGCCAGATAACCAGCGGCGTTTTGCCACTGCCGCCCAGATTGATATTGCCAACCACAACGACGGGCACAGGCATTTTGTGCGATTTAAGGATATTGAAGCGATATAACTGGTGGCGGCACCACACCAGCAGCGAGAATAGCCAGGAGAGCGGAATCAGTACACAATAGAACAGCGCATTCTTGCTTTTCCATGCGTGCAGGATCTCTTGGTGGACTTTGTCCATAAGCAGTTAGGTCACGAACTCTTTCTGGTAAAGCTTGGTGTAATAACCGTTCTTGGTCAGCAGCTCAGTGTGCGTGCCAGATTCGATCACCTGCCCATGTTCCATGACCAAAATCCGGTCGGCATTCTCGATTGTGCTCAAGCGGTGAGCGATCACCAGCGTGGTACGGCCCTGCATCAGATTATCCAGCGCGGCCTGCACATGCATCTCGGATTCGCTGTCCAACGCTGAAGTGGCCTCGTCCAGCAGCAGAACCGGGGCGTTTTTCAGAATGGCGCGCGCAATGGCGATGCGCTGACGCTGTCCACCGGAAAGCCGCACGCCGCGGTCGCCAATCTCATTCTGCAGCCCCTCTGGCAAATGCTGGATAAACTCCCATGCGTGCGCAGCCTTGGCAGCAGCAATCACTGCATCTTCAGGCGTGTTCTTAAGCGCACCGTAAGCGATGTTATTGAATATGGTGTCGTTAAACAGCACAATATCCTGACTCACCAGCGAGAACTGCTCACGCAGGTTGCTCAGCTCTAGAGCACGAATATCAATGCCATCCAGCAAAATGGCACCTTGCTGTATTTCGTAAAACCGCGGCAGTAAATTCACCAGTGAAGTCTTGCCGCCACCGGATTTACCCACCAGCGCTACTTTTTCACCAGGCTGGACTTTGAAACTCAGGTCATTCAGCGCCGGCTTTTTGGCATTGGGGTAATGCAAAGTGACATGCTTGAACTCGATCTCGCCACGCGCTTTCTCCAGCCGTTTGGTACCCTCATCTATCTCGGAAGGCGTATCAATCACATCAAACACACTTTGCGCAGCCGCCAATCCAATCTGGAAATCCTCATTGGCGGATGAAATATGTTTGATTGGCTCAATCAACATGAGCAGAGCACCAACAAAGGCTGCAAACTCGCCCACCGTAAATTGTCCAAGGGCATAATAAACGACCAACGCTAAAGCCAACGCAGCCAAAATCTCAATAACAAAACTGCTTAGACCAGCAATACGTGCTGAACGAAGCTCAAGCTCACGATTACGCGTTACCACATCACCAAAACGTACATTCTCATAGGCTTGCGCACCGAAAATCTTGACAATACGCTGCCCGCTCACCGCCTCCTCGGCCACTTTGGTCATTTCACCCATCTTTAGTTGTACCCGCTTGGCGGTTTCCCGCAGCTTGGGGGTGGTCTTGCGCAAATAAATCGCCATAAACGGGGTTACTACAGCAAATACCAGCGTCAGTTTCCAGTCCAGGTAAAGCATATAAGCCACCAGTCCAATCGCAGTCAGCACATCCCGCAGCACGTTCATCAGGGTACGGGTGCAAACGGTGGAAAGGCGCTCGGTATCATAGGTCAGCTTGGAAACCAGCACACCCGTGGTACTGGCATCGAAATAATGCACCGGCGCCTGCATCAGGCGGCCAAAAGCCTGTTTACGCAAAGTCTCCACAATGCGGCGCGCCACACGGCGATTGCTATAGACTGAAATAAAACCAGCCAGCCCCCGCAACGCCATCAGACCGAACAGCATCAGCGGAAACAGGTATTGTTGGGAAGCATCATGCCGTGAAAATCCTTTGTCGGTGACTTCTTTGATAAGCGCAAGAAAAGCCGTGTTGCTGAGCGACAGCACCGCCGTAGCAAGCAGTGTTACTAGGAACAAGAACTTATAGCGCCAAGCATAGCGCAACAGCCGAAGATACAACACTTTGGCGTTGGCAACGTGTGGGGTAGGATGTTTTTTATGTTCTCGGTTCGACATAGCTTAGCTGTCGAAAGCGGTGATTAACAAATGTGTGAGTATGCTAATTACCTGCGTTTACCTGGGTTGCAAAAGTAATATGTGTGTAATTGGCAATGCGTGACGCTTCCATAATGTTCACCACGGACTGATGTGTCGCTTTAGCATCAGCATTAATGATGATAGTTGGTTCCTTGCCTGAGCCAACCGCCTTTTGCAACGCAGCGGCAATGCCATCTACGTTAGGGCTGGCGACTTCCGCACCATTCACCATATAACGCCCATTGGCATCCACCTCAACGGTAATCGTCAAAGGCTTTTCCTGTGGGGCATTGGCCTCGGCAGTCGGCAGATTGATCTGCAACTCGCTGGTGCGCGAAAAAGTCGCACTCACAATCAGAAAAATAATGATCACCAGCAATACGTCAATCAACGGGATAAAGTTGATTTCCAGCTCTTCGTGACGCTTACCGCGTTGAAAGTTCATGATTAATTTCTTTCGCCGTGCAGGATCTCGACCAGTTTGACCGCCTGCTGTTCCATATCTACCAAGAACCCATCCACTTTGCCGCGAAAGTAGCGGTAGGCAATCATGGCAGGCACGGCGACGATAATACCGGCTGCCGTGTTATACAGCGCAACGGAGATGCCGCGCGCGAATTGCGCCACGTCGTGGCCACTATTGGTGAATGAGCCAAACAGCTCCACCATCCCGATCACGGTACCCAGCAAACCCAACAAAGGTGCCACCGTAGCAATCGTACCTAAGGTAGGCAAATATTTCTCCAAGTTATGCGCCACCGCACGGCCCGTCTCTTCAATCGCCTCTTTAGTCACCTCACGGGAGTTTTTTGCATTGGCCAAAGCGCTGGCAAACACCTGCCCCAAAGGAGAGTGCTGTTCCAATTTACTTAAGGTTTCTTTGGTAACACCGCCCTGTCCCAGCCATTTCTGTACCTCTGGCAACAGGCTTTGCGGAACGATGAATTCGGAACGCAATGTCCAGAAACGTTCACCGATGATGGCTAACGCAATCACGGACGCGATAATCAGCGGCCAAATCGGCCAACCGGCAGCTAAAATAATCTCCCACACAGCGTGGCTCCTTCATATAAAAACCGTGTTACTTTAGCGCATTAGCGCCTGTTTCGGCAAGTTCAATTCCATAAAAAGCGCCAGATTATAAATTTTTGTCCTGCCAGTAGCGCGGTCTAGTCTGACGCCAGGCTAGCGCTTGCAATGCCGATTCCCCACAAAAACAGAATTCCAGCGCACCGTGATAATCGGAACGGTACACCTGTGTGCCACCATCCTGATAACGCTGGAGTATCGAAGGCTTAGGATGTTTGAAGCGATTGAGATAGCCAACAGTCATCACTGCTCGCCTTGCGGCAACAGCCTCCAGAAACTGTGGTGTAGAGGAGGTTTTGCTGCCGTGATGCGGAACAACCAGCACATCGCTGCCAAGCGCGTCCTGATTGGCTTCCAGCAATGCCATTTCCACTTCTTTTTCAATGTCCCCTGTCAAAAGAACGCTGCCATGTGCACTGCTGACCTTGATGACGCAGCTGCGGTTGTTGTCACTCAGTTCTGCATCCTGATAGCTCTGCAAGGTGGGTGATAGCACTTCAAAACGTACCCCGTCCCATTGCCAGCGCTGCCCGGCATGGCAGCGCATCTGCCTGGGCCCGTCATTGGCCTCATAAGCAAACGAATCCAGCAGCCATTGCGTCGGCACCTGCGCCAATACCGCGTCCGCGCCACCCGTGTGGTCCACATCGTCATGGCTCAACACCAGGCCATCCAGATGCTGGATGCCCTGACCGCGCAGATGCGGCACGACGATACGCGCCCCAGCATCGCTCTGCGCATTGAACCGCGGGCCGGCGTCATACAGCATCGCATGGCCGGCCGTTTTCAGCACCACCGCCAAGCCCTGGCCGACATCTAGCACCGACACCGCAAGCTCGCCCTCGCGCAGCGCCTCGGGTTTAGTGAGCAGCATGGGCAATAGCAGCAGAAAACCCAGCCAGCGCTGCGGAAGACCACGCGGCAGCAACAGCCACAGCACACCTGCTATCGCCAGCAGCGCCGCCCAGGCAGGTGCCGCAGCCTGCTGCCAGGTAGCCAAAGGGAATGCGGCGACCCAATGCAGGAACTGCATGCAAAGCGCAAGTATGCCATGCGCCGCCTGCAGCACGGCATCGAACGGCAGCAGCGCACCCAGGATGGAAACCGGCACCACCAATAGACTAATCACCGGAATGGCGATGGCATTGGCGATTGGCGACACGATGGAAGTCTGCCCGAACATGGCCACCAGCAAAGGCAACAGGCCGATGGAGATTGCCCATTGCGTATGCATCGCTTGCTGAAGCCAGTGCCCACGCTTGAGCCTGGCTGCAGAAACATAGGCGATCAGCGCGACTGCCGAGAACGAAAGCCAGAATCCGGGCGCGATGGCTGCCCACGGATCAAGCACCACCACGACCAGCAGCGCCAGCGCCAATGCCCGGCTGATGCTGATTGCGCGCCCCAGCAGCAAGGCCGCCGCAAATGTCAGCAGCATATAGACTGTCCTCTGCGTAGGCACCGACCAGCCTGCCAGCGCGGCATACAGCAAAGCCACCGCCAGCCCCGCAATCGTGGCCGCCTTGCGCGTCGGCAGGCGCATCACCAGCGCCGGGAAACGCCGCCAGACAAAGGCCATCAGCGCAAAAGCCAATCCCGCCAGCATGGTGATATGCAAACCGGAAATGCTCATGAGATGGTTGGTTCCGGTACGCATATAGGTTTGCCAATCGGCGGCCGCAATCGCATTGTCGTCGCCAATCACCAGTGCGCGAACCACTCCGGCATAAGGTTTGGCGGCAAGCGCAGCGTCGATGCGCGCACCAATGCGTTCACGCGCCGCTTCAATCACGTAACCCGGCCGCCAGACGAAATCCTGCAGCTTCTTATAACCACTTTTGGCTTTGATGCTGCCGGTGGCGCGAATATTCTCGGCCAGCGCCCAGGCTTCAAAGTCAAAGCCGTGCGGGTTATAAGTGCCATGCGGCCGTTTCAGGCTCACGGTAAACTGCCAGCGTTCGCCGGCATGGAACCTCGACTTGGGCAACGCTTCCGCGTTATCTTCCTCATACCAGCTCAACGAGATATGCCGCGGCACATGCGCGCCCAGGGTCAGCACCTGCTCCACATCAAAGCGAAAGCGCTCACCCCGCTCGTTAAGCTCCGGCAATGCGGCCACCACGCCCTGGACTACGATGCTCTTTTGCTGCCATTCCGTCGGTAGCGCGTCGCTCAAGCGGATTTTGGCCAACAGTGCCGCCCATGCAAAACCCAGCATCCCGGCTAACAGAAACACACCAACTTGCCTCAGCCAACGACGCTGACCGCGCATCATCAAGATAAAAACAGGCAGGCTGCAAGCCAATATCCATGCGCCTTGCAGGCTAGTGGAAAAACCAGGCATATCTGCCTGCTGCTGCAGGCACCAGGCACCCGCAATAAAGCCCAAAGCGAGCAAAATCATTGTTGAAACCTATTCCCCATTTAATTCGTACATCAGGCAAACTTTACCGACATAAAACAATAAAGTAAAAGAGTTCGCCTCCTGTTGAAAACTTGCTAAGCCTCTGACTATTCATGTAATTTAAAGCGACCCGAACGGGCTATTGTTCATTTAAAATGATGGGATTACTATTATGTT